>Ga0326727_10003579_pt1 | contig 49217 bp, 39 predicted proteins | sample MB2enrmetagenome_FD_207643 | JGI IMG/M metagenome (GOLD analysis project Ga0326727, IMG submission 207643) | Lab enriched peat soil microbial communities from McLean, Ithaca, NY, United States - MB29MY | ecosystem: Environmental > Terrestrial > Soil > Wetlands > Peat | place: USA: New York... | reverse complement strand
GGAAAAAACAGATCGTCGGAGTGATCCGGGGAACCACCAGGGTTGCCCCAACGACGGTCGCGAACGGCTTGGAAGTGAATATAACGTGACCAAACCTCAAAAAAGTCACAAACTCTCAGCATGACAGTGAATTCGGCTGGTCGCTTCAATTCAAATTGCGGAGGTGGGTTCAATTGGCAATCGGCAATCGTCAATCGGCAATCGCAAACCACCAATCACCAATGATCACGATCCTGTGCTGCTGTAGTTCTGCACGCCCTTGTTCCAAACAAAGATGGAGAGCAGGAAGAAACCCACTGCCACCACCGGCACCAGATAAAAATAAGGAGCGAACACTCGCCGCCCGAGGAAGTGTGTAGTGGGGTAGAAAGAGGCAAATGCGAAGGGAATGATCCAGCTCAGAAAGAACTGGACGAAGACGTTGTAAATGGTCAGGGGATAGCGGCCGAAGGTGAGCATGTTGAAGACCGGCGGCACAATGCCCACACGGTCCTCGAACCAGAAAGATACCGACGTGAGAAGAAGAAACACGGCGAGATAAATCACCGCTCCGCAGACCACCATCAACACAAACCAGAACGAATCCGCCACTCTCCAGGCCAGGTGTAAATGTCTGACGCAGAGGGCGACCACCAGCGTTCCCGTCACAACTTCTTGCAACGACTCCAGCCGGAATTTCTCGAAGACAACCTGAAAGAGCGTATGCGCAGGCCGCAGCAGGAGGCGGTCGAACCTGCCCTGGATGATGTAAAGGTCCCCGAACTCGTAAAGGTTCCAACTGATGACGTTGAATAAACCAAGAGGGATCAGCGAAAAGCCGTAAAGAAATAGGATTTCGTAAAACGACCAGTCCTGGAGCTTGGGAATCTTGGAGAAGAGCACCAGCATAAAACCGAATCCCAGAACGGTAGCGGCCATCGAGGAAAAGAAGGCGATGAAAAAATCCGCCTTATACGCGAGCCGCACCTTGGCGTATTGGGCGAAGTAAAGTAGGAATAGTCTGAAGTGCCTTTTCATCTTGTCTTGCTCCCCTCAAGGAGGGGCAGGGGGTGGTTGTTGTAACGAATTAGCCGGGACGCCACGCTAGTCCATAGCCTCCAGCCACTAGCGCCTGTCACCTGGTACCTGACACCTGACACCTGAATCCTGCCCTCCTCATCCGCCCTGAATCGTGATCTTCCGGCTCGACCATCTCCACATGGCATCCCCGATGAGGAAGAGCAGGACCACCCAAACAAGTTGCAAGGCGAGTGCCCCGACGATCGCCCCGCCGTTGATTTTCCCGAGGTACAGCAGCACCGGGATATAGCTGATGTACTGGAAGGGCAGGAGCTTGAAAAGCTTTTGAAAGACTTGCGGGAAAAAAGAAATCGGCAAAAGCAGTCCGGAGAAGAGTTCGAGGAGAAAATACTTGGCGCGCAGCAAACCCAGAATGGATTTCAACCTCACCGCCAGCGTCCCGACGGCGAAATTGATGGCGGCCACAATGAAGAAGCTGAACAGCACGCTGGCAAGGAAGGCCAGGAAGTGGTGCAGGCTGGCAGGCCGGCGCAAGGGATAAATCAGCATGAGCACCAGCGCTGTGGGCACGCTCAGCATCCCGGCGCGAAACAACGACTCCCCGAATGCCTGGGCCACGTACATGAATTGAATGTTGACGGGCTTGATGAGGTCCATGGCCAGCTTGCCTTCGATGACCTGGTTGGCCATGTCCTGGTCAACGTTGTTGAAGTAGAAGGAACGGATGATCCAACCCACCGCGATGTAAGTGAGGATATGGCTGAAGTCGAAGCCCTCGATCGTCGAACTGTGCTCGTAAATGGCTTTCCAGATGAAGTAATAGACCGTGACGTAAATGAAGTAGGTTACGATGCCCGTGTAGTAGCGCAAGCGGTAAGCGAGCGTGTTGACAAACCCCACGCGGATGAACTCCGCATAGACGCGCCAGAGGCGCTGAAGCGCCGGCGTGCGCCGCTGCCACAACGAGAGGGAATGGATTGTACCTGCGCCCATCATCCCACTTCTCCACTCAGGTAGATCCGCTTCACAATGTCCTCGATAGGTTCTTCCTCAACGAAGATATCCCGCACCTGAAGCTGGTTCACGATGTCGCGGATGACCTCCGCGGTGGAGTGTTCGTCGCGGTCAAAGCGCATCAAGTAGGTGAGCTCGTCGACACGCTCGCAGGCAATGCCGTTGCTTGTGATTTGCGCCAGCCGCGCTATCTGGGAGCGGTCCTTCAAGAAGAATTTCACCTGGTTGTATTTGGCCAACCGCTTTTTCATCGTTACCAGGCCGCCGTCGAAGAGGATGTGGCCTTTGTCGATGATGATGATTCGCTTGGAGAGCTCCTCGATGTCGGAAAGGTCGTGGGTGGTCAGCAGGACCGTTGTCCCTTCGCTGCGATTGACCTCTTTCAAGAATTCCCGGATGCGGTCTTTGGCGACGACGTCCAGGCCGATCGTAGGCTCATCCAGGAAAAGCAGCGGCGGGTTATGAAGCAGCGATGCCGCCAGGTCACAACGCATTCTTTCTCCAAGGCTGAGCTTTCGCACCGGCGTATGAAGGTAATCCTTCAGATTGAGAATCTCGCAGAAGAAATCCAGCCGCCGGCGGTAGTCCTGCTCCGGCACTTCGTAGAGTTCTTTGAGGAGTTTGAAGGATTCGATGACCGCGATGTCCCACCAAAGCTGCGTGCGCTGGCCGAACACAACCCCGATGTGCTTGGTGTAACGCCGCCGGTCGCGGTACGGCACATAGCCGCTCGAAATCACCCGGCCGCTGCTGGGGACCAGAATTCCTGTCAGCACCTTGATGGTGGTGGACTTGCCCGCGCCATTCGCCCCGATGTAACCCACCATTTCCCCGGCATTGATGGCGAAACTGACATGATCCACGGCGCGAATGGTCAGGTACTCGCGCACAAAGAGGTTTTGGATCGCTCCCTTCACGCCTTCGCGGCGGCGGAAAGTGCGGAACTCCTTCGTGAGGTCTTTGACTTCAATAATAGGCGGCATGTCTGAGGGGATTTCCTCGACCGGGGACTCGCAGGCCATACCCTCGAATCCCTCATTCTAACAGATGCTTGGCCTGAGCAGAACGGACCTTGGAGGGCGGCAGTGGAGCTTGCAAAGCTGCTGCCTTGACGACGTGTGCGCTCCCAAAAATCCGACCAGACGCTCGGGCATTTGAAGGCGACAGCTTCGCAAGCTCCGCTGCCGCCCCCCAGGGGCACAGCTCAGCATCACGCGTAACTCATTTGTTTTCAATTACATTCCTGCTATAAACTCGTAAGTTCCTTTATTTTCAATGACATTCCAGCTTCGTTGGCGAGTTTTCCACAGCGATCCTTTGTTTTCATAGACATTCCAGCTTCGTTCGTTCATTTTTGAAGTCACTACGGTCGTCGTGGCCAAGGGCAGGCAATGACATCCTGTCGGTTTGGAGAAAGGGATGGGTCATTCATGCGCGAACTCTCAACGTTCATGGCAGGACCGCCTGGCATCGTCCACTAGGCTATCATAAGAAGCACCGCTTGTCAAGAGTTTTTCTTCTTGAATCTCCGTCCGAGATGATTCAGACTAGCAAACTCACAGTCAGTAGAAATCTGGTGTATTGGAGCGTATTTCCTATGAGAAAGCATGGCGTTCAGGGTCTGCTCCTCGCATTGTTCTTGGGTGTTGTCCAGGCCGTCGCCGGACAGTCGAAGGTCCCCCGGTTGGACTTTACCGACCAGCGGCTCGACAACGGGCTGCGCGTGCTCATCGCGCCCGACCATAGCGCGCCGGTCTTTTCAATTGCGGTCACCTATAACGTCGGCTCCCGCAACGAGCGCCCCGGCCGGACCGGGTTCGCTCACCTCTTCGAGCACATGATGTTCGAGGGCTCGGAGAATGTGGGCAAGGGGGAGCACTTCATCCTGGTGTTGAACAATGGCGGCGGGATGAACGGCACGACCAATGAAGACCGCACGAACTACTTTGAAGAATTGCCCAAAAACCAGTTGGACTTGGGTCTTTTCCTCGAGTCGGATCGCATGCGCTCCCTGGCGCTCAACCAGGCTAACCTGGACAATCAACGCAACGCGGTTCAGGAGGAGCGCCGCCTGGGAGTTGATAACCAGCCTTATGGGAAGTCAGAGCTCGAGATTGACAACCTCTCCTACGACAACTTCGCATACAAGCACTCCACCATCGGCTCCATGGCCGATCTCGACGCTGCCAGCGTGGATGACGTGAAAGATTTCTTCCGGATTTACTACGCTCCCAACAACGCCGTTCTGGTGCTGGTCGGAGACCTGGACCCGCAGGAGACTCTGGAGAGAGTGAAGAAGTATTTTGGCGAAATCCCGTCGCAGCCGGCGCCCCCGAAGGTTGACCTGGGGGAACCTGAGCATTATGGTGAAAGGCGAGAGGTGATCTACGATTCACTGGCCCGCCTCCCGCAGCTCATGATCACCTACCATACTCCTCCCGGAGACACACCGGAGAACTTTCAGGTGCAAGTGCTTGCCAATATACTGGGCTCCGGCCAAAGCTCGCGTTTCTATCAGCACCTGGTGAAGGAAAAGCAACTTGCGGTTTCTGTCCAGGTGCGACCGGATGAGCGAATCGGCCCCAGCCTGCTTTACATCACGGCCACGCCGCGCCCTGGCGTTAAGCCGGAGGACCTCGAGAAGGCTATCTACGATGAGATTGAGGCCGTGCAAAAGGACGGGGTAACCACCCAGGAGATTGAAAAGGCCCGAACTCAGTACTTGCGGAGTCAAATCCAAGGCCGCCAGTCTTCACTGTCTACGGCCATGCGGCTGGGTCAATACGCCGTCTATTTCAACGATCCCGACTTGATCAATACTAGCTTTGATAAATTCAACGCCGTTACCGCAGAGCAGGTTAAACAGGCTGCAGAGAAATACCTGGTGACTTCGGCACGGGCGGTAGTGACTACGCTGCCCGCAAGTTCTCAGGCGAAATCGGCGGCGGGCCGTTAGCAGGAGGAAAACGATGAAGCGCATAGCATTGATTTTTTTCGTCACTTTTTGCCTGGTGGTCCTTACCGGGACAACTGCCCGCGCGCAAGGCCCCGGGGGCGAGAAGGGAACAGCAGTCTCAGAGGTACAGCGGCTCAACCGTGCTCCCGTGAGCAAGGAAGTCCTGCGCGTCAAGCTGCCGCGTCCGCGTGAGACGAAGCTCGCCAACGGTTTGACCGTCCTGGTGCTTGAACAACACAAGCTGCCCACCGTGGCGTTCACACTGTGGGTGAAAACCGGCGCTTTGGCTGACCCCAAGGACCTTCCGGGACTGGCCAAAGCGACGGCGGAAATGCTTCGCGAGGGTACCACTCAGCGGACCAGCGCCCAACTGGCTGCCGACGTTGATGGTATCGGGGCAGGTCTCATGGCCTCGGCTGGATTCGGTGCTGACACCTCCACGGTCAGCGCTTTCGGCCTTTCCGAGAGCATGGAGCGCCTCCTCGAACTGATGAGTGATGTCGTCCTGAATCCGACGTTTCCCGCCGACGAGTTTGCCAAATACCAGAAACGCCAACTGGCCCAGGTGGAGGAGATGCGATCACGCTCGGGCTTCCTGGCCCAGGAACGGTTCCAAAAAGTGCTCTATGGTGACTTTGCTGCTTCCATTGTTTCGGCCACGCCCGAATCGCTCAAAGCGATGAGCACGGCACAACTCAAGGATTTCCACGACCGGTACTACGTTCCCAATAATGCCATCCTCGGCGTGGTCGGCGACGTCCAGTTCGATCAAGTTGTTTCACTGATCCAGAAATCCTTCGGGGGCTGGAAAAGTCATCCCGTGGCCCCCCCCGACCTGGGAAAAATATCACCGCCTGCGCCCACTAAAATCACCCTCGTCGATCGTCCCGACTCCGTTCAAACCAACATTCTTGCCGGTGACTTTGCAGTGCGGCGCGCCGACCCGGATTACATACCTCTGACGGTCATGAACCGCGTTCTGGGTGGTGGCCCCAGCGCCCGCCTCTTTCTGAATCTGCGCGAGAAGCATGGATACACCTACGGCGCCTATAGTTCCTTTACTTCAGACATCTACCCGGGCGTCTGGAGGGCTAACACAGAGGTCCGCAATGCGGTTACTGATGGATCGATGCATGAATTGGTAGAAGAGTTGAAGCGCATTCGCACGGAGCGAGTGCCGGAGCCGGAACTCGACGAGGCTCGCCGCTCGATCGTCGCCAGTTTCGCCCTCTCGCTCGAGCAACCGACCACCTTGCTCGGCTTCTATATGAACGCAAATTATTTCCGCCTTGCTCCAGATTACTGGGACCGTTATCCCGAACAGATCGCGAAAGTGAGCCCCGAAGTCGTTCAGCAGACGGCGAAGAAATACCTTGACCTTGACCACTTGCAGTTTGTCTGCGTGGGGGATGGCAAGCAGATTAAGGACACCCTGAAAAAGTACGGCCCCGTCGAGATCTACGATGCCGACGGCAAGCGGCTGGAATAATTTTAGATTTTGGCCTTTAGATTTTAGATTCTGATTTAGATTTCGAATCTTAGATTTTGAATTTTGGATTGCCCCCACTGACTGAAAGTAGGCAGTAAGCAGAAGGCAGTAGGCAGTGGGTAGCAGGGGATAGGGGATAGGGAATAGGAAGTAGGCAACAGGCAATTCACTATTCACCATTTACTATTTACCATTCAGAATTGCCGTCTCCTGCCCATCCGCGCCCGCCTGCCTCCTTCAACCTTCGACCCTCGACTATTGACTTGGTCGGGGACCTACTCCCCGATCACCTTGATCAGTACTCGCTTACGCCGCTGGCCGTCGAACTCCGCGTAATAAACCTGCTGCCAAGGGCCGAAGTCGAGCTTGCCGTTGGTGACGGGAACCACCACTTCGTGACCGATCAGTAGATTCTTCAGGTGGGCGTCGCCATTGCTCTCGCCCGTGCGATGGTGACGGTAATCACGGCGGAAGGGCGCCAGCTTTTCCAGCCACTCCTCGATGTCGGCGATCAGCCCGCTTTCCGCGTCATTCACATACACCCCAGCAGTGATGTGCATGGCTGACACAAGAATCAGGCCTTCCTTGATTTGCGACTTCTCCAGCGCCTTCTCAACTTCCTCCGTAATGTTGATGAACTCACGTTGCTTTTTGGTGTTGAACCAAAGATATTCGGTGTGTGATTTCATCGCTAATCCTCTGTAGCGCAGGGCCCGCTTTCCGGCCCTGCGGCTTTTCGATGCCTGTTTTCCAAACGTCAAAGACGAACCGCAGGACCGGAAAGCGGGTCCTGCGCTACCAACCCATCCATCGGACAGGCCCTTGGACTTGAGCTATGTCTCGGCTCCTACCGCTTCATTATAAGGGTCTGGCGCCGTGTCAGGCTCCTGACTTCTGACTCCTGCTTTTGCAATCCCAGGCGACGCAAGCGGGACATGAAGCAGAATTACACGCCGGATTCCATACACACAAGCCGCAGAGTCCCTGGAGTGGGAAAGGACCTAGGTTTTCAACTTCTGAATTCAATTTAAACGCGAAGTGCCGTGATGATGTTATCGGCCGCATCAATCAAGATGCGACCCTCCGCGGGGTTCAGCTGCCGGAAAATGACCAGTAGTCGAACCCTTCCGATGAACTCATTTAGCTCCCGAATTGCGGCGGCGGTGTGGCCACGATCCAAAGCGGCCCGTACGGCGCTGGCGGGGGCAGGATCCAAATCGGCCAGCGCTGCGTTGAGTGGGGCAAGGAGGAACGGGCCCAGGCCGGGATTAAGTGTTCCGGCGGTCACTAGGGCCTCCACGATATTTTGCAAATTGGCGGCCTGTGTCTCTGGAGCAATTGCTAGCTTGAGCACGAAGCCGTGCAGTACGCCCTTGGCGTCAGAGTAGCCTCCCGTGACAACCCCCAAATCGTTGATGCTGAGGCTGAAGGTTCCCGGAAACACGCTGGTGCCGGCCGCACCGGCATTCGGATCATCGATGGGGGCGGTTATCGTGCCATTGGCGGCCCGCACGAAGACGTGAAACACTCCGCTGGTGTCATTGTAAGCTCCCGCGACAACCCCTGCCGTGTTGATGCTCGCGGCGAAGGTTACCGGGATAAAGACGGGGCCCTTCGTGGCTACGTCCGGAGCGTCGATGGGGTAGGTCATCGTGCCATCGGCAGCACGCACGAAGGCGTGACGCACATCGCTCGTGTCCGAATAGATTCCCGTGATATCTCCCGCCGCGTTGATGCTCAGGGGGAGGGTTCCCACAACGTCACCATGATGTTCTGTGCCACCGCTCGTGCCTGCACCCGGAACATCGATGGGTGCGGTTATCGCGCCATTGGCCGCGCGCATGAAGCCGTGAAACCCTCCGTTGGCGGCCACGTAGAATCCGGTGATATCCCCCACCGAGTTGATGCTGATGGGTTGGGTTCCTTGTCCCTGAGCCGAGCCCGTAGTGCCTGCGCCCAGAACGTCGAAGGTGGTGATCGTCCCACTCGCAGCACGCACGAAGCCGTGACGCACAGCGCTGTTGTCATTATAGGTTCCCGTGATATCCCCCGCTGCGTCGATGCTGAAAGGTGTGGTTCCCCGATGCCCGGTCGTGCCTGCGCCCGGAGCGTTGAACTCGGTGATCGTGCCATCGGCAGCGCGCACGAAGCCGTGATACACATTCTTTGAGTCAAAATACGTTCCCGCGATATCCCCCGCCATGTTGATGCTGACCGGGAAGGTTCCCTGATTCATGCCCGTGCCGGCGTTGGGAGCATCGAAGGTGGTGATCGTGCCGTTGGCAGCGCGCACGAAGCCGTGCGCCACATTGGGCGAGACAAGGTAGATTCCCGCGATATCCCCGGCAGCGTTAATGCTGACGCCTGTGGTTCCCTCAAGCACGCCCGTGCCCGCGCCCGGAACATCGAAGGTGGTGAAGGTTCCCACGCTCCCCTGCGGTCGCGCGGGCGTCGCCAGGACGAAAGTCAAGCAGAGGCAAAAAAACGCGATTCTGTAACCCGCCCTCTCTCTGGAGCGCGGCGCGTGGCTCCCCATCTTCGGGAGAACGATTCGTGGTCCGCTCCCGCCACATAGCATGTGAAAACCAGTTCGGCCAAACCAATTAGAGCGTACATTTTCATCAGACATGGTATAGCTCACTCCCTTCTGTTTAGTCGGCGCTCGACGCTCAGTGAGACCTTACAAGTAGAATGTCGATGCGGTACTGCGGATTCTTGCAGCCCGCGCTCTGGTTGTCAAGGGCTTCTCTTTGCCTTTTGCTATAATTCCGCTTGGCGGGGCCGAAGGGAGCTAGGCGACACAAGCAGTTTGGGGGTTAACTCGACTTCGACCCTCAGTTTTGAGAATTCACAATTTACTGTTCACAATTCAGAATCGCCTCTCCTCCTTGGCAAACCACACGAACTTGTGTACGCTCATGCAAATGCAAAGGAAATTCACCATCGGCCTGATACAGATGGCATGTACGCCGAACCCGCAAGAGAATCTGCGGCGGGCGGAGTTGCGCGCCGTGGAGGCGGCGGACCAGGGCGCTGAGGTAATTTGCCTGCCGGAACTGTTCCGTTCGCAATACTTCTGCCAGCGTGAAGACGCGGCGCTCTTCGACCTCGCTGAGCCCGTGCCCGGCCCAACCACGGAAGCGCTGGGGAAAATTGCAAGAGAAAAGCAAGTGGTCGTCATCGCGCCAATTTTCGAGCGCCGCGCTGCGGGGGTTTATCACAACAGCGCCGCCATTATCGATGCAAATGGGGAGGTGGCTGGAATCTACCGGAAAATGCACATACCGGATGATCCGGCCTATTACGAAAAGTTCTACTTCACGCCCGGCGACCTTGGCTTCCGCGCCTTTGACACGCGTGTGGGACGTCTCGCGACACTGATTTGCTGGGACCAATGGTACCCGGAAGGGGCGCGTCTGGCGGCGCTCCAGGGCGCGAGCGTTCTGTTCTATCCCACCGCGATTGGCTGGCACCCGCACGAGAAAGCGGAGTACGGCGAAGCTCAGCGCGATGCCTGGAGAACCATCCAGCGCAGCCACGCCATCGCCAACGGGGTGTACGTGGCGGCGGTGAACCGGGTGGGCCTTGAGAAACCAACCGAGGCTCAGGCGGCGGGCCTCGAATTCTGGGGGACCTCATTCGTCGCCGATCCGTTCGGTGTGGTGTTGAAAGAGGCATCGACGGACCGAGAGGAGCTGGTGCTTGTGGAAGTTGACCTCGATCGCCTGGAAGAAACGCGGCGCAACTGGCCATTTTTCCGCGACCGGCGAATCGACGCCTATGCGGGAATAACCCAACGATTTCTGGATGAGAACACGTGGCACAAACAAGAGTGAGGAAGACAAGTCGCACGTCATTTCGTTAGGTACACTGCGGCCGGGCGCCCGCAGCCAAAACGAACTTCTCTGTGGGCTCCGTGCCTCGAAAAGCTCAACACAGAGGTCGCGGAGGGACTCAGTGACCTCTGTGTTTAATCCTTTCTGGCCACAGAGGACACGGAGAAGAAGCCGCAGGGTCGGGGCGTGCCCCGGCCCTACAAAGAGACTTATGCAGTCTTTCGAAAGAGCAAAGGGAGGAATGTCGCCGGCGGCGCTTGGGTATCGTCTGCCTGCCGAATGGGAACCGCACGAGGCCACCTGGATCGGGTGGCCGCACAACCTCAGCGATTGGCCTGGCAAGTTCACTCCCATTCCCTGGGTTTACGCTGAAATCGTCCGTAAGACCGCGCCGGGAGAGATTGTGCGCATCCTGGTGAATTCGAGAGCGCACGAAGAGCAGGCGAGGCGAATCCTCAACCGCGTTGGCGTGGACCTTTCTCGCGTCGAGTTCTTCCGCTTCCCAACCAATCGCGGCTGGACGCGCGATTTCGGTCCGATGTTTGTGAAGCGCGATGGCAACCACCCCCTGCCCCCTCCTTACCAAGGAGGGGAGCGAGCGCCACGGCAGGACGTGGCCATTGTTGATTTCGGTTTCAACGGCTGGGCAAAGTACCCAAACTGGCAGGAAGATGACAAGGTGGCTTCGCTTGCTGCGGGCACGCTCGGTTGCCGGTTGTTTCAGGTCAAGGTAAAAGGCCGCGACTCCGTGCTCGAGGGTGGAAGCATCGATGGGAACGGGCGCGGAAGTCTGCTGACCACCGAGGAGTGCCTGCTGGACCCGGAAGTCCAGGTGCGCAACCCGGGCTTCACGCGCGAGGCGATTGAGGAGGCGCTTCGGGAATACCTCGGGGTCAGGAACGTGCTTTGGTTGGGAAAGGGCATCGCCGGTGACGATACCCACGGCCACGTAGACGACCTGTGCCGGTTCGCTGGCCCGCGTAGTGTGGTCCTTTGCCAGGAGAGTGATCCGGGCGACGCCAATTACCGGCCCCTTCAGGAGAACCGCGAACGATTGCAAGGAATGTGCCTCGAAGACGGCTCCCACATCGAGGTGGTGGCGTTGCCCATGCCTGCCCCGCTTTTCCTCGACGGGCAGCGCTTGCCTGCCAGCTATGCGAATTTCTACATTTCAAACGCCGCCGTCCTGGTACCCACGTTCAATGATCCGAATGACCGCATCGCGCTGGGCACGCTCGCAGAACTTTTTCGGGACCGTCCGGCAATCGGCATACACGCCGTGGACCTCGTTTGGGGCCTCGGAACACTCCACTGTCTTACCCACGAACAGCCAGCGGCGGCGAAATCAGAAACTGGAAATTAGAAACTCGAAACTGGCGGGCTGGTTTCTTGCTCGCGCACTGCTTCACCGCTGTGATGCCGATCCCGCCCCTGCGGGAGAAGCATCTCAGCAGTTTGTCGACCACCCACTGGGAAGGAAAAACGACTGCGGAGATTCTTCTCCCGCGACTGCGGGATCAGAATGACAGGGTATCCTGACCAGAAACTCGCGGCCTCGTGCTCCAAGCGTTGTTCTACGTCGCAAGGCGCTGCTTGATTTGTTCGACGAGTTTACCCATATCCACCGGGCGAAAGAGGAGCGTCTCGAAGCCGCGGCCCTCGAGGCCGCCCTTCACACTCGAGGTGTGGCTGGCGATGATCCAGATGGGGATGCGTTTGGCCCAGATCGTCAAACAGTCGACATCTGCCGAGGGGTGGTCAGTTGCGGAGATGTCCGCGATGAGAAGCGCCGGGAGGACAGAGGACAATTCGAGCTGCGCCAGGGCCTCTTCAACTGTTTCGTAGGCTTCCACGCTGACGCCTTCCTCGATCAGTTGCGCTCGAAGCAGCGCGCGAGCTTGCCAGTCCTTGCCGGCTAGAAAAACCTGGGCCACGGACTAATTGTATTATGAATGGTGAATTGTGATTTACTTTCTTGCCTCTTTCGGCTGCTGTTTGCTTTTGAAAAACCGTGCAACTTACCCCTCACCCGGCCCACGTCCCGATGAAGTGCATCGGGATCGCGGTCCACACTCTCACCAAGGGAGAGGGCAAGAACTCAATCCCCGCCATTCTCCTCGAAAAATGGGCAGAAGCTAGGGCCGCAGGTCCAGGGCGGGACCTGCGTTATGCAGGCTTTTCTTCTAACTTCTGACTTCTGACTCCTGACTTCTATCCCTCAGGGCGGGACCGCCGCTGCGCCCCTGAATCCCGAATCCTGAATCCTGCCTTTATGCTAAGCTGATTCTAGGGGGCAGCGGCGGATCGCGAGGCAATGCCATGCGCATAATTCTATATACGGGAAAGGGTGGGGTGGGCAAGACCAGCATCTCCGCTGCTACAGGTCTCGAACTGGCCCGGCGCGGCTATCGCACTCTCGTAATGTCTGTCGATCCCGCCCATTCTTTAAGCGATGCCTTCGACCTCGAAAAACGATTGATGGACCACGAGGCTGGGAAGCTCGTGAATATCTCGAAAAACCTCTGGATTCAGGAGGTGGACGTCCAGGAGGAGATTTCCCGACACTGGGACTCTGTTTATGGTTACGTTTCAGCTCTGCTGAACGTCTCCGGGCTCGAGCAGACATTGGCCGAAGAGCTTGCCATCTTTCCGGGCATGGAGGAAGTCAGTTCGCTGCTTTACGTGAATCAGTACGTGCGCGGAAAGGCTTTCGACGTGATGCTGCTGGATTGTGCTCCCACCGGGGAATCGTTGCGGTTCGTGAGTATCCCGACCACCCTCGAGTGGTACATGTCCAAGCTCTTTAAGGTGGAGCGTCGCCTGGCGGGCATGGTGCGCCCGATGCTCAGTACGGTGGCTGGCGTGCCCATTCCTAAGGACGACTACTTCGAGAACCTGGAATTGCTCCATCGCAAGCTGGCCGGGATCGACCAGCTTATGGCGGACCCGAAGATAACCACGGTGCGTCTGATTACCAACCCGGAGAAGGTCGTGCTCAAGGAAACGCAGCGAGCCTTCACCTATTTCTGTTTGTTCGGGTTGACCGTTGATGCCGTCATCGTGAACCGCATTCTGCCCGACAAGGTCCGCGATACGTTTTTCAATTCCTGGAAAGACACCCAGGAGCGCTGGACACAGTCGGTGGAGGAGTTCTTCGCGCCCGTGCCCGTCTGGCGCGTGCCCCTGTTTGAGGATGAGGTTCTGGGCGCGGAGAGGTTAAAGCGACTCGGCAGGGCGCTCTATGGCGGCCAGGATCCGTCCAAACGCTTCTTCACCGAATCACCCTACCGTTTTCGCAAAGTGAATGGCAACTACCAGCTTCACCTAAAATTGCCTTTCGTTACAGGCGATGATATTGATCTTCATAAAAAGATGGACGAGCTGATCATCCGGGTGGGAGGAGTGAAGCGGCATGTGTCGTTGCCGCAGAGGATCGCCCACTGCGAGCCTTTGAGCGCCCGTGTCCAGGATGGTGAGCTTATCGTAGTCCTTGGGAGGAACAATGCCCAACGCGAAACGAAACAGGAGGGGCCGCGGCCGGCGTGAGCCGGAAAGCGCGGGAATTCCGTCATGCGCCGTGTGGATGTTGCGGGAATTGGCGCCGCTCTTGAGAAGACTCAAACCACCGCGCACCCGATCGACGAAGCACCTGCGCAACGCTGCCATTGAGGTTTTGGAGGCCATGCGCGCTGTTCTTGACGAGACCATTGAATGGCTCCGCAAGGACGGTCGGTCTGAGGCGGAACTGAAACGCATCCGGGTGGAAGGCTGAGGGCAGTGGTTAGTGGTCGGTTGTCCGTCGTCAGTTGTCCGTGATCAGTTGTTGTGAACCTGTGCTCGCTTGGCGCCTGGCACCTGACGCCTGGCACCTGACACCTGACACCCTACAGCTAGCCACTAACCACTAGCCACTGCCCTTCCGGAGGGCCACCGATGAATATTCTGCTCAGCGGGGCAAGCGGGCTGATCGGTCAAGCGCTCATCCCTGTCCTGACAAGCGGCGGGCATCGCGTGACTTGTTTGGTGAGATTTAAGCCGCGGGGCGGGGAATCCCTGGTGTACTGGAACCCGGCTGGAGGGGAAATTGACGCGCCGAAGCTGGAAGGTTTCGCCGCGGTAGTTCACCTCGCCGGAGAACCCATCACCGGCAAGTGGAATGCTGCGAGAAAGCGTGCCATCCGTGAGAGCAGAGTCAAAGGCACGCGCCTTCTGTGTGAAACAATGGCAAGGCTCTCGAATCGGCCCCGAGTGCTTGTCGCGGCATCGGCCAGCGGCTATTACGGAGACCGCGGCGATGAAGTGTTGAGGGAAGAAAGTAAAGCGGGTTCATCTTTTCTTTCTCAGGTGTGCCAGGAATGGGAAGCGGCGACAAAGCCAGCTGCAGAGCGCGGGATTCGAGTTGTCAACCTTAGGTTTGGTTTCGTCCTCAGCCGCGCGGGCGGAGGGCTTGCCAAAATGCTGTCGGCTTTCAAGATGGGAGTGGGTGGGAGGCTCGGATCGGGAAAGCAATACATGAGCTGGATTGCAGTTGACGATCTGGTGCAAATCATTTTGTTTGCGACAACCACCGAGGCGCTCGACGGTCCGGTTAACGCGGTGGCTCCAAATCCGGTCACGAACTTGGAATTAACCAAAACGCTTGGCCGGGTTCTCGGTCGCCCTGCCATTTTCCCCATGCCCGCCTTCGCCGTTCGCCTTGCTTTCGGGGAAATGGGGAAGGAATTACTCCTGGCCAGCTCCCGCATCGAACCTGCACGACTACTGAGCGCGGGATATCAATTCCGCTTTCCGGAACTCGAGGGCGCGCTGCGACATTTACTGGGTAACGGGTAGACTGCTTCTATCACTTGAGCGAGTTGTTGTGATGCGCCACTGGCGCCTGGGTGTTCAGGCCCGGAGGGCCGCAAGAACTTAGCCCAGGGCGAAAGCCCTGGGACCCATAGGCGCCGCGGAAAACCCGTAGCCCCGGTAGGGGCGTAAGAACGTGCATGGTCAATGCTTCTTTCGCCCCTTGCGGGGCTCACCCCCTTCCTTGCGACCTTAACCCAGGGCTTACGGCCTGGGCTAAGTTCTTTCGCCCCTTGACGGGGCTAAATCGCAGGTGGCGCGTACGTCCAATGCCTTACCCTTCCGTTGCGCTCAGAGCGAATAGCCGGGTTTGCCATTCGTTGCATCCTGTCAGCGTGTATACTGGTTACGATGAAGATTAAAGTCCTCTTCTTTGGTGTTACGCGAGATTTGACGGGGCTTCAACAAGAGCAAACGGAGATTCCCGAGGGAGCGAACCTGGACGGCCTGTGGGGCCGTTACGCAGCCCGCTTTCCTCGCCTGAACGACCTCTCGGATGTGCTCTTGTTGGCCGTGAACCAAGAGATCGCGGATCGGACAAGAGCCCTGAAGGATGGAGATGAGGTGGCCTTCCTACCTCCGGTTAGTGGCGGCTCGGGCAGGGACTACTATTTGCTCACCCGCCTTCCCATTCCCACCGCGGATTTGGTGCGCCAACAGAAGGCGGCTGAGAATGGCGCCGTGGTGGTCTTCGAAGGTGTGGTGCGGAACAACTCCCGAGGGCAGAAAACTCTTTACCTCGAGTACGAGGCCTACGAGCCGATGGCCATCCGCAAGATGGAGGAGATTGGGGGGGAAGTCAGGAGAAGATTTGAAATTGACCACATCGGCATGATTCACAGGCTGGGACGGCTCGAAATAGGGGAGACCAGTGTGGCGATCATCGTCACCACCGCTCATCGGCGTGCCGCTTTTGGCGCCTGCCAATTCGCGATCGACCGGCTAAAGGAAATCGTACCTATCTGGAAGAAGGAGTATTTTGAGGACGGCTCCGTCTGGGCGGAAGGATCGGGTGATCGGGAGATCGGATGATCGGGAGATCGGGTGAATGACGGATTTCTTCGGTTGATCGGGAAATCGAGATCGGGTGAATCACCGGAGCTGTTCTCCCGATCTCCCGATTTCAGGTATGACGATGGAAGATCATTTAAATATCGCAATCGAGATTGCCCGCGAGGCGGGCGGCTTGCTCCTACAACATTTCCGGCGCCCTCTCGAGATCACGTACAAGCGGCGCTCGGACCTGGTAACCGAGGCGGATCGAAGATCGGAAACTTTGATCGTGGAACGGCTGCGAAGCCATTTCCCCGACTACGCTATAGTGGCGGAAGAAGGGGGCGGCCAAAAAACGGGCTCTGATTATTGCTGGTACGTAGACCCGCTCGATGGGACAACCAATTTCGCACACGGTTTTCCCGTCTTCGGCGTGACGCTGGGTCTGGCCTACCGTGGTGAAGTGGTGGCCGGGGTGGTGTACGACCCTACTCGAGACGAACTCTTTACGGCCGAGCGCGGGGCGGGGGCTCTTCTGAACAGCCAGCGCCTCCGCGTTTCGAACAATGGAGACCTGGCGGAATGCCTGGTGGCAACGGGTTTCCCCCCCTTCGCAACGAATCACGATTTGAACGTCGAGTTTTATTTCCGTTTCACTCAGGTTACGCACGGTATTCGACGCGCCGGCTCAGCGGCTCTAGACCTCTGCTCCGTTGCGGCTGGCCGCTTCGATGGGTTTTGGGAGTTGAAACTCAACCCCTGGGATAAGGCCGCGGGCACCTTGCTGGTAACGGAAGCAGGCGGGCTGGTCACCGGCATTACCGGCAAGCCCTTCAATCTGCTCGGTGACGATATCTTCGCCTCGAACGGCTTGGTTCACGATCAAATGCTCCGCGTGTTCAGCGAGATCCTGGAGCAGCGAGGGAGTGGCGGAGTTCGGCGGTACTGAGGATGGAGAGGTTCAAATTGGCTGGACCCGTAAGACCGCAGCGGTTCCTCAGGCGCAGGGGACTGATTACACTTTCCCTGAGCAGCCGCGAAAACCCACCCGTCGCTTCTGCCTTTTCACCTGATCCCGAAATTACGAAAACCGATGTATGGTTGAACCGGCTCAGCCCTGCCCACGATGGGTTGAAGATTGCGCAACTGACCGACCTTCACCACAGTCTTTTTACTCCCCTGGAAGAAATCCAACGCGCCGTTCATATGGCCAATCACCTGCGGCCGGATGTGGTGGCGCTGACCGGCGACTACGTTACGCTTTCGCCCGCCTACATCTGGCCGGTAGCGAGGGCGCTCGGGAAACTGCGCGCCCGTTTGGGGGTATTCGCCATTTTGGGCAACCACGATTTTCAGGTGGACCCGGAGGAGATTACGCGCGCGCTTCGCGCACAGCGCATCCGCGTGCTACGAAACTCCCACTGTGCTTTGCGGTCTCGTTCCGGCAACCTGTGGGTGGTGGGTGTGGACGATCTTTGGTGGGAAGCGGCGGACATTCGCGCCGCTATGCGGTCAATTCCGGCGCGCGACCCCAAGATTCTCCTCTGCCACAACCCGCTTGGCATCCGTATGGCAGCGGCGCACGGGATCGACCTGATGCTATCGGGCCATACCCATGGTGGACAGGTTCGTCTTCCCATGGTCGGCTCAGTTTATGGCCGGTCGAAGCTGGGCGAGCGCTTTGTGGAAGGCTGGAATCGGCTCGACGGAACACAAATCTACGTAAGCCGGGGCATCGGAAAAGTTCTTGTCCCCCTTCGCTTCGGTTGTCCGCCGGAGATTACCTGCCTGCGCTTACGGCGATTCCCCTGAGGGGGTTCTTATGAAGAGAAAGTGGCGTTGCACCGTGTTGGTGATGTGTTTGGTTATCTGGGTCGTACCAGGAATGACTGCGGCGCCGGAAGCGCGCAAGGTGGTTATTGATACGGATCCCGGGACCGACGATGCCATGGCGATTCTGCTGGCACTAAACTCGCCGGAACTCGAGGTAAAAGCCCTCACGGTGGTGGCGGGAAACGTGGTTGTCGAGCAGGGTCTCGAGAACGCGCTCAAGCTGGTTTCGTTAGCCGGAAGGTGCGACGTGCTTGTGGCCAAGGGCGCTTCGCACCCTCTGGTCCAGAAGCTGGTCACTGCCGAGTTCTTTCACGGGGCCACCGGGCTGGGCAATGTCGAACTCCCTGCGCCCGCCTGCCGGTCCGATGCAAGCTTCGCTCCTGACCTCATCATTAAGCTCATTCACCAATACCCGCACGAAATCACGCTCGTCCCGGTGGGGCCGTTGACGAACATTGCCCTGGCGCTGCGGAAAGATCCCTCAATCGTTGCGCTCGTAAAGGAAGTCGTCCTGATGGGGGGTGCAATCACCGGAGGCAATGCGACTGCAGCGGCGGAGGCCAACATTTACAATGATCCGGAAGCGGCGCGCGCAGTGTTCGAGGCCGGCTGGCCGCTAACGATGGTGGGGCTCAATGTGACTGAGAAGACACTTTTCACACGGGCTGACCTGAACCGGCTGGCCAGAACACGGGGGCGACAGAACGACTTCGCCGTCGGCGTACTGAGTTTCATGGTCGACCTGGCGAGCAAACTGGGCGCCGAAGGGACGCCCATGCATGACCCGCTGGCCGTGGGTGCGGTGATCGACCGCAGCCTGATTACCACGCAGGACATGCGGGTCGATGTCGAGACGCGGGGTGAGTTCACGCGGGGCGAAACGGTAGCGAGCCGGCACAATTCCTCCGACCGCAAGGTCGTGCGCGGCGAACGCTATGCCATCGATGGCGTCGAGAAAGTACACCCTAACGTCCACGTCGCTGTGGAATCGGACTCCAAGCGGTTCATCGAGCTCTTCATTTCGCGCCTCGGAGGAAAATAGTGATGACCCGTAAGAAGACTCCGGGTTATCCCGAGGCGGTACGAGCTGTGAAATACATTGCGGCTCGCTGGCCTGCTGCCCCGCGAGTCGGAATTGTGCTCGGCTCAGGTTTGGGCGAGGTCTTGCGAGGCCTGCGCAGCGCGCGAAAAATCCCCTGGACCTCAATCCCGGGTTTCCCCCGGCCTTCGGTGGCAGGTCACTGCGGCGCGTTGCACCTCGGTTTCTGGGGGGACGTGCCGGTGGCGGTCCTTAGCGGGCGCGTTCACCTCTACGAAGGTTATAGGCCTGGAGAAGTTGTTTTCCCTGCCAGGGTACTGGCACTGGCTGGAATTCATTCTTTCACCGCCACTTGCGCCGCCGACGGCATTGCGCCGCGCGCCACGCCCGGCAGTTTGATGGTTTTTTCCGACCATCTCAACTTCCAAGGAGCAAATCCGCTGGCGGGATTTCATGACAAACGCTGGGGTGAAAGATTTGTGGACATGGCCTATGCCTACGATCCAAGTTTGCGGCTCCACACCCTGAAGGCCGCCCGCGCCCTGGGGCTGAAGTGCTTCGAGGGTGTTTATGCTTCGCTTCTCGGCCCCACCTTTGAGACCCCAGCGGAGATCCGCGCCTTAAGAATACTTGGCGCCGACGCCGTGGGCATGTCCACAGCGCCGGAAGTTATGGCCGTGCACCAGATGGGCGTGCGCGTGCTGGCGGTGGCGCTAATCACGAACCGCGCGGCCGGGCTCAGCCCAAAACCTCTGAGCCACGAAGAGGTGCTCAAGACCGGTCAAGCCGCCTCGCGGGACCTGGCGCGCCTAATCGACGCCGCCATGCCGGCCCTGGACGCAGTCGACGGAGTTGAGAAGTTGAGAAGTCGAGGAGTCGAGAAGTCGAAAACTCCTCGAGGAGTCGAGGAGTCCACAACATTTTGACTCCTCAACTCCTCGACTTCTTGACTTAATGAGCTAATGCTTGCCCAGGAATTTTGGGTTGGCGGCCTCTTCCTTCCGTTTGAAGGTTTTCTCGGCCGTTCGACGGATGACGTCAGAGACATTTCGGTTGAAGACCAGCCACTTCAGGTCGCGTTCGTTGATGTGAGGGAGCAGACGCAGTCCCACGTCGATGGGTGTTCGAGGGTTGTTGACCAGCGCCCGGATTACCGCATAGATTTTCATGAACTTGCGGTTCGTGGCAATGAGCCTCAGGGCCTCCTCGCAGACGTCTTTCATGGAGGCCAGGTTTTCGGCTTCGTGGTCAGAGAGTTTGGGTGACTGAATAACGGCGCGTGCCACCAGTTTGTTGCTATCGCGGACCAGGATCATCCGCTCCTCCTGGCTCCCGGTGAGAGCGGCTTTGACCTTCTCGACAACGGACATGCGGTGGGTTCTCTGGAGGACCGTTTCGTGCCTCTGCTGTCCCTCCTCAGGGCTTGAACTTGCATCTTCGCCGGCGGGTGGAAGGGGGGCGGGGCCGTCGGAAGATTCGCTGGATTCGGCCTCGGCGATAAGGGCCGCAGTGTCCTCGAGCCACTCCCGAAGCTGGTCGGGCAGGCTTGGGTTTTGGAGGAGGGCGTTCCCCAATTCCTTGCAGTCGAGCGCAAGGTTCTTTGCCACAAAATCCAGCACTTCGAAAGGAGTGGCGGGGTCTCGGAGTACTTGCTGAAGTTCCTCAGGGGGCCAGGATTGCAGGGTGTGAAAAGCGCTCTTCTGGCTTTCTTCCTCCCCGCCCGCCGCGAGGATCACGAGGATTTCAATCCTCTCCTGCAAGGAAACAGGCAGTTCGCCGCGACACGCCTTGCGACGCACCACTTCCGGGATGGCTCCTGCACGAATTGTCTCGACCAGTCGCTCGGAAATAGTCTACCTCTCGGGGGCGGCGTTTTTCAGATCGTTGCGCGTAAGGTGAATCGACTTCACCTCGCCGCGCCGTCCCAGGGGTTTCAGGGTCTCGCCGTTCAGAGTCAGCACGATGCCCTGAGCGTTTCCGATGGTGACATCAAAGGAGTCGTGCCCCTTCAGGTTTTCGACCTCGTTGGGGTTCAACACTTTTTGCAGCACCGTCTTCCCATCGGCGTCAACGGCCACCCAGGCGCGCTCGGTCGCGGCCACTTGCAGGACCAATTCATTGGGAGCCGCAACCGCGCTGCCAGCCTCGGGAGTGGCATTCTGGTTCGCCGGGTTCTCCTGGGCCGCCGGAGAAGGCGGACCGCCCTGCGGTGTTGCGGGGACAGTTGCGGCGCCGGCGGCGGGTGAGGCGGAAGTGGCCGTCAGCGACGGATTGCCTTCCGGCAGGGCTGGTGTGGAGGGTTGCACAGGCGCGGCGTTAGTGGATGGGTTTGTGCCGGGTGCAGGGGTGCTTGGCGGAATAACCATCGGGGTGCTTCTTTGCTGCTCCATGACTCGGCGCGAATAACGGAAGAGCACATAACCACCAACCAGCAGCACCCCCGCTATCAGGAGGGCGATGATCCGAGTCCGTGAGGCCGCGCCGTGCGGCAGCGCCCGGTTCGCCGTAATGCGGCGGATGTCAACTTCGGGCTTTTGCTGGCCAGCCAACTGGCAATCCGCCAGGACGCGCTCCTCGTCCAAACCCAGGTATCGCGCATACGTCCGAACGAAGCTGCGGGTGAAAATTCCCCCAGGAAGTTTTGAGAGTTCCTCGTTCTCAATGGCTTGAAGAAAGCGAATGCTGATCTTTGTGGCGACGGATATCTCGTCCAGAGACACGCCTCGCATTTCGCGTTCCCGCCGTAAATACTCGCCGAATCCTGTCATCGGAATGGCTTCTTCGCTTCGACTCACCAAAACTGCACCTAGTTTATCTTATTGGCCCTATTGAGGGGTGTCAATTGATTTGGGAGGGCTAAACAAATCGCATCAGGCGATAGAGGTGAAGGAAGAGTACTTGGGTACCATTGAGGTCGATAGGGGGCCTGAATAGTCTAAGAGTGGCGGGAACCGAAATCAGAAGCCCAGGGACACCTATGGATCTGAAGGAAGAGGTCACCGAACTCAAGCAACAGGTCGAACGCCTTTCCCTCTTCCATGAGGTTGGGAAGGCCCTTTTTTCTACACTCGACCTGCAGAAAATCCTCCAGACCATTATGGAGAAGATCAGTGACCTGTTCCAGCCGGATACTTGGTCCCTGTTGATGGTGGATGAGAAGGTACAGGATTTGTATTTTGAGATTGCCATTGGACATGGCGCGGAGAAGCTGAAGGACGTTCGCCTCAAGCTGGGAGAGGGCATCGCCGGATGGGTGGCCGAGCATGCGGAGCCCGTGCTGGTGGAAGACATTCGGTGCGACAATCGCTTCAGGCCCAGGACCGATGAATTCACGCAGCCAGATACCCATTCTGTGCTCGGCGTCCCTATTAAAGGCCGTGAACAGGTTCTGGGCGTTATTGAGCTGGCAAACTGCCTTGGGAAGCAGGGTTTTTCGCAAAAGCACATACCCACCTTAGAGAGCCTCGCAGACTACGCAGCCATCGCCCTGGAAAACGCGCGGTACGTGCAGCGCATGCATGAACTCACCATTATGGATGACTGCACCGCCCTCTATAACGCCAGGCACCTCAATTTCGTTCTGGATGCGGAAATCTACCGCTCCACTCGGTACGGTTACGAATTCTCCGTGATCTTCTTTGATCTCGATCACTTCAAGCAGGTCAACGACGTTTATGGCCATCTCGTGGGCTCGAAGCTCCTTTGGATGATCGGCGATACCATCAAGAGTAACCTGCGATTGATTGATTATGCGTTTCGTTATGGCGGCGACGAATTCGTGGTAATCCTGCCCCAGACGTCGAAAGAAAACGCTCTGAACGTCTTGCGCCGCCTCAAGGACCTGCTCTCCTCGAAGGTCTTCTTCCGGGCGGAGAATCTGAACATCAAGGTGACCGCCAGCTTCGGCATAGCCACGTTCCCTGCCGATGGCCACACCCACAAAGAAATCCTGCATATGGCTGACGAGGCCATGTACCTCGTCAAGAAAACTACCCGCGACAATATTGCCCTGGCGGGCGATGGCATCCGGTCGCTAGAGCCGTTCGTCGAAGAACACGCTGAGGCCAGTTCCGAATAGCGCATTCTGAGATGGTAGTAACTGTTTCGTTTCATTATTGCCCAGACGCCAATTCCTGAGCCCCTTTTCTTAACGGACCACTGGCTACTGACAACCACAGACCACAGACGACTGACCCGCCCCGGCGGGACAACTGACCCCCTTCTCCCGACTTGCAACCATCTGCATCTTCTGTCACGATGAGTTTTCAACATGCGTTGGGAAATTTGTGGCGTGGATCGGGACGCGGTCGCTCGCTTGTGCCGCGAACTGAACATTCCGAATATCATCGCCCGGCTCTTGGTCCTGCGGGGAGTCACCGATCCCGAGTCAGCTCAGCGATTCCTGAATCCTGCTCTCAATCAACTTCACGACCCCTTCTTGCTGGCAGACATGAAGCCAGCCGTGGCGCGCTTGCGTCGTGCTTTGGAGCAGGGAGAGAAGATTCTGATTTACGGTGACTACGACGTGGACGGGACCATGGCGGTGGTGATCCTGCTGACGGCGCTGCGGGGACTTGGTGGAAACGTTGAGGCCTTCATCCCGCATCGCCTGAGCGATGGCTACGGGATGCGGGCGGCGGTAGTTGAGGAAGCTGCGGCCAAAGACTTCCGCGTGGTGATCAGTGTGGACACGGGCATCCGGGAGCACGAAGCGCTGACGCGGGCGCGCGAGTTGGGGCTCGATTGCATCGTCACAGACCACCACCTGCCGGACGGGCATTTGCCCCCCGCTTGCGCCATCCTGAATCCCCACCGCGCGGAGTGTGGTTATCCTGAAAAGCTACTTGCCGGCGTGGGCGTGGCCTTTAAGCTGGCGCAGGCCCTGCTCGGCGAGAGGCTCTCAGGTCGCGTTCTACAGTCTTACTTGAAGGTTGTGGCGATCGGGACCATTGCGGATGTCGTGCCCTTGATCGGAGAGAATCGTGTCATTGCGCGCTTCGGCCTGGAGGGATTGCGCCAACCCTCACAGGCTGGCTTGCAGGCACTGCTCGAGGTTTGCGGGCTCGAAGGCCGCAAGATTTCGGCGGGGGACGTGGGATTCCGTGTTGTGCCGCGCCTGAATGCGGCGGGCCGCATGGAGAATGCACGAGATGTGATTGACCTGTTCACCTGCTCCGATCTGCAAAAGACGCGTGAGATTGCCGGCCGCCTGGAGAAACTCAACCGCGAGCGGCAGCGGGTTGAAGACGGGATTTTGCGTGAGATTGCAGAGTTCATGGACCGCCACCCCGATAAAAGGGAATGCTACTCCCTGGTGCTGGCCGGCGAGGAATGGCACCGCGGGGTAATTGGGATTGTGGCTCAACGTGTCATGGAGCGGTACCACCGTCCGGCGCTGGTGATTGGTGTCAGAGATGGCGTGGGGGTGGGCTCTGGGCGCTCGATAAGGGCGCTTCACCTCCTCGACGCCCTGACTGCCCTGCAGGACTTGTTTGAACGCTTTGGCGGTCACGCGATGGCGGCGGGTTTTGCCTTGCCCTCGGCCAGGATCGCAGAGCTGGAAACCCGGTTCGAGCAATACGCCCGTTCTGTGCTGAAGCCGCAGGATCTCGAGCCAGTCCTGCGCGTGGACGCGGAGGTGAGCGGGGCTGAAATCGATTGGACTCTATTCGAGGCGCTTGAGACGCTGGGCCCCTTTGGCTGCGGCAATCCCACCCCCGTCCTGGCGACGCGGGGTTTCCGCCTCCTTTTGGGGCCTCGAATCCTCCAGGAGAAGCATCTAAAACTAAGACTGGCCTGCGCGTCGAGGTCGTTTGACGCCATTGGGTGGGGAATGGCTGAGCGGGGCGCCACTCTTGCTCCCGGACAATCGCTCGACATGGCTTTCACCCTGGACCAGAATGTGTTCCAAAATGTGACGAGGCTGCAATTGGTGGTTAATGAGATTCGGAGTTGAACGAACAACTCGGCACAGGGACCTGATGACTTGGGTGGTGGGCGGCGCGTTGACTGCTACTGCTCTGGCGGTCAGTGTGGCTTATTGGGTCGCTACCAGCCACAAAGAAAAGCCGGTTGTCTTGCCCCAGAGCGTCCCCATTGATGTTCATCAACAGCTTTCGGGGTACACCTTCACGCACTCAGACGGGGACCGGCGTGTTTTCACCGTTCATGCGGCTCGCACGGTGTCCTTCAAGCAAGGAGGAACTACGGTCCTTGAAGACGTGTTGGTGGAGTTGTTCGGCCAAACCGGAAAACGCCGCGACATCATGCGCACCCAACAATGTGACTACAACAGCCAGGATGGTGACCTTTTCAGCTCCGGGCCTGTCCACATTGAACTGAATGCCGAAGCTGACAGAGTGCCGGCTGCCGGCTTGAAAGGAAGGCAGACTGTCTACCTGGAGACCTCGAAGGTGTCTTACAAACACGAGGGGTCGGTGGTTGTGAGCGACCAAGAGGTGCGCTTTCGCATCGGACCGGCTTCCGGAACCTCCCAGGGAATGGTTTACGCAACGAGGGACGGTTCGTTGGAGCTTGAGAAAGACGTGGTGATGGAGTTGCAACCACACAACGGCCAAGCCTCGGGTCCCCCTATGGGGCTTACAGCCAGCCACCTTCGTTATGAAAAGCTAAGCAGGCAGGTAACGCTTTGGGGCCCAATCCGGGTGACGCAAGGTGAGCGCAACGTTTCTGCTGCCAGTGGCAAGGTGTTTCTGAATGAAGCGAATCAGGTCACTCGGGTGGATTTGGAAGGCAGCGTTAAGGCTTCGGAATCTTCTGCGGAGAGGCAGGTCGAACTCTCGGCTGATCGCGCTCAGGGTGACTTCGACCCGGCGTCAAGGGCACTGCGTCATCTTTCGGCGCAAGGGAATGTGGCGGGGCAATCCCGGGAAAAAGGGAGCGCCAGTCGCCTGCTGGCGGGAAGAGTCGAACTCAATCTTGCCGGTGTTCCCGCAAAGCTCCAAAGCGGGGATGCATTGGAAAACGCGCAACTCGTGGTTGAATCCTCGCCTTCCCTGAGCCAGGCTGTTGCGGAAGCAAGTCGGGCGGCAACGGAGAAGAGGGATCTCACCGCGGCAGAATTGAAGTTCAGTTTTCGGTCTGACGGGAAGAGTCTAAAGGATGCCCAGACTGTCGGCCCTGGCAGACTTGTGGTAGACCCTCCCGATCCCAAGGTGGGCCAGCGCATCATAACTTCCGCACAGTTCCTAATGACCTTCAATGCGCAGAGCGACCTCGAAACGCTTCGCGGCCGCAAACCGACCCATATTGTTTTCCAGCCACCAAGGAGCGCCCCTCCTGGCAGTGTCGCCCAAGAAAGCACCGCCGATCAGTTATTGGCCACATTTGACGAGGTAACGCACGCCCTGAAGGAGGTCAGGCAATCAGGGAATTACACATTCCGTGACGCCGACCGCAGCGCCAGCGCGCAGGATTCGGTTTATGTGGCAGCAGCGCAGGGTGTGACTTTAACTGGGCGTCCCCAGGTATGGGATGCTGAGAGCAGGGCGAGGTGCGAGCGTCTCTACTTTGATCTTCTCAGTGACACCGCAGAAGGGACCGGCAAGGTACAGAGTACTCACCTCGAAACTGGGGATCAGACGCCTGGCGGGCAAGCTCCGGACCCCACAAACGTCTTGGCGGACCGCATGGTCGCCAAGCGGCGCGGCCAATTGGTGCACTACGAGGGGAGGGTGCGTGCCTGGCAGGGGGCGGACGTGGTGGAATCGTCCAGCCTGGACGTTTACAGGATGGCGAAACGCTTAAGCTCCGGCTCCCAGGTGTTGACCTCCCACCTCCAACCGGCTTCCTATGCGGCGGGAACCGCGCCAACCTCTGGAACCGCTCGGCGCGAAACGCGTCCGCTTTCGGTTCGTGCCGATTCCCTGGAGTATTTCGATGAAGGTGGCAAAGCGAGCTACCATGGTCACGTGAAGTTACAGACGGAGACGACTACCATGGAAGGTGACAAAATGGACGTTTATTTCTCCCGGCTTGGGACAAATCAAGAGACGGAGGTGGAGCGTGCGATGGCTGAGGGGCACGTCGTGGTCGTCCAGCCGGGAAGGCGAGCTACAGGCGAGCACGGCGAGTACTTCGCTGGCCCGGGAAAGATCGTCCTGACGGGTGGTCCTCCCAGTATCCATGATGTGGAAAAGGGCTTCACAACAGGCCAACGTTTGACAGTGTTTGTCCACGATGATAGGCTTCTTGTGGACGGAGGTGATGGGTCACCCTCTTTATCGCAGCACCGCGTCGCGCCCTGAGCGACCATGCAGATTCTCTCCACAGTCGAGTTGACGAAATCGTACAAGGGACGTAAAGTCGTTGATGATATCAGCCTGAGGATCGCTCAGGGAGAAGTGGTGGGCCTTCTGGGGCCGAATGGAGCTGGCAAGACCACAACCTTCTACATCATTGTCGGCCTCACCAGCCCGGATTCCGGCCGGGTCTTGCTCGACGGGGTGAACATTACGGACTTTCCCATGTACGTCCGGGCGAGAAACGGAATCAGCTATCTTCCCCAAGAGCCCTCCATATTTAGAAAACTCACTGTGGAAGAGAATATTATGGCAGTGCTTGAGACCTTGCCGCTAACCCGTCACCAGCGTCGTGAGCGACTGGAAGAGTTGATCGAAGATCTGGGCTTGCAGCAGGTCAGGCGAAGCGAAGGGTACATGCTCTCGGGAGGGGAGCGGAGGCGTGTGGAGATCGCAAGGTCTCTGGTGATTTCACCCTCCTTCATTCTTCTGGACGAACCGTTCTCGGGCATCGACCCGCTCACGGTTCAGGACATACAGAAAATCATTGTGCGACTGAAAGGCGACGGGATTGGCGTGTTGGTGACGGACCACAATGTGCCCTACACTTTGCAGGTGACGGATCGAGCCTATATCATTAACAATGGAAGGATATTCCGTGCAGGGTCGCCGGAAGAACTGGGCAATGACGCCGAGGTGAAAAGAGTATACCTGGGCGACAATTTCCGGTTGACAATGTAGTTGTATAGCGCCAGTCTCTAGCTGCTGTACAGGGTTGTTGAATCATATGGGCGGTGGACCCTCTCCCAGAATCGGACTGAACCTCAAGGTGGCGCAGAAACAGATTCTGACGCCGGGCCTTGTGCAGATGGTCAGCGTTCTTGCGCTCAATAAGCTGGAGCTGCGGGAGATGATTAACCGGGAGATGGTTGCCAACCCTGTTCTGGAAGAAGTCCCGGAAGACGTTCCGAGCATCGATGAAGTCGACAAGAAGACGGAAAGTGCTGACAACGCTTTACCCTCTTCGAATCATGTGGTCCGCAACGGTGACCATCAGGATTCGTTCGAGGAGATCGATTTCGGGTCTTTTTTCGATGACTACCTTGACCCCGGATTTAGATCTCCTGAATCCGAGGTGGTCGAGAAACCTTCTTTCGAGAATTTTCTCTCCCAACCCACCTCTCTGTCTGCTCACCTGGAATGGCAATTGAGCCTTTCCGTTTGCGCGGAGTCGGTCCGTGAGGCGGGGGAATCCATCATTGGCAATCTGAATGAAGATGGCTACCTCACAGCACCGCTGGAGGAGATTGCGCAAACCGGCGGGCACTCGCTGGCCGATGTTCAGGAAGCCTTGGCGTTGATCCAGGTTTTCGATCCGGTGGGGGTGGCGGCTCGGGACGTGCGTGAGTGCCTTTTGATCCAACTACACACGCTTGCCCCTGACAATATGCTTGCGCAACAGATCGTTTCGGGGTACCTCAAGCAGCTCCAGAACAAGCAGTACCGGGAGATCGCCCGGGCTCTCGACCGTCCCGTTAAGACCGTCGAGCGTTGCGTAGAGCTTATCCGCAAGCTGGATCCGCGGCCCGGCCAGCGTTACAACAATGCGCAAGCGCGGCTCATCGAGCCCGACGTGGCGTTTGTGAAGTCGGGAGACATTTATCAGGTGGTCGTGAACGAGGACGGGCTTCCCCAATTGCGACTCAGCCACCATTATCGTCGCCTGCTGGGAGAGGACAGTACGACGCGGGAGGTGCGCAATTACGTCAAAGAGCGGTTCACCTCCGCCATTCAACTCATCAAAAATATCGAGCAGCGTAAACAGACGATCGTCAAGGTTTGTGAGGCGATTATTCGCCGCCAGACTGAATTCCTGGACAGGGGAATTGATTACCTTCGGCCGATGATGATCAAGGAGGTTGCAGAGGAAGTGGGTGTTCACCCTTCCACCGTCAGCCGTGCCGTTGCGAATAAGTATGCTTACACCCCGCAAGGCGTTTACGAATTGCGCTATTTCTTTTCGGAAGCGGTGCAAGGACCCTCGGGAGCGGCGACTTCCTTAATCAACCTCAAGCGCCTCGTCAAGAAAATGATCGAGGAAGAGGACCCCGCAAGGCCTCTTACCGACGAGCAAATTACGCAACAGTTGCAGAAAGTCGGCTACTGCGTAACCCGTCGGACAGTGGCAAAGTACCGTGAGGACATGCGGATTCCCAGCACCCACCAACGCAGGGTAAAAGCTTGAAGAGCTCCGCCGCTCACTCGTTCTTCCCCTCAAGTCTCGAGGAGGTCTGCCCATGAGCATAGACTTTACCGGACGACAGATGGAGATCGGCAATGACTTGCGCGAGTACACCCGCGGCAGGCTGCGAAAGATTACCCGCCTTCTGGGTGATGCCTATGAGATGCACGTCATCCTGACCGCTGAAAAGCACCGCCGGCTCGCAGAAGTCACCTTGAAATTCCGCGATCGCACCCTGGTGGGCGTCGAAGAGTCGATGGACGCCCGGATCTCCCTAACCGGCGCCCTGGGCAAGCTGGAACGCCAGGCAGTCCGCCTGCTGGAGAGAAAGCGCACCCGCAAGCGACGTCCCAAGCCGACCACCACGGTGGTCTTGAACGTTCTGGGCCCAAGCCGCATTGACCGCGAAGAACGCCGGACTATCGAGGCCGAGCGAGCCCCGATCAAACCTATGAGCATCGATGAAGCGATCTTTGCTCTCGACCAGTCGCGTGCCGGCGCTGTAGTATTTCGAAATCCCGAGACCGAGCGTGTCAACGTCATTTACCACCGCCCCGATGGCAACCTGGGATTGATCGAACCCGAACCGTGAAGCATCGGAAACATTTCGTTCTGATCACGGGGATGAGCGGGTCCGGGAAGGGGTCAGTTCTCAAGGCCTTCGAGGACCTCGGTTATCACTGCGTGGACAACCTGCCAATTGATCTGATCGCGCGCTTTGCGGAAACGTGCCAGCACAGGGCGAGCCGGATGCAGCGTGCGGCGGTGGTTGTGGACATTCGCGAAGGGGAGGCGCTCAGCCAACTCCCCACCCTCTATCAGGACCTCAGAAACAGCCACTTGAATCTGTCACTTGTGTTCTTGGAGGCCTCCGACAAGGCATTGATCCGCCGCTTCGAGGAGACGCGCCGCCCTCACCCTTTGGGGCGCGAACTCCCCGTGCGCGAGGGAATCCGGCTGGAACGCACCCTGCTGAAGCCTGTGCGCCAACTGGCGGATGTCACAATTGATACCACCCGGATGAACGTGCACGAACTGCGAGAGCTCATCCAGCGGCGATTTGGCGGAATGTCCGCACGGAGGGCCCTCCTGGTTTCCGTGGTTTCGTTTGGATTTAGTTTCGGCGTACCTACTGATGCGAACCTGGTTTTCGACGCGCGTTTTCTCCCCAACCCAAACTATATGCCGAGGCTGAAGAGCAAAACGGGGCGAGACGTGGTCGTGCAACGGTATATGGATTCCTTCCCATCCACGCGGGAGTTCATGAAGCATTTGATGAGTTTGCTTTTCTACCTTCTTCCCAATTACATGCAGGAAGGCAAGAGCTACCTTACCATTGCGATTGGTTGCACGGGTGGGCGTCATCGCTCGGTCGCCATCGCGGAAAAGGTTGGTCACGCCCTGGCCGGCGAGGGGTATAAGACCAAGGTTTCGCATCGCGATATCGGGAAGGAGTGAAGAACCGTATGTGGTATGTGGTAGGTGGGGAAGAACGTGAAGAACCGTAGGTGGTAGGTGGGGAAGAACCGCCCTTCCCCACCTACCACCTGCCACATACCACATACCATCTGCCACATACCACCTACCACATATCCCCGCGCACGGAGAGCCTTTTGAATAATGTACTCGCCATTGACATTGGGGGCACCCATTTCCGCGCCGGCCTCTTCGATCGCGAGGGACGGCGGCTGGTCATTTCGGAGGGCGACACATCGCACTCCGGCGGCCGTGAATGGATGCTTGACCGAATCCGCGAACTTGGCCGAACCCTCCTTGACCGGACCGACTCTCCCGTTGGGTCGTGCGGAATTAGTTTTGGCGGACCCGTGGATTTCCAGCATCAAAGGGTCACCTCGGTCCATTCCCCAGGTTGGAAAAACTTCTCCTTTGCCGAATGGGTTGGCGCGAATTTGAATTTGCCCTGCCTGATTGACAATGACGCCAATGCGGGCGCGCTTGGCGAGTTCCGCTTTGGCGCTGGCCGCGGGACGGAATCGATGGTCTATGTCACGCTCAGTACAGGTGTCGGAGCGGGGCTGATTTTGAATGGGAAGACCTATCGAGGCAAGGACGGGTTGGCCGGGGAGTTGGGACATGTTCCCATCTCCGACTCAGGGAATACATGCTCTTGCGGAGCTGTAGGATGTCTGGAGAGTTTCTGTTCGGGTTCAGCTATAGCGGAGCGGGCCAAGGAGCGGGGATGGCGCCGTCGGGATGGCCTCAACTGCATCGGCGATTCGAGCGGTGCAAAGCTCGAGGGAATTACGGCGAAGGAAATCGTGCAGGCGGCCTCCGATGGCGACACGGCTGCGCTTCACATCGTCCGAGAAGCTGCCGGTTGGCTTGCACGCGGTTTGCTGACCGTCATCCGGATTCTTAACCCGGACAGGATTATCCTCGGCGGGGGCCTGACTCTCGCGGGCCAAGTTCTGCTCGGCCCCCTGCATCAACGTTTGGCGGAACTCGCCTCGCCAACCATTGGCTATTCGACAGAGATTGTTATCGCCGAACTTGGGACGTACTCGCCCCTGTACGGCGCTGCAGCCATGGCGCTTGACCTCATGTGTGTGCAACCTTAACCTAATCTGAAACGTCAATATGGGTGACTGCTGGTTCCGCCAGGGCTCGGGATCGGCAAGAGTGAAGTGGCAGGGAACCCCCGGAACCGGACAGGGATGACCCACCGCAGATCGATCCGAGCGGAGGGTCAAGGAGGATAACCATGCGCAGTGCAAAACTACTCCTTGCGCCCATAATGCTGGCCATTGCGGTCCAGGTGACATTCGCTAAAAAACACGATGACTCGCCGGCGCAAATTACAGCGAGGGTAGAGGACAAGCTTTACCACGCTCAGGTTTACAAGCACGGGGACGTTGAGGTCAGCGTGGAAAACGGAGTTGCCACACTCACCGGGACAGTGGATTGCGTGGGTGTGAAGATGGATGCGGAACGCGCGGCACGCAAGGTGGATGACGTCACCGACGTCGTCGACAACATCAACGTTCATGCCGAAGACGTGACCCCTCGCCAGATCGGTGAGCAGGCACGGAAAGATATTTTGACGTACCCGTGGTTTACCATTTTCGACTGGATTACGTTGGAGATCCAGGGTGACAGGCTTATCGTGAATGGCCAGGTCACGCTGCCCTCTAAGAAGCAGGACATTGGCAATTTCCTAGCCCATGTCAAGGGGGTGGCGGATCTTGAAGATAACCTGGAAGTGCTCCCGACCTCTGAATACGACGACAGCTTACGCGTCGCCATCGTGCGGGCTATCTACAACGACCCGTTTTTCATTCATTACGGTAACCAAGCCCTTCCGCCAATTCACGTCATGGTGAAGAACGGTAATGTGACCCTCGAGGGCGTGGTTGCCAACCAGCTTGACCGCGCCAAGGCCGAGGCCGACGCGCGCTTGGCGGCCACTTATTTCAACTTCACTGACAACCTGCAAATCGAGAGCAAGTAGCATCATGTGCCCGGTACTGCCTCCCTGGAGTCGATGGAATCGTCGCTCCAGGGGGCAGGCGGGACGGCGATTCATCAGGATGCCGAAGAATGTCTGCGGCTGTTGTCATTCGGACCCTGAGCGGAAGCCTTTCGCCGGGGTTTGGAGATTGGCATGTGTCAGCCCTCCCACTGTCATTCCGAGCGCAGCGAGGAATCTCGCTCTGCGTGTTTCTTCCGCCGATCCCTTGGTCCGCCTTGAACTCCGATCCACCCAGCGCAGAGCGTGATTCCTCGCTGTGCTCGGAATGACATCCCCCCAGGGGCGGCCGATGGACTTGCAAGACGACGCTCTCCGTGTCCTCCGTGCCTCTCAAGCTCTAACACGGAGCAGACGGAACGTCTCAGTGGCCTCTGTGTTGGGGGTTCTCCTGACCAACGAGCACACAGAGAAGTCTTCGCGGCAGGAACGCGTCGCGCGGACCTCCCCTTTTGAGGTGCGTGCTACCTGCTAACGCCGGAGCCCTGGCGGTCAATCTCCACGATACTATCAGGGGGAATGCTGTAGGAATCCGAGCGCAGCAGGACGCGTTTGTAGTTGGGTGGGGCTCCGCTGGGGAGATAGAAGGCAACGGCGAGATTCGGGTGCACCGCGAGGTACCTCCGGCTGCGCTCGACCCCCATCACGAAAAAACCGGCCGAACGCCCGTCGGTGTCCGTGCCGGTGGGCGCCAACACCGCCGCAGAGAGCATATTCTCGACCGGCCAACCAGTGTGCGGATTCATAATATGGCAATAGTTTTTGCCAGCGATCTTCAAAAACTTCTCGTAACTCCCCGAAGTGGAAAGCGAATAGTTTTGGAGATGGAAGACATCCCCGGCCGTGTGTGCATCATAGGGAGCGCGCACGGTAATTTTCCATCCATGCTCTCCGGGAGGCGAGCCCAGGGCGTAAATGCTGCTCGTGCCACTGGAGACAAGGGCCGAAGTGATCCCATTGGAGCGAAGAATCTCCACGGCGCGATCCACCGCGTAACCCTTGGCGATTCCCCCCAGATCGATTTCAACCCCCGCTTCGTCAAACCTGATCGTCCGCCCCGCGGGGTCCAATTTCAGATGCTGATACCCGACGCGCTTGAGGACCTGGCTGATTTCAGCCGCCGATGGCAGGCGGCCACGGCCGCGAAAGAAACCCCAGGACTTCATCAGCGGGCCGACGGTGATGTCAAAGGCGCCGTCCGTCTCTTCGCTGCGGCGGACAGAGATTTCGAGCAGATGAAACAGTCCCGGCTCGACCACGACGGCATGGCTCGCGGCCTCGCGGTTGATGGCTGAAAGTTCGCTCTCCGGCTTGTAGTTGCTCATCTGCTCGTCCAGCCGGTCAATTTCCTCGAACACCTCTTCCACGACTTCCGAGAGGGAAGTCCGGTCCCGCCCGTAAACGGCTACTGTGAACACAGTACCCATGCTTTCGTGGGAGGCTTCGTAGCGAACCACATTTTCCGCTCCCGATGAGGCAGTGACGAGTGACGAGTGACGAGTGACGAGCAAAATTACGAATAGGCAACAGTAAATGGTGAATAGTGAATTGCGGACGTAGGGTCTATCTTGCGCGTCGCGCCCTTTATCGTCCCTCAATTCACAATTCATAATTCACTCAGAATTATCTTCTTTCCCTGACACCTAACCCCTGGCGCCTGACACCTGTTCTTAAGCTTTCTTGGGCCAAAACACTTTCTGCCCCGTTTCAATCGCGCGATTACCGTAGATTACGCCCTGGGCATCCGCCACGCCAATTTCCAGCGGAGCGATCACCGGTTTCCCCTCCCGAATGCTGGCCATGAAATTTGACATCTCACTCCACCAGGGGTCATGCGGCTCCTCGTACTTGTAGATCCCCATGGACGCCAGCCAGCGTTTGGCATAGAGCAATTCGCGGTCTACAAAAGCAGTCTCTCCGTTGCCGGTGTGCTCGGGGAAAATGGGGATGCCTTCCTGCGTAGCTGCCTTGGCCACAGTTGCGCCTGCCCACCAGTTTTCCTTCAAGCCGGCTTTCGAAACTTTGGCCACTTGTTCACGATAGAACATTCCTTTCCCGAGGGTGATAACCAGCGTCCCCTGATCACCCATAATTTCTTCCTCGAATTGGAAATGCTCGTTATAGAGCACGCCGCTCCAGAGGAATTTCTGGCCGCCCGGGTATTCGTAAATCGCCTGAACGTTATCGCAGACTTCGCGCCCGTCCTTCCAATAGTCGATTCCTCCGGTAGCAACCACCGAGATAGGCTCTGCGCCGATCGCCCAATTACCCACGTCCAACTGGTGGGACGCCAACTCGGCAAGTAATCCACCCGAATATTCCTTGTACATTCGCCAGTTGATAAGACGCTCGAACTTGGGGTCGGGCACGGGCCGCCGCCAGTCGCTGTTGCGATGCCAATTCGCGCGCACGAACATCACTTTGCCCAGAGCGCCTTTGCGAATCATTTCGATGGCCACCTGGTAAAGGACACTGGAGCGGCGTTGCAGGCCGACTTGCAGCGCCTGTTTTGGATGTTCTTCCGAAGCCTTGCGAATTTTTTCCTCTTCATCCTCCTTGAAGTACATGGTCTTCTCGACGAAGACGTGCTTGCCGGCGCTCAAGGCATCGACCACCATTTGGCAGTGGAGATTCAGCGGTGTCACAACCATGACGGCGTCGAGGTCTTTCCTCTCCAGCATCTTGCGGTAGTCTTCATAGGTCTGGGGATTCGACCCAATGGTTTCAACGCCCTTTTTGAGATTGGGGGGATAAATGTCGCAGGTGGCAATGCACCGGCCCTCGGGAATGGTCGCTAAGAACTTGAGCAGTGTACACCCCTCAGTTCCCGTACCGATCATTCCATAGTTGACAACATTGTTGGGGCTAGGACTGGCCAGAATAGCGGGCGCCCCCACGCTCGGGAGTGCGGAAGCCGCAGCCACGACGGCGGCCGTCTTCAAGAAATCGCGGCGGGTTACGTCTTGCTCTTTCTCCATTGTCAAAACTCCTATAAAAAATGATATCAGTCGCAGAAACATCTTAGCACTCGCGGCGGGTGGATTGCATCTGGGTTATACTGAATAGGGAGGATGGCTCTGACAAGTTGAAGCGCTGGGCAAAGTTCGTTGCGAACAGTCTTTTCGCGGCCGCAATCTTCATGAAGGTTGCCGCCGCTTCTCCCCAGAGTTCTCTGCCCTCTGACGATATCACCGTCGAAAGCCTGAAGTTTACGGAAGCCTACAGCGTCATTCAGCAAAACTTTGCGGAGGCAGTTGATCCCGACAAGACGGTTCTTGATGGTGGCATCCGGGGCATGCTCTCCGCTCTTGACCCCTTCTCTGCCTTCTTCGACCGCGAGCAATTCGAGCTCTTAAAACAACAAACGCGTGGTGAGGCGCTGGGATTTGGTTCTATCCTGTATGTGTCGCCTGGGAAAATATTGGTGCTCCAGACCGCCCAGGGCTCCCCCTCGTGGCGCGCGGGGCTGGGGCCAGGGGATGAAATAGTCGAAATCAACGGCACGCGCGTAGACCGCGTAGACTTTCAATCGTTGGTCGAGCTCCTGCAGCGCTCCCGCTCACACCCGGTCCGCCTGGGCGTCATCCACCCGGGCAAGTTCGTTTCGCAGGATTTCGAGCTGAAACCGGCGGAGGTGCCCCTGCCCAGCGTGGACAAATCGTTTTTGCTGTCGCCCGGAATCGGGTACATCCACTTGAGCGGGTTCGAGCAGAAAACCCCGCAGGAAGTTTTGGACGCGGTGGTCCGGCTTGCGACGCCGCCTCTCCGAGGCCTCGTGCTCGACCTGCGCGACAACCACGGCGGCGTGGTGGACGCAGCGATTAGCGTCGCCGGTCTTTTCCTGAGACCTGACGTCTTGGTGATGACCATGCGCGGCCGGTCATCGCCGGAAAAAGCCTACCGTACAGCTCCCGCCTCAAAGTTATTCGACTTGCCCGTGATAGTCCTGGTGAATGGGGATACGGCCAGTGCTGCCGAGGTGCTCGCGGCGGCGTTGCAGGAGCACGATCGGGCGGCCATCGCCGGCGAGTCGACCTACGGAAAAGGCGTTGTGCAATCCGTAACGGCCTTGAGCGAGGATACAGGACTTGCGCTGACCACCGCTCAATATTTCACCCCCAGCGGCCGCTCCCTTCAACGGCCTCTGCCGGGGACTGCCCTGGCTGCGCCTGGGCGTGAGCTCGACCCGGCGTCCAACTCCAGCCAATTCCATACGGACGATGGCAGGCCGCTGTCGCCGGGTGGGGGAATCGCGCCGGACGTTGAAATCCCCTCCCGTAAACTTGATCCCTGGGTTACTTTCTTGAACCAGACGGGGCTCTTCACCAACTTTGCCTCGGATTACCTGGCACTCCATGGGCGGGCGAATAGGTCTTTTGAACCGGACGCCGGCATGCTCGAAGATTTCAAGGAGTTCCTGAGCCGAGGAGGAGTTCGGACGCCTGAGGCTTACTGGGACAACGACCAGGATTACGTGAGGCTGAGAATCAAGGTCGAACTGCTTAGTCTGGTTTCCGGCCTTTCCAGCGGCGAGGAAGAGGAAACAAAAGGTGACCCGCAGGTCCAGAAGGCCGCGAGCCTTTTCTCTCAAATTCCGAAGATCATTAAGGGAGCTGGGACGAGCGGGAAGTAGGATTCGGGAGCCAGTCGGTGACCTACCATTACGACCAAACCAGCTACAACGGGCTTACAATAAGCGATGGCAAGGGCCGGCGTATGCGCTACCCCCAGTTTCCTGATACAGAGACTGCCGCGATGTACAACGTTACCCTCGTAAGAGTCGGTCCCGAGAACCTGTCGGAATGCGGCATCGGCTGCATCAGAAATCGTGACAATCCAGGCTACGGGCGCAAGGTCGAATGGCTGCGGAAGCGCTTTGCCGAAGGATTGCGCTTCCTGTTGTTCCGTGACGAGAGGGGAAAGCCGCTGGCGTTCCTCGAATATGTCCCGGGCGAATTCGCCTGGAGGCTGGTCGACGCCCAAGGGTGGCTGTTTGTCCATTGCTTGTGGGTGTTCGCTGCAGGGCAGCGGCTTGGGGGGCTGGGAGGCCGGTTGATCCGGGCCTGTGTCGAGGAAGCGGAACGAGCCGGCAGCACAGGCGTCGCAGCCATGGTCAGCAACGGCACGTGGATGGCAGGGAAGGAAATCTTCCTGAACAATGGATTCACAAAGATAGCGGAACGCGATCGATTCGAACTGGTGGTTCACCGGCTGAGGGAGGGCGCGGAGCCGCGCTTCCGCGATATTGACGGTAACAGCGCAAGGTACCGAGGCCTGCACATCGTTTATTCGGACCAATGCCCCATGCTCTTGAAGTCGGTGAATGACCTTTCCCAGATGGCGGCGGAGTATGGCCTGAACCTGCGGGTCACTGTTCTCAAAAGCGCGCAGGAGGCTCAGAATGCGCCGTCTTATTACGGTGCCTTCAGTTTGTTGTGGAACGGCCGAGTGTTGTCCGATCACTACGTGAGCAGGGGGCGATTCAGAAACATTTTGCGCAAAGAGATCCTGAACGGAAAAAAGTGAGGCTGACCTGCCCATTGACGGGCCACGCCGCCGCGATGGGGGACTATGGCCGCTGGGACACTCTCCGGGTACGCCGCCTGGCGAATCAGAGCGAAACCCTGCGACTCGAGTCTGGAAGGAACTCAAACGAGCTTGTCCATGCTCATGAGGGACGAATCATTAAGATGGTAGAACCTGAAGCTCGACCAGGGCCGTTCCTCCTGCGAACGCACCAAGCCCCTGAAAGTGCTCCGGCATCAGAACCCAACCGACCAGCAGAAAGCCCGTCTCCCACCCTCGCCAGCGGCTTGCCTGTTTTTGCATCTCTCAAATCTGCATTATTCGATCTCAAATTGCCGTCCCGTCGGCAGAGTGATTCCAACGTGCTTGCGTGGCTGGATCCAGCCTGCTGTGCGGGGGCACGGCACAGCCGGCAGCGAACACCATCTTGTTGAGTCAACCTTTCTGCGAGTCCACACCGCCGCAGCGGCGGGCTGGCAAGGACGGCATCGCTCCGATTTTCCTGCATCGGCGGGCGCCCCAGTCATTCTGTCCGAGTAAAGCCGACAGTAAGTCGTGCCGAATTCGAGCCCCCTTGCCATTTTATGACGGCTTTCCAATGGCTTACGAACTATTATGACAAAAGGCAATATTTTTTTCTTGACAAGGGTACTACTCAAGTTCTATTGTTCGCGCCATTAATTGTTCGAGCTTTGGTTGTTCGGAGAATTTGAATCCGCTCCTGACTTCGGAGGTGCCGGATGTTCACTCGCCTGCGTTTCGCTTCCTTCGTTGCTTCTTTCCGGGAGGAGGTCGCAACGTTCACCATCCTATCCCTGGTGCTGCTATGGCCGCCCGCGCATGCGCAGACCGGGACAACCGTCGCCTCAGGGACGACCATTCTCACCCAATCTCTCAAGGCTGCGGGCGGGTCGGCGGGACTCGGCTCGATCCAGGATTTTGTCGCCAGCGGCGCCATCACTTACTACTGGGCCGGGGAGCCGGTGCAGGGTCCCGCGACGGTGTACGGAAAGGGCTACGCCGAATTCCGCCTGGACGCCAGCCTTCCCGAAGGCACGCGAACTTTGGCCCTCAGTTACGGCGTGGGCGCTCTCAAGGACTTCAGCGGCAAAGTCATGACGATCCCATATCACAACACAGTGAACCTGGGCGTTCTGACGTTTCCTTATCTCACGCTCGCCGTAGCGCTCAGCGACCCCCTGACGACGGTCTCGTACCTCGGACCCGCGGAGGTTAACGGGCGCCAAGCCTATCAGGTCCAGGTGCAGCGCCACTTTTCCCCCAAAGTCGACACTGATGGCACGTTGGCCGGGCTGTGCGTAACGAACTACTTCGTGGACGCGCAAACCAATCTACTGGTCAAGGTTTCCGATACGACCCACCCGGTCCAAACATTCACCGCAAACTATACGCACGACATCGAGCTCGAGGATTATGTGACGCAAGGGGGGTACCAGGTGCCCATGGTGGCCCGCGAGAAGGTCGGAGGGCAGACCATCTGGCAACTGCAGCTCGGCGGAATAGCCTTCAACACCGGACTCACGGACGCAAGCTTCGTGCTCCAATAGCGAGATAGTTTTCGCGGCGTCTGGGTTGCGCCGCCAATGTGAAGCCGGGTCTCGCCGAATGGGAAGCGGAGGGAGGATGCCATGCTACATAGAACAGGAAAAGGGGGCGCCAAGCCCCGGATTTGTCTACGGTTCGCTCTGATTTGGGTGGTTCTCCTCTGCAGCGCTGCACTCGCCCGCGCTCAGTCGGGCTACTTGTTGCAGACTGGCGTGCCGTCGTTCACCACTGCGGAGCCCGTCGAGCTCGGGTTTCTTAATCTGTCGAACGGGGACCTTCACCTCGAGGTCCCGCTCGCTTCCCCGCGACAGCGCGGTAGCCTCCAGTACGGCGCTGGCTTGGTCTATGACAGCGCGATTTGGCAGATCGTGACCAGCGGCAGTTCCAGTTCCTGGCAGCCCACCAATATCTACGGCTCCCAGGGAGGGTGGAGGCTTATTACGGCCGGCGGCGCAACCACCGCAAATTACGGTTCGTCAGTAACCAAATGCCTGGATAGCGGTGACGGGCTCTTCTATTCGGCCTACAAATACCTTCAATTTGCTTGGACGGCCCCGGACGGCACCAAGCGCGTCTTTCCGATCACAACTTACAAGGACGGTTTCGGCTATTGCTATACGGACACACCGACCGGGGACGCCTTGGCGGAGGACTCCAGCGGCTACCACATGTACGTGACGAACTACAATAAGGCGACCGTTTACGCCAAGGACGGAACGCTGGTACACGACGACTTGCAGACCAGCTACACTATGAAAGACCCCAACGGCAACTACTTCTACCAGAGCAGCGGAAACGTTGTGGATACACTCGGGCGCACCGTCGTGACTTACGTAGCCAGCGGCAGCGGATGCGCCACCAGCTACTGCTATAACATCCTGACCGCCCAGGGCACGCAACAAATCAAAGTGACCACCACGACTGTGAACGTGAGCACGAACTTCCAGCAATCCGGCGTGACCGAGTATTCGGGCTCGTTCACTGCCATCCAGAGCATTACCCTCCCGGACAATTCGAGCTACAGCTTTACCTACGACTCCGGGACCACGGCTGGAAACTACGGGCTGATCAAGACCATCACCCTGCCCACCGGCGGGACGGTGACCTACACCTGGACCACCTTCGCCGACTCCTCTGGGAGTCGCTATCGCTGGGTCGGCACCCGGGCGGTTACCCCAGGCGGGACCTGGACGTACGTCCAAAGCGCCAACGTGTCCTGCCCTTCCTCAGCTCCTTCCGGCAGCACCTGCCAGGGCCTCACCGTATACAGACCCAGCAGCGACGACGCGGTTTATACCTTTGTCCTGAACAACGGCGGTTGGAATGCGCAAACGAAGTATTACAGCGGCGGGGGCTCGACCTTGCTGATGACGGTCCTGAGCACTTATGATTTCTCGAAGACCTGCTCAGGGTGCACAGGGGCGGCCTACATTCGCAAGGTGACAACGCAAACCCAACTGCTCAGCGCCGGGGGAGCGACGGTCACGAATCAGATCACCTACACCTACGACACCGTCCAAATGGGTGACATCACCGCCATCAAGCAGTGGAAATATGTGTCCGGCAGCTCGCCAAGCTTCTCCTCCAGCCCCGACCGTGAGACCGACTTCACCTATACCCAGCTCCAGAACCTCTATTGCGCGAACGGTACGCAGAACACGAGCATTATCGAGAACCTGGACCGCGTCAGTACCACGACCGTCCAAGTCGGGGGAACTCAGGTGGCCCAGACCTCCATCAGCTACGATACAACCCGCCTGGGCGCCGTCACCGGAATCACCAATCACGACGACTCGTGCTACGGCGCCTCGAACACCGTGCGCGGGAACCCCACCCTCATCCAGGGTTGGATCAGCGGGTCGAGCTACGCGAGCACCACGAACTATTACGACACCACAGGCCAAGTAACGAGTTCGACGGACCCCAACAGCAACCCAGCCACTTTTGCCTATGTGGACTCGAACGCCTACCTTAGCTCGATCACCAAGGGCGGGCTCACCACGACTTTCGCTTATGACCCCAACACCGGCCTTGTGACCTCCACAACTGACCCCAACAACGCGACGACGAGCTTCACCTATGACAGCATGAACCGTATGACCGCCACTACCTTCCCGGACGGCGGGTCGATTGACACGCACTATACCAGCGAGACCGAGCAGGACATTTACACGACGGTTATCAGCTCGACGAGTCGCCACGATGAACTCCTCCTCGACGGCCTGGGGCGCGTAGAGACCTCGAGCCTGGTTAACGACCCCGACGGGCAGACCTACGTGGCCACTGCCTACGATGGCGCCGGGCGGGTGGAGAGCGTCAGCAATCCCTACCGCGGTTCCTCGCCGGGCGGCGATTCGTTCGCCTACGACGGTCTTGACCGCCCCAATTCCGTCACCCACGCCGACTCGAACGTCGCCTACACCTATTACGGAGCGGCCGTGACCGGATCTGGCGTCGCCACCTCGCAGCTTTGTTCCTCAGCCACCTACGGCCTCGGCTTTCCCATCCTGCTCGTGGATGAGGCCGGGAAGATGCGGGAGAGCTGGGCGGATGGGCTGGGCAGGACAATCGAGGTGGATGAGCCCGGCTCGAGTGGCAGCCTGACCGTTGGCACTTGCTACAAATACGACGGGCTCGATGACTTGATCGAAGTGGACCAGGGCAGCGAAACCCGAACTTACGCCTACGACGGCTTGTCGCGCCTCACTTCGGTGGCCACGCCTGAGACCAGCAATTGCGCGATAACCTATTCCTACGACGGAAACGGCAATATCACTTCGCGCACCGCTCCCAAGCCCAACCAGACCTCGTGCTCTACCACCGTCACCACGACTTACAGCTACGGGCCATTGAACCAGTTGACGGGGAAGAGCTACTCCGACGGAACAACGTCGGTGGCGTACTCCTACGGCGCCACCGCGTGCCTTGGGCTGCCCGCGTGCTACAATAACGGGCGGCGGACAGGCATGAGCGACGCCTCGGGCCAAACGGCTTGGAGCTACGATCCACTGGGACGCGTGTGGGCAGAGCAAAGGACCATCGCCGGCATCACCAAGACGATTTCCTATACCTACAACCTCGATGGTTCGCCCTATTCTGTGACCTACCCGAGTGGCCGGACGATTACCTACGCGCCCAGCACGGTGGGACGGGCGGTCTCTGCGGTTGACTCAGCCAACTCGATCAACTACGCGCTCAACGCCACCTACGCTTCCCAAGGGGGTTTGGCCAGTGTGCTCAACGGGCAGAGCAGCACCTTTGCCGGGGTCACTTTCGGGGCCACTTACAATAACCGGCTCATGCCGGCCACGCTCTCAGCCTCCTCTTCGGCGGGCACGGCCCTCAGCCTCGTGTATACTTATTTCCCGAACCTGAGCGTCGAGGCGATCACGAACAATCGGGATAACGGGCGCAACCAGAGCTTTAGCTACGATTACTTGAACCGTATCAGCACCGCGCAAAGCCAAGCCACCAGCGGGGCAGACTGTTGGGGGCAGGCGATCCCCAGCGGCGGGTACGACCGCTACGGGAATCTACTCACCATCAACTCCACAAAATCGGGATGCTCCGCCCCCACACTGAGCGTGTCGGTGAACACGTATAACCAAGTTACCAACTCCGGGTTCGGCTATGATGTGCCCGGTAACACGACTGGCGACGGCACGAACAGCTACACCTGGGACGACGAGGGTCGGTTGACCACGGTCGTCAACAGCATCTCCGGCACAACCACGTACATGTACGATGGTGACGGCAAGCGCGTCAAGAAATCCAGCGGGACTCTGTATTGGAACGGGCTGGACGGGACGCCCCTGGCGGAGACCGACCTGAGCGGGAACACAACCAATGAGTACGTTTTCTTCGCCGGGGTACGAGCTGCCAGACGAGACTCCTCAGGGAACGTCTACTATTACTACTCGGACCTTCTCCGCTCCTCGCGCGCCATCACCACGGCTGCCGGCGTGCTGTGCTACGACGCGGACTTTTACCCCTTCGGCGGCGAGTTAGCCTTTACCAACACCTGCGCGCAGAATTATAAGTTCACGGGGATGGAACGCGATCCCGAGACGATCAACAACGATCATACCTGGTTCCGGTCGTACGCCTCGAATCTCGGCCGTTGGCTCTCTGCCGACCCCCTGCGCGGCGATATCAACAATCCCCAGTCCTTCAACCGGTATGCATACGTGGTGGATAACCCATGCAGCTTGGCAGACCAACTTGGCCTTCAGGCGTGCTACTTGGACATAACCCTTGCTGAGAATGGCCTGCTGACCCCCCAGCAGGCGTCTGCCGCGGAGGTGCAAATGCGGAACCTCCTAGCACCGGCCGATGTTGGGGTCCTCTTTGACCAGGCCAGCGCGGACTACACAGTGACGCCGCTCCCGACCGGTGACAGCGCGGATAAGTATGGCAACACGCCGCCGGTCACGTTTTCCGGGTACGGCATGAGGGGAATTGGAGCCCCCGGCAATAGTGGGTATGTTTTCGTGAATAACATCGCTGCTGACGTTAGCAAAAGTGATCTCGGATTCGCGATCGGCACCATGGCGACCCATGAGCTCAGTCACTTCCTGTTTGGGAGCTTTTTTCCTGGCACGAATTCAGGCACACTGCTACAGGAAAATGGCTGGAACGGCAAGATGTTGTCGCCGGGTACCAACGTCGTCCTCTCCCCGGCGCAGGCCGCCCAGGTTCTCACCCAGTGCCAGTTGCTTCACCCCAACCCGGGCACCACGGTAAGGCCGGGGCCAGGTGGTCTCTGGGCAGCAGGCGGAGCCGGAGGTTCCTTCGGGTATTACGGCGGCACTTGGCTTGAACAATGGTGGTGGCTTAACGCGGGTGCGGGGCAGACGCAAGGAGGTCAAAAACCTCCTCCAGAAATTTGGTTTGCCCCGCCTTCGGATTAGTAGGTCTCTCCAATGCCCCCGCAGGGTCGGTCGCTCGTCGGCCTGGGGCGCGCGCTCATGCGCTGGCGGGCAACCGATCGGCAGGGGGTCCGTACGGGGCCTCGCTCCGGCTGGTGTGCGGGGCCAGGCCGTTGTATCCTGCCGTCCCTGACACACGGCAGCGCTACCTGGGCGGACCGTAGGCGTGAGGGAGCGAGCCCTCATAACATAGGGCGCTGGCGAAGGGAGTAAGGGAAGGCCGTTCCAGCGTGGAGGCACGGGTTACCGATATGGGGAGATGGAGCATCCGAACGTTTGTTCCCATGTGGTTGCTTTTGGCCATCTCGCTTCTGCTGGGCGCTTCAGCCGGCGCGGTGTTGGTCCTGCGCTGGGCGGGGGTGCAATGCCTTGGGCCGTCCGAACTCGGCAAGAGGTACGGCCGCGAATCCGACTACATGTTGGAGGACCATAGAGTTCCTCCTCTGATCCGTGCGCTCGGGCTCGGCGATACAGCAAGAGCCCACGCACTGATTGCTGCGGGTGCCCGAGTGAACGTTGCGGACCCGTACGGGCTTACCCCTCTGATGGTCGTAGTCACCGACGCGAAGGTGGCCGTACCGGAGCTCCTGGCTGCGGGGGCTCTGGTCAACGCCAAGGAGCGCGTGAAAGGTCAAGCCGCGCTTTTCCTCGCTGCGCAGATCGGGGATGTCGCGGTGGCGCAGGAACTGGTACGTTGCGGCGCGGACGTCAACGCCAAATCCATCTACGGCGAGACACGCTTAAAGCTGGCCGCGGCATCGTGCCGAACGCTGCTCGCTTCCTGATTCGGAAGGGCGCCGACGCTAATGCCAGAAGGCAGAGGGGGGCACGGCTCTCATGCCGACGGCTGTGGGCAATTGCGGCGGCGCAGCGGAGGTTTCGATAAGGGCAGGAGCTGACGTAAATGCGAAACACCGTGCCGGTGAAAGTGCTTTGTCCATCGCCACACGTAGCAGCGCGTCTCAGGTGGGGCGTCTGCTGAGGCGGGCGGGAGCCCGTAAATGAGCCGGCCCGAATAATGCAGCCCTTTGGGGGTATGCTTCTACCTACAGCATCGGCGGCAACGGGCCGTACTTCTCGACCGGGTGCTCAGGCATCCGGAGTACCATACACGCGCCGAAAGCCGCGAGCCTGCAAGCGCCGGTAGGGCACGCGCTCCAGGCGTGGAGGAGGAAGCGAAGGCGCCGTGGACGCGTCAGGAAAGACCTTGACCTGCGCCCGGGCCGTCCAAGTGCACGATGAGGGTGACCAAGCGGCTCGGCGTCAGTCTCGCACCACCTGTGTTCGCCCTGCTTGCCGCAATAGCGGTTGGAGCGTCTGTTGCTGGTGGCCCCCCGCGACCGCGTCGAGTCGGCGCGGGGTGGCCTGCGGCCATCGGTGCGGGTAGAGCACTATGAGAAGTCTCTTAAAGGTTGGCTTAGTTCTGCTGGCCGCGGGGCTGGGCCTCCTCGCGACCGCCATCTTGCTCACAAGGGAACCAAAGCTAACGAACCCTTATCCCTCCGGCCCGAACTCGCCCGCCCTGCTGGCCCTGCTGCTCGGATCATTGCTATTGTGGCTTGGCTGCGTCGGGATCGCCGTGGTGCTGCCGCGCAGGTGGGTGGTTCTGGCGGGCTTCCTCACGGTGGCAGGTAGCTTCGTGTTACCCTGGTCGCTCCACGCAATAGGCGTTACTTGGTGGTCAAATCACCTCATCGCCGCGAACTTGGCTTTACCCGTGGCGGGATGCATCCAACTGGGAGTTGCCGTCATTCGGCTCGCGATCTTCGCGGCTTCCCCAGTTGTCTCGGCTGCCACTCAGGGACCCCGTCGGCGGGCTCTCCGGCGCTACCTGGGATCCACGCTGATCGGGCTCGCGTTGGGTTTCCCTCTCTACTTCTGCCTCGTCAGATGGTACGCGCCGCCACCCGTCTTGAGTGTTTCATTTCCCGCCCGATTTGACTGGGACTCGGCGCACGGGGTCAAGACATTCCGGCTGGAGGATAATGCCCTCGGGCACCGGGTAGGGGGACGTGCCTGGCGGTATCTGGTTGCCCTCCAAATCAAGCCAGCCCTGGACTCCTACTTGAGGTCTGCGCAATTCCAGAGGGCTACCGGATGGGCTGGCGTAACGGTCGCAAGGGTCATCCCCATTGCCCTCCCCGGCGGTTGGGGGAGCGATGACATGGAACTCGACACCGATGTTACGACCCTAATGCGTGCTGCGCAGAAGGGGGATCTCGAGTCTGTGAGAAGGCTGCTTGCTGGGCGGGCTGACGTAAATGCCAGAGATTGGGTGGGCAAAACCCCCCTGCTCCATGCGTGCGGCTACGGTCACATAAGCCCCCAGGTGGTGGCCGCCCTTCTCGCCGCCGGAGCCGACCCGAACGCGTCTGATAAGGGGGGCGTGACAGCTCTGATGGGGGCGGCCGGATGGTGGGGAGGCAAGGACAAGACGCTTGTCATCCTGCGGGCGCTGCTCGCCGCAGGCGCAAACACCAACGCGAAGGACATAAATGGGAGGACGGCGCTCATGAGTGCAGCTGCGGAGGGAGACCTGGAGGCTGTCAGGCTCCTGTTGGAGGCAGGCGCGGATGTGGCCGCGCACACTAATGATGGCTCGACAGCTCTGTCCCTGGCAAGGCAGTACAAGCATCCCGACGTTGTTCAAGTCCTCGCGGAAGCTGGCGCTCGTGAGTGAGGGGCGCCTCCGTGAGCATCCGCTCTACTCCTGTTGAGTGCCTGAGCGAAGCCCAAGGACTTTGCCGTGCTTCCCGTCTGTGGTTCCCCCAGAAGGATTCGCCTGACTGCTCGACCTACCAGGGCGCAGACATCAAAGTGCCAATGTCTGCGCCACCCCACCGCCGATGGTTGCGTTGTTGCGGAGGGCATATCAATGGGCCACCTCACATACCGGCACAACGCCCAAAGCGCCGGTCGCCGCGAGGGCTTCTCGCTGCTCGAGATGATGATGGTGGTCACGCTCATCCTGATTGTGACTTCCATCGCTGCGCCTATCTACACGACGTGCGTAGTACGAGCGCGCGAAGCCGTTCTCCGGGACGACCTCTTCACCCTGCGCGCCTTGATTGACCGTTTCACTCTGGATAATGGCCGCGCTCCCGCCCGGCTGGAAGAGTTCGTGGAAAAAGGCTATTTGGGGCGACTCCCAACTGACCCCTTCACGGGATCAAACGAGACCTGGCAGGAGGTGAAGGAAGCCGCGCCCCTCTCACCGGAGCAGTCGGCGCCGGGGATTGCAGACGTGCACAGCGGCTCGAACCTCGTTTCCCTCGAAGGCACTCCCTACAGCAGTTGGTAGGCGGCCTGGGCTCTTGGGTAGGGGAGGGCTTGGCCTTCCCGAAAGGCAGCGGGAGCGCTGAGCGCTCCCCTACCAGAAAATCGCAGCGCCTGCGGTGTACAATTGCTATTGGGGTGGGGGCAACCCCGCGAGCCGCGCGCGTCCGTAGCACCGCGCGGAGCCAAGCCACCAGTGGGCAGGACTGTTGGGGACAGGCCGTGCCACCTTACGGCAGCGACAACCGGGCAGGGTACGGCCGGTACGGGAACTTACTCGCCATTGATTCCACACAATCGGGAACAGGATGCTCCGCCCCCACACTGAGCCTGTCAGTGGACGCGTATAACCAAACCACCAACTCCGGGTTCGGGTATGATGAGCCGGGTAACATGACAGGCGACGGGACAAACAGCTACACTTGGGACGACGAAGGTCGATTGATTACGGTGAGCAACAGCATTTCGGGCACAACCAACTACACTTACGACGGCGACGGCAAGCGCGTCGAGAAATCCAGCGGGAAGCTGTACTGGAACGCGCTGGATGGGACGCCCCTGGCGGAGACCGATCTGAGCGGGAACACGGTGAATGAATACATTTTCTTCGCCGGGGGACGAGCCGCGAGACGTGACTCCTCAGGAAACGTGTACTATTACTACGCGGACCTTCTCCGCTCCTCGCGCGCTATCACCACGGCTGTCGGCGTGCTCTGCTATGACGCGGACTTTTACCCCTTCGGTGGCGAGTTAGCTTTTACCAATACCTGCGCGCACAGAACTGTCCGGTCATAAGTTGAATAGATCGAGTTGGTTAGAGAATGGCTCCGGTTCATTTCGGTAGTTTATTTGCGAAAAAGCCTGTAAAAGTGGCATTTTCTCGAATAACGTGAGGCTCAAGAT
>Ga0326727_10003578_pt1 | contig 49226 bp, 39 predicted proteins | sample MB2enrmetagenome_FD_207643 | JGI IMG/M metagenome (GOLD analysis project Ga0326727, IMG submission 207643) | Lab enriched peat soil microbial communities from McLean, Ithaca, NY, United States - MB29MY | ecosystem: Environmental > Terrestrial > Soil > Wetlands > Peat | place: USA: New York... | reverse complement strand
CAAACCGGTCATGCTGGCCCCCGAGGGGGAGAAGACCATCGGCTACGTGAACGACGTCTGGAACCTGAAGCCGCGCACCGTCTACCAGAACCTGGCCCTGGAGCTGATCGGTGCCGACCACGTGGACTTGGTGTCCATTCAGAGCGAGGCCGGGTTCGGCAAGACCTACCTGGCCCTGGCCGCCGCGCTGTACCAGGTGCTGGAGCGCAAGCAGTTCGACAAGATTTTCGTGGTGAAGCCCACCATCGAAATCGGGGCCAAGCTTGGGTTCCTGCCCGGGGATATCGCCGAGAAGATGGAACCCTACATGAAGTACATCTTCGACCTTCTGGTGAAGCTCCACCGCCAGCGCCCGGCCAACAAGGTGTTCATGAACCCTAACGATGAAGCCCTGCGCCTGAACGTCAAGAAGTTCGAGATTCTGCCCCTGGGCTACGTGCGGGGCATGAACATCGAGAACGCCTTCGTGATCATCGACGAGGCCCAGAACCTGTCGCGCTCAGAAGTGCGGGCGCTCCTGACCCGCATGGGCGAGGGCGTGAAGTGCGTGTGCCTGGGGGACACCTCCCAGGTTGACAACCCCTATCTGAACGAGGCCAACAACGGCCTCAACTGGATCGTGCGCAAGTTCAAGGGGTTCGCCAACTACGGGCACATCGTGCTGAAGGGTGACAGATCGAGGGGGCCGATTACGGACATGGTGCTCAAAAGCAAGCTGTAGGATCTTGACGGCAAACTCTCTCGGAATAAAAGCGCCCCGGAAGGGGCGCTTTTATTCTGAATTTTCGCCGCGGCGTCAGCCGGCCAGAAGCCCGGAGTCCCTCACCGCCTCGCGCACGTCCTCGCGGCTCACGGCGATACTCACGTTGTTTCTGCCGACACCCTTGGCGGCGTACAGGGCCTGGTCGGCCAAACCCAGCAGGCTGGCCGGGGTGGAGGCCTGGCCCGGGGTGAAGCTGGCCAGGCCGATGGACACGGTTATTGGGATTGTACGGCCGGCGTAGCGGGCGCTGGTGGCTGCCACGCGGCGCCTGAGCCTCTCGGCCAGTATCCAGGCCTGGGCCTGGCCGGTGTGGGGTAGGATTACGGCGAACTCCTCTCCGCCGTACCGGGCCAGAAAATCCGTTGTCCGAAGTCCGGCCTCCAGGGACTGGGCCGCGTGCCGGAGAACGGCGTCCCCAGCCAGGTGACCGAAGGTGTCGTTGACCTTCTTGAAATGGTCCAGGTCGGCCATGAGCAGGCAGAAACCGTCCCGGTGGCGCATGTGGCGCTTGAGCTCCTGATCCAGACGGGCGTCAAGAGACCGTCGATTGAAGAGCCCGGTCAGCCCGTCGCGGTCGGCCCGGCGCTTGAGGCGCAGATAATCCAGGGCGTTCTTCAGGCAGGGAGCGAGTTGGGTGAGCGCCAGGCGGGCGGTCTCCTGCTCCTGCTTGGCCAGGTCCCGGTGGATGAGCACGGAGAGGCAGCCGAAGGCAGCGTTCTCGTGGTGTAGGGGCACCAGCAGGGCTCGGCCGGGTTCGGCCGGGGCGGACTTGTCCCCACCGGGCACGGGGTGCGATCGGTAGGATCGCGAAGGCGAGCCGCGAAGCCTGGCGGCCAGGTCCAGCAGATATTCGGCCCGAGCGGCCTTGGCCTGGACGGGCAGATTCTCGGGCAGAAAAATTTCGCTTTCGGCCGATTCTCCCCAGAACACTCCGAGTACCTCGGAGACCGGCAAGGCCCGCCCCAGGTCGTCGCGGACCGCTGCCAGGAGTGCGGGCAACTCCAGTGTGGACATGGCCCGGGTCAGCATATGCTGGAAGAAGGCCAGACGGCTGTTTTCGCGGACCATCTGGTCGCGTTCGCGCTGGGCCTCGCCGAGCATGCGGGTGATATCTTCGAAAAGCCCGGCGGATTCCCGGGCCAGATCCAGAGCGGCGACGATCTTGGCCTTGCCGAAGGGCGGGGTCAGGCAGGCCAGAAAACCCTTGGCCAGCACTTCCTCGCGGTCCGGGGCCTCTGTGCCGGGGACCACCAAGATGCGGCGGGCGGTCTTGAGCCAGACGGGCAGGTCCCTGTCCAGATCCCTCCAGGTGGAAATGTCCACGAAAACCGCCAGGGGATCGACCCGGTCGTACTCGGACTGGCTGGGCAGGTCCCGCAACTCGAAGCGCTTCACCTCGGCCGTCTCGGAGAGGGCCAGGCGGATGCGTTTGGCGGGTTGTCCGGCCAGACCCAAAAGCCAGACTGGGGGGGGACGCTTGGCGGACTTGCGCATGCGGGGACTCCGTGTGCTGGTTGTCATATCAGGCCGTAAGCAAGTTCCGCGCCGGTGGAAATTCTTTCCTGCGCAACTGGGTGCGGCCAGGCGCGATCAACGCAAGGTCGTTTATGGTCACGGGATCGTAAAAGTCCTCAGGCAAAGAAGGCTTTGCCTCTCCTGATGAAAGTGGTAGAAACAAAGCTCTTTTTTCCATCTTGCGAGAGGAGGATCCCATGAGCATGACCGGCAAACACAAAACGGAAATTACCTTGGAGAAAAACGCCTTGGCGGGTTGGCTGCGTGGTCTGGCCGATTCGGTTCAGGCCGGGGAGCTGCCGGCCGAGACCGGTTCGATATGCCTGGAAGGCTACAAGAAGATGGAAATCTCCTTCAAGGAATCCTACGGCGGCAACGTCCAGGTGAAGCTCTCGGTGAAGTTCCCGAAGCCTTCCTTCGGGGTACTGCCTCAAGGCGAGGCTGCCGGCGAAGCGATCGGAGAAGAGGCAGTCGAGGCCCCTGGTTCGGCCCAGAGCGGGCTTCCGAAATACAAATCCCTTAAAAAGCACATGAAGCAGACATTCAAGGCCATCGGCATGGCCCTGACGGCGGGGCAGGCACCCCCGGAGCTGGAGGCCAGGAGCTTCCTGGCCGATTCCATGCTCATGGTCAGCTACTCCGGCAAGGGCGACGAATTCTATGGTGCGTACCAGGGGAAGGTGCAAGCCTTCGAGGCTGCCCTCAACGCCTCGGACCTGGAGGCCATGAAGGCCCTGTTCCATGAACTGGCCCAGATCAAGCGGGACTGCCACTCCCGCCACGCCTAGGCCTGGTCATGCCCGGAGCGAAGATCGAGCCGATCAGGGCCGTGGGAATAGTTTGCGCCGAGATTGACCTGAACTCCGTCTCCCGGGAGGTCACGGACTGGGACCTGGAAACCTTCCTGGCCTTGACCTGCGCCGGTATCACCCCGGAGCAGGCCGAGACCGTGCGCAACCCTCCGGTGCGCTTCCCGCGTCAGGAATACGTGCTGGCCGTACACTGGCATCCGGAACAGGTGCCTTTCGACATGATCCGGGACCGCCTGTCGGCCATGTACCCGGGCCGCGTGGACGAGCTGATCATCCCCACCCAGCACAACCAGATCCTTACCTGGGGCGAGTTCGCCGGGGTGGAGGTGGACTGCTATTCCCACGGCTTCAACCGCAAGGTGCAGCTGCTTGTCCACATGCGGGCCGATCGGATGGACCGGGCCGGGGTGCTGGTGAACATGCTCAAGCACACCTTCAAGTACCGCTCTTCGCAGCTCTTTGAGTACCTGGACGCCCTGTGCGAACCCGAGTGGCTGGAACGTCGCCAGCAGGCCGCGGCCAAGGCCGGGTCGGATGAGGACGTGGTGGAGTTCACGGCCATCCACGCTCGAAAACTCAAGGACATGGTCGTCAGGAACGAAAGCCGTATCCCTGAGGACGCTATCAAGAACAAACTGGTGCGCAACTATCTGGACTGCCTGCGGGAGTTCTACGATCCCCGGTTCATCAACAAGGCCCAGGTCTACGCCAAGGCTGTTAAGGAGGTCGTCAAGGAGAACTTCTCCCTGTCCTACTTCTACCGGGCCTCGGAAGTGGTGGAGGAGGCCCGGTCCATCGGGGCCGGGGTGGTCATCCCCCACCCGGAGCAGTTCTGGCCCATCCTCCTGCGCAACTACGACGTGGACGGCATCGAGGTCTGGAATCCCCAGTCTCAGCAGTATACCGAGTTTCTGATCCACGTGGTGCTGGACCAGAACCGGCGCGGCTACCACAAGGAACGGCCCATGCTCATCTTCATGGGCGACGACTGCCACATGAGCGAGAAGCTCAAGCGCCCGGACGAGCAGGACCCGGAAAAGGCCGGCCGCGAGGTGGGCCTGCAGCACGCATGGGACGACCTGGGCATCGCCAAGGGCCTCATCATGTCCGGGGTGAGCCGCAAGACCGTGATGGACGAGTACCGGGACAGGCTGAGCTAGCCGTCGCTGCGCGACGACCGAGGCTTCGTCCGGAGGGTTTGTTCGTGCGTGCGGAAATCGTACTGGGCGCACACTTTACGAAAAAATGACAGGGAGAGTTTCTTCCATGAACAAGACGGACAAAGAAGTTCAACCCGACCGCGAGGGCAAGTTCACGTACGAGTCGGTGCAGGACGCCGGGAGCCTGGCGGAGTACCTCCAGGCCCTGACCGACGGCTTCGCCAAGGGAAGCATGCATTTCTCCCGCAAGGACCTCGACCTGACCCTTTGCCCCAAAGGTCTCATCGGTTTCGCGGTGGAGGCCAAGGGCAAGGACGGACGCATGAAGCTGGCTCTGAAGTTCGCATGGCGGGAGGACGTCAAGGCCAAGGACGCCGAGGACGACACCCTGATCATCTCACCCGGGTCTACCGGGTGCGGGGTGTAGCCTATGCGTATTCTAGAGGGCGTGGAAGAAAACTTCCGCTTCATGGTCCTGGAAGTGACCAAGCAGGTGGAGAACACCTTCAAGGTGCTCGAAAAACCGAACCCGGGCTTGGTGGCCAAGATCGAGAGCCGGGACGACTACATCGACAACCTGAAAAGCGTCATTGAGAACAAATGCTTCTCGCGCATCCACACCGGCTTCGGGGGCGACAAGAAGGCCATCGACATGGCCCGGGCGGTGAACATCATCACCTCCAACCTGGAGCGTCTGGCCGACCACGCCGTGAACATCGTCATGCAGTCGCAGTACCTGCGCGACCCGAACTTCATCAAACGCTACGACTACAAGGCCTTCTTTACGGAGATCATCAAGGCCCTGCACCTGGTGGTCAAGGCCCTCTTCACCCAGGACATCACCCTGGCCTTCAAGATCTGCCGGGTCGAGGTCACCCTGGACACACTGTTCAAGGCCAACTTCGATCTTGTCCTCAAGGACCTGCGCAAGGGCGAGTCCCCCGAGAACTGCATCACCTCCCACAACATCTTTCGCTACCTGGAACGGATGGGCGACACGATCCTGAACATCGGCGAGGCTATCATCTTCGCGGCCGTGGGTGAGAAGTTCAAGATCCACCAGTACGAGGCCCTCAAGGAGACCCTCACCGAACTCGGCCAGGAGGCGCCCATTTCCGACGGCGAGTTCCGCTCCATCTGGGGCACGCGTTCCGGTTGCCGCATCGGCAAGGTGGAGGGGGCCAGGCACGGGGCGCGCTCCAGCGGCGTGCTCTTCAAGGAGGGCAACGCCGAGAAGCTGCGCACCGAAACCGAGAACATCCGCCGCTGGGAAGCCGTCATGCCCGGCCTGCCCCCCAAGGTGCAGGCCTTCCACGAGGACAGCGAGTCAGCCAGTATGCTCATGGAGTACCTGGGCGGCTGCACCTACCAGGAGGTGGTTCTCACCGGCGCGTCCGAGAGCGTAGCCAACGCCACCTTCATCCTGGAACAGACCGTGAAGCAGCTCTGGACCGAGACCCGCACGGAAACCCCGGTCAAGGCCGGGTACATGAAGCAACTGGGTCAGCGCCTTGAGGACGTATTCCGCATGCACCCCTCCTTCCGCACCCCTGAAATGGCCCTTGCGGGCAAGGCCGTTCCGTCCTTCGATACCTTGGTGGAACGCGTGGTGGAGCTGGAGTCGGGGTTCGAGTCCCCCTTCTCCGTGTTCATCCATGGGGACTTCAACATCAACAACATCGTGTACAACCACGAGGAACAACGAATCCACTACATCGACCTGCACCGCTCCAAGGACACTGATTTCGTCCAGGACGTGTCGGTCTTTCTCATCTCCAACTTTCGCATGCCGGTAATGGACGTTGTGTTGCGTTCACGGCTGGACCGGGTCATCGCTGATTTTCTGGCTTTCGCCCGAGGGTTCGCTGCCGAGACCGGAGACACCACCTTCGAGGTGCGACTAACCCTGGGACTGGTCCGTTCTTTCATTACCTCCAGCCGCTTCGAGTTCAACCACCGCTTCGCCAAGGAAATGTTCCACCGCAGCGTGTTCCTGATGCGAAAGCTCCTGGAGTACGCCGGATCCGGCCAGCCCTGGCAGGACTTCGTCCTGCCTGAACACGTGCTCATCTATTGACCCAAGGGAGTGTGACATGAAGAAAATCGGAGTCGTCGGCATCCGGGACGGCTGGTCTTCCGAGGCGCTCGCCGACGCGTGCGGGAAACTGACGGGCTTTCGTCTGCTTATCGACATGGACCAAGCCGCTCTGGACCTTGAGCGGGGAACCGTTCTGTACGACGGGCAGGATCTCCTGGAACTGGACGCCCTCATCGTCAAGAAGATCGCCCTCCAGTATTCCCCGAACGTGCTGGATAGGCTGGAGATGCTCAGATTCCTGGAACTCAAGGGCTTGCCAGTCTTCTCCAAGCCGTCCTCCATCATCCGACTCATCGACCGCCTGAGCTGCACCGTGACCCTGCGGGCGGGCGGGCTGCCCATGCCGTCAACGGTCATCACCGAAGACGTGGATCAGGCCCTGGACGCGGTCTCCCGCTTCGGGCGGGCAGTGTTCAAGCCCTTGTACTCCACTAAGGCCAGGGGCATGGAGGTGATCGAGGCCGGCGAGGGCGCCCGCGGCCGGATCGAGACCTTCCAGGCGGCCGGAAACCAGGTGATGTACCTGCAGAAGATGCTGCCGCCTCTGGAAAAGGACTTGGGAGTCACCTTCCTCGGCGGGAAATACCTCGGCACCTACGCCCGCAAGTCCGGCGGGACCAGCTGGAACACCACCACCAACGCAGGCGGGAAGTATGTGGCCTTCGAGCCCTCCCCGGAGATCATGGCCCTGGCCGTGAAGGCCCAGGCCCTCTTCGACATGGCCTTCACCTGCGTCGACATAGCTGAAACCCGAGAGGGGCCCATCGTGTTCGAAGTCTCGGCCTTCGGAGGATTCCGTGGCCTTTTGGACGCCTGCAACATAGACGCGGCCGAGGCCTATGCCCGCCACGTCCTGGAGAGCATCGCATGACTCTGCCCAGCATTCAGGACCTCATGGCCCCCTATGTGGAGAAGTTTCCCTGCCCCCACACCCTCAAACTGGCCTTGGGCCGTTACGGCATCGACGTGCGCTCCAACGACGAGCGCCTGATCGCAGAGCTGTCCGGCTACTTCCGGGATTTTCTCCGTGCCGAGGGTCGGCCGGATTGTGAGGTGCTGGCCATCGAGTGCGAGCCTCAGGACCTGGGCATAGCCTACTCCGTCAAGGAGCCCGAACCGGGCAAAGAGAAGATCAAGGAGGAGTGGGCTGAAATTCCGCACGGGCGCGTGGTGCGCAAGCGCCTGACAGACATGCTTTTTCTCTTCGGCGAGGGCCGTAACCTGGCCCTGGGGCCCTGTCTGGACAATCCCAATCAGGTGGTCAACTTCATCAACAACCGGTTCATCGAGCACAAGCTGAACGAGGGTTGCCTGCTGGGCCACGCCGCCGGTGTGGCCCACAAGGGGATGGGGCTGTCCCTGGCCGGCTTCTCGGGCATGGGCAAGTCCACCTTGTCCCTGCACATGATGAACCGCGACCTGCACTTCGTCTCCAACGACCGGGTCTTGGTCGGCCGGGACAAAGGCCGCCTCATGATGTACGGCGTGGCCAAGATGCCCCGGGTGAACCCCGGCACCGTGCTCAACAACCCGAGCCTGGCCAAGGTCATGCCCGAGGCCGACCGCGTGGCCTTCAAAGATCTGCCCATCGAGGAACTCTGGAGCTTGGAGCACAAATACGACGCCTTCATCGACGAATGCTTCGGCCCTGGCCGTTTCGACCTGGAGGCGGAGATGAAGGGCCTGGCCATCCTTAACTGGAAACGCGGCGGCGGCGACCTTAAGGTGACCCCCGTGGACATCGCCGCACGCCGCGATCTTCTCCCGGCGTTCATGAAGAGCACCGGGCTCTTCTACGACATCAACCACGATATGCCCGTGCCGGATTTCTCCGAGGAGGCTTACCTGGAGGGGCTCAAGGGCTGCACCGTGCTGGAAGTGACCGGTGGCGCGGACTTCGACCGGGCCGCCGACGAATTGGCGAAGTTTCTGAAGGGGTAAAGTTGGGGGCACCGCCCCCAAACCCCCGGCAGGGCTCTGCCCTGCCGGGGGGAGAAGCCTCCCCCCGGACCCGGCCGTCAATCAACGACGATACACCTGCTCCGAAAATTCCCTTCGAAATGTAACAGTTCCTGGTATACGTGTTCTCAATATGACAAAAGTAACCATCTCCCACGCGGTCACGCTGCCCGATCCGGTCAAGATCGCTCGCTATCTCAAGGCTCCGGAGCTTGGGCCGCGCATTCTGTTCTTCAGCGGCGGCACTGCCCTGAGAGACCTCTCGCGGGAACTGGTGCTCTACACGCACAACTCGGTGCACCTTATCACCCCGTTCGATTCAGGCGGTTCGTCAGCGAAACTCCGCACCACCTACAACATGCTGGCCGTGGGCGACCTGCGCAACCGGATCATGGCCCTGGCCGACCGGACCCTGCAAGGAAATCACGAGATCTACGACCTCTTCGCGCACCGCCTGCCCAAGGACCTGAGCCATGAGGAACTGCTGGCCAGCCTGGGAGCCATGATCGAGGGCCGCGATCCCCTGGTGGCCAGCGTGCCCGACCCCATGCGCAAGATCATCCGTACCCACCTCAAGTTTTTCCTGCAGGCCATGGAGGGCCGGGACTTCGACCTGCGCGGGGCCAGCATCGGCAATCTCATCCTGGCCGGCGGGTTCTTCAACTACAACCGCCAGATAGACCCGGTGATCTACCTGTTCTCCATGCTGGTGAAGGCCCGGGGCACGGTACGCCCGATAATCAACAAGGATTTGACCCTTGTTGCGGAGATGGCCGACGGAACGTTCCTGGCCGGACAGCACCTGCTGACGGGCAAGGAGGCCGGACCGATCACCCAGCCGGTGAAGCGGGTGTTCCTGAGCGAAAGCCAACAGGACACCCGGCCGGTGGAAGTGGAAGCCAGGCGCAAAGTGAAGGACCTGATACGTTCGGCGGAGCTGATCTGCTACCCCATGGGCAGCTTCTATTCCAGTCTGGCGGCCAACCTGCTGCCCAAAGGCGTGGGGGATGCGATTTCCAAGGCCCAGTGCCCGAAGGTGTTCGTGCCCAACCCGGCCGGTGATCCGGAACAGTTCGGCCTGGGACTTGGCGAGAGCGTGCGCACCCTGATGAGCTACCTGCGGGCCAGTTGCGTGAAGCCAAGGCCTGCGGAGACTCTGCTCAATTTCGTGATGCTGGACAAGAAGTATCCGTATCAGGCGCCGCTAGGCCTCAAACAGATCGAGGCCATGGGCATCGGCGTGATCGAGGTTGATCTCACCAGCCCCGAAAACCCGCCCTACTTCGACGAGCGCTCGGTCATCGAGAACCTGCTGTCCATGGCCTAGGCCGGAGCCTCCTGGTTCTCTTCAGGGTCCTGCCAGCAGGGTGGCGCCAGCGGCTGGCTCCGGTCCGTGTGGGAGGAACAGGAAAGCCCAGGCGCGCCGCGCCTGTCGCGCACCCAGACATTTCCGGACCGGCTCTTGGCGTACTGCTTCATTTCGGCCGAGCGGTGGGAAATGGCGGCCAGGGTGCAGCAGCCCTGGCAGTCCACGATGGCCAGGGATATGGACATCAGGGGGAAACGGCCGGGCCTGCCGCTGCGGTCCTTGCCCTGGACAAATCCAGCCGAGCGGTCGGGCTCGTCGTAACAGTTCCTGACCAGCCTGGAGAAGCAGCGGGTGACGGCCTTGCAAACTCGTTCTGCTTTCTCCGGGGCGATGCAGAAAACGAAGTCGTCTCCGCCCACGTGGCCCAGGAAGTCGTTGGGGGTGCCGTGGCGACGCAAGGCCCAGGAGAGGATACGCGAGGTGAGCAGGATGATTTCGTCGCCCGCCTTGAATCCGTAAGAGTCGTTGTAGACCTTGAAGTTGTCCAGGTCGGCGTAAACAAAGCTGACGGGTTTGCCGCTCTTGACGTATTTTTCGATTTCGCTCTCGATGGCCACGTTGCCGGGAAGCCCCGTAAGGGGGTTGGCTCCCTTGGCCATCTCCATCTGTACCTGGGCCAAGGCGTCCAGAATCTTCTGCACCGAGGCCAGCCCGGTCAGACGTCCTTCCCTGGTGACCAGCACGTGGTCATAGATCTTGTAGCCGTCACGGTTCATGGCAGCCTGGGCGGCCACCTCCAGAGGTGTGTTCCAATCCACGATGAGGGGCTGGCCGTCCATGATCTTGGTGACCGGGCGGTTGGTGTAGAGAGCCAGGCCGTACTGCGAGGACAGCACCCGGTCCATCTGGTGACGGGTGACCAAGCCCACGGGCCTCCGGCGGGAGACCACGGCCACGGAACTGACCCGGGGGTGTGTCTCGAAGTAGCGTTTCAGCTCGCCCACATTCGATCCAGCCTGGACCTGGACGGCTTCATCGGCGTGGCTTCCGATGGGCGAGGAACACTTGAGATCGACGGTCGCCCGGCGCTTGTGGCCGAGGATAAGCTGGCTGGACTCGATGGAGATTTCAGGTTTGGGCACGGCCGGCCGGGCCAAGTAGTAGCCCTGCCCGTAGTGCACGCCCATGGATATTAGGGAACTCAGTTCGGTCTGGGTCTCGATGCCTTCGGCGATGATCTTGCAACCGACCTTGTCGGAGAAGGTCAGGAAGGTCTCGATGAGAGCCCGTTTCACGGGATTGGTGTCGATGCCCCTGACGAGAGACATGTCCAGCTTGATGAATTCCGGCCTGATCTCGGCGATGGACCACAGCCCGGAATAGCCCGTGCCCACGTCGTCCACGGCCACCTTGTAGCCTTCGCCCCGGTAGTGGTCGAGCGTGCGATGGAAGAGGGAGAAATCCTTGGTGGAGTGACGTTCGGTGATTTCAAGCACCACGTCGTGTGGTTCGAGTTCAAGCGACTCCAGAAGCTTGAGCGTCTCGCCGGGGCTGAAGGACGGGTCTACCAGGGTGCGGGGGTGGACGTTCAGGAAAAGCTTGCGCCCGGCGGCGCGGTCCCCGAAGTTGGTGATGGCCGCCGTGCGGCAGGCTCGTTCCAGGGGGAAGACCAAGTCGTGCTCCTCGGCGAATCCGAAAAGCATGGCCGGGCTTTCGAAGGCACTCCCGGCCGGGCCCCGGGCCAGGGACTCCCAGGCGAAGATTTCTCCGCTGCTCAGATCAACGATGGGCTGGTAGACGGCTCGGAGGTCTGAGGGCTGTAAGACGGCCCGGAATTCCTTGAGAAGGGCGGCTCCAGCCGGGTCGAGGCTGCCCCGGATCATGCGGTGGGCGTCGGCCAGTGCCGTATGCACCGCCCGTTCCAGATTGATCCGCGCCCCTCCCGGAAGTTGGGCCGCGCCTACGGCGATTTCCATGTCCTGGCCAGTGAGGTTCAGGGCCTCACGCTTGAGCCGGGCGCGCAGATTCAGACGCATAAGGGAGCCCGTGCGCAAGAGCGTGTCCATGTCCGCTTCGAGGCTGCCCAGGGCCAGCAGGAACTTGTCGTTGTCCAGGCGTTCCAGGACCACCAGCGGCAGGCCCTGGACGCGGTCCTCGGCCAGGATGGTCAGCTGTTCCCGCGCCGCGAGGCTCAGGGAGTTGGCGATCTCCGGGCCGTATATCTTCGTGTAGATGTAGAAATCCTGAATTTCAAAAAGCAGGAGACTGACCGTGCCGCCGGACGCCAGGAGCTCCTCCGCGGTCTGCCTGTAGGGAGCGTCAAAAAGCGAGAGGGTCGGACGGCTGTCCGAACCGCGTGGGGGGGGAGGCTGTTCTTGACCAAGCTTCGGTTTAAAATCCATGATACTTTTAAACATTCGATGGAGTTAATCCTATTCCTACCGGGGAAGTGGCGTTGGAGTGAAATGAATGTTAAGAACGTGTGACAAAAGCAAAGCGACAGAATCTCAGGTCGTTGCCCGAACTTGCTAAATGGATGTCGGGGCCTTAGGAGGTGATGGAGCAAAGTGGGGTTCCCGATGCCCGGGCAGAAAAATTCATTCGACGAATTCTACACTGAAATCATGTCCGAGATGGCGGAGAATTTTTTTTCCCGCCGCAAGGCCATGGAGTCCCGCCTGGAGGGTTTCGCCGGGATCGCCGACGAGGTCCGGGCCGAGGCCTCCCGGGCTCTCAGGCACTGGAAGACTTTTTTCGTCCTGGTAATGGACGAGGGGGCCGTGCTTCGATTTTGTTACCAGACGGGCATGGACGCCGGGAGCCTTCCCGCGTTGGTCGCCGCGCGGGAACCCTGGCTCTTCAGGCTCCCCTTCACCTTGACTCAGTCCGGGCGCTACCGCAAGAGCGTCCGTTACGCCTACGAGGCCATGCGCCAAGCCAGTCTGAACTATCTGGAAGGAAGGTACGGGACTGACCCGCGCAATCCTTCCAAGAAGATCCTGTTGCCCAACCTGGCCATGCTCAAGGAGCTGACCGCCAGGATCAATGCGGAAGTCGTCGCCTTGAACTGCTGTCAATCCCCCTCCTGCGTCCTGGCCTACGCCAAGACCCTGGATCCGGCCGCTCTGGAGATGGAGGCGATCATCGGAGGGGGCGCCTGCCAGGATGCGGAAAAGATCGACCGGGACATGGCCTTCGCGCCGGTGGATTTCAAGTCCCTGAACCTGCCTGAGCTGCCTGCCCCGCCACCGCTGGAAACGATCCAGCCACTGCTCGACGCTCTGAGTCGGGCCATGTTCTCCGCCCGGCGTCAGGACGCCCTGGCCGCTCTGGCCAGGGTGGCCGCTCAGTAGGCGTTTCCGGGCTAGCGCTCCCCATCGCCGAAATCTTGTCGTTCGCTCGGCCGCCTGCAACCGGTAAGCATCTCAGAGGACGCGGAAGTGCGTGAGCCACAGTTCCAGGGCGGCCAAAGCCCACAGGCGTTTCCCGTGATCCACACGACCGCGGGCGTGCTCGGCAAGGAGCCGCGACAGGACCTCTGGCCGAAAAAGACGCCTGGCAGCGACTCCGTCCAACAAAAGCTCACGGCACCAGCCGGACAGATCCTCGCGTAGCCATTTGCCGACCGGGACGCCGAACCCCTGTTTGCCCTGGGCCGTGACCTCCGGAGGCAGGAGGTCCGCGAAGGCGGCACGCAGAAGATGCTTGCCCGTGCGCCCGCGCAGCTTGAAGCGCTCCGGCAGACGGGCGGCCCATTCAGCCAGTTCGTTGTCCAAGAGCGGCGAGCGGCCTTCCAGGCCGTGGGCCATGGCCATGCGGTCGGCTTTCACCAGGAGGTCGCCGGGCAGATAGGTGGCCATGTCCGTGGCCAGGGTTCGGTCCAGGAAGGATCGCGCGTGGGCATTGTCGAAGGACCGGGCAAGCAGGGCCACGGGGTCGGCAGGCATCCAGGAACTCGATCCGGCTTTCGGACCAAGATCGGGCTCGAGGTCGGGCCAATGCCGCGGACCGACATCGGGCCGCCACAGCCCGTCCGCCGCCTCCGGCGTGAAGTAGGAACCCCAGCGCAGGATGCTGGCCTTGGGGCTTATGGAGGCCACCTGGGCCAGGCGCTTGAGCCCGGCAACCCAGTTGGACTCGATGGGCTGATTCTTGGGTTCGGGCACTAGGGCAAGGAGAGCCGGGAAGAATTTTCTGGTGACGGCCTTGGGCAGGGCGGCGTAGGGCGCGGCAAGACGATCCAGCCAGTAGCGCTGGTAGCCGGCGAACAGCTCGTCCCCTCCGTCTCCGTTCAGGGCCACGGTGACGTTGGTCCGGGTCTCGCGGGCCAGGAACCAGGAGGGCAGGGCCGAGGGGTCGGCGAAAGGCTCGCCCGCGTGGGCCACCACCTGCTCCAGGGTGTCCGGCACGTGGCCGTACTCAACCAGGAATTCCTGGTGGTCCGTGCCGTAGCGCCTGGCCACGGCGCGGGCCTTGTGAAGCTCCGAAAAGGCTTCCTCGCGAAAGCCGATGGAGAAGGTTTTGACCGCTCTGTCCGACAGCCCGGCCATGAGTGCGGTGATGATGCTCGAATCGACCCCGCCCGAGAGATGCACCCCCAGCGGCACCTCGCTCATAAGCCGGATGCGGGTGGCCTCAGTCAAGCGCTCCCGCAACTCGAGCAGGAGTTCCTCCTCGGAGGCCTGATGCTTGGGCTCGAACTCCAGGGACCAGTAGCGGGCCGTACGGACCAGGCCGTTCGTGAAAGTCAGATGGTGGGCCGGTGGGAGCTTGCGCACCTCCCGGAAGGCGCTCATGGGATCCGGGACATACTGCAGGCTTAGGAAAAGGCCGATGGCCGTCAGGTCCGGCTCGCGGGATAGGCCCGGGAAGGCCAGCAGGGCGGCCGGCTCGGAGGCGAAGAGGAAATTGCCTTCGTACGTGGAGTAATAGAAGGGCTTCTTGCCCAGGCGGTCTCTGGCGGCGAACAGAGTCTGGCGGGGTTCGTCCCAGATGGCAAAGGCGAACATGCCGCGAAGGCGCTTCACACAGTCCGGACCGAACTCCTCATAGGCGTGCAGGATTGCCTCAGTGTCCGAGGTGGTGGCGAACCGGTGCCCCCTGTCCGTGAGGTCGCGCCGTAGGTCCATGTGGTTGTATATCTCGCCGTTGAACACGATCCAGACCGTACCGTCCTCGTTGGACATAGGCTGGTCGCCGCGGGCCAGGTCGATGATGGCAAGGCGACGGTGGGCCAGGCCGGCGGGTCCGCGCCGGAAGAAGCCTTCGCCGTCCGGTCCCCGGTGGGCGATGGCCTGGGACATGGCCGCCAGCGTTTCATGGCTTGGGGAGACGCCGTCTGGGGCGATGATTCCGGCGATGCCGCACATGGCGTAATCCTTGTGTTGCCTAGGTAGAGCCGGCGCTGTGGCCCCTACGCGCCTGCGCAGGAAATGGCCGACGCGTTTGCCGTTATCGGTTCCTGGTCAGGCCCTCGCACAGGGCCAAGTAGCTGGCCGCAACCGAGGCCCAGGAGTATTCTTTTTCCACCCGTTCCCGTCCAGCCAGACCCAGGCTTCGACGCCAGTCTTCCGTCTGCCCCCTTGTCCGCTCCGGGCCGCCGATGATCCGCGCCAAGGCCCGGGTCAGTTCCTCAGACGAACCGGGAGCCACGAGCAGCCCGGTGGTCTCCGGGACCACCAGTTCCTCGCTGCCGGCGATGCGTGTGGCCACCACTGGCAGCCCCGAGGCCATGGCTTCCAGCACCGCGTTGGGCATTCCCTCGTCGCGCGAGGCGAAGACGTAGGCGTCCATATCCCGCATGATTTCGGCCAGCTCAGGCCGGCGCATCCAGCCTCGGAAGAAAATCCGGTCCGCGATGTGAAGCGCCCGGGCCTGGGCTTCAAGCTGGGCTCGTTGCGGGCCGTCCCCGGCCACGTGCAGCTCCCAGGCCGGCTCATGCGCCGCACCGGGCACGTCAGGCACATGAGGCAGATGGCCAAGGGCGTCCAGCAGCACGTCCAGCCCCTTCTGGTAGACGACCCGTCCGTGGAAGAAAAGTCTGACCGGACCGGCGCGGCGAACAGTCCGGTGCGGCCGGTAAAGTTCGCTGTCCACTCCATTGGGGATGACGGGATAGTCGAGCCTGGGTTCGAAGGCCCTGGCCAGGGCGGCCAGCCCGGCGCTGTTGGGAACCACCGCCCCTGCCCGGCACCAGAGGAAGCGGATGAGCGGACCGGTGAGGGCATGCATGCGGGCCAGGTCGTAAGGTTGGAACCCTGGCACGTCCCCGCCGCGTAGTGACACCACGTAAGGGGTGCCCGAGAAGGCCTTCACCAGCCAAGACGGAGGGCCGCAGGGAATGCCGAAAAAGGCGAGGATCGCATCCGGCTTGAACCGCCGGACCGCGGATGGCAGGCTCAGGCAGGCGCTGGCCATGAACACGGCCATCTCCCAGGCAGCGCACTTCTCCTCTCGGCGGCGGATGGTTGGGATGCGCCGTATGCTGAAGCCGTCCGTCCGCTCAAGGGCCGGCAGACCCTTGAAGGCCGATGTGACGACCAGAACCTCCGCGCCTTGACGGGTCATCTCCCGTGCGATGTTGGCCGTTGCGTTGCCCGCTCCCCCGCCCAGCGGCGGGTACTCGTAGTTGAGGCACAGGATGCGGCTCACGCGGACTTCCGGCAGAAGAGGGCGGCGGTGGTGGTGGACAGCATGTCGGGGTCGCGCTTGGCGAACTCTGGGGCCAGGAAGGGGGCCACGGCCGTCAGAGCCCGAGTGTTGCTTTGTCGCTCAAGAATCTCAACGTGGAAGTCGGATTGGCCAAGGGCCTGGAGGTGGTCGTCCAGACGATGGCGGGGCAGGTCACCGGGATTCAGCAGGTTCTCCCAGACACCCGAAGTGAATGTCAGGAAGTGAAAAGGATATTTGAAGAAGTGGTCGCGGTAATCCACCTGGTGCAGCATCACGCCGCCCGGCGTCAGCACCCGGTGGCATTCCCGGAAGATGGTCGGCGGATCGGATACGTGCTCCAGCACGGAATTGGAGAGGATGAGGTCCGCCGATGCATCGGGCAGTGCCGCCAGATCCGTGACCCGGCCGACGCGGGCGCTTTGAGCAAGCTGCTGACCCGGATGTGCGGAGTATTCGGAGGCGGTTGTCCCGGCAGCGCATGAGTGGCGTCGACGGGAATTTTCGGCCAGCCGGCCGTCCAGATCCTGGTCGAAGGGAGCGAAAGGCTCCACGCCGGTCCAGGATCCACCAAAACGGGCGGTCCACTCGTGGCCGGTGCCGTTGGCGGCGCCGCAGCCAAGCTCCACCACCCGGCGCTCACTCCCGTCCGACACATCAACGCCCGCCAGGCGAAGCAGACGCTGGAAAGCGTCCACGATAGGCCCCGGATCCAGGCGGCCCTGATTCACCCGCCAGTAGGGCACGAAGCCCCCCAGCCGGTCCAGCACGGTCGCGGTGAACAGGAAGCGGCGGACCAGACGCAGGCTGACATATTCCAGATTGGACCAAATCACGTGTCACACCTGCTCGGGCGGCGACCGAGCACCCAGAGATTCCACAGGAGCAGGCGATGATCCGCCCGGCCTTCCCGGTGTTCCTGCTCCATGCGGGCCGTGAAGCGGGCATCGAGAGCCGAAGGCAGCCGCACATCGGAAAGCGTCAGCCGTCCCTCCTGGAACCAATGGCCCACGGGCGCTCCGAAGCCTTTCTTTTTGCGGTGGAGGATGTCCGCCGGGAGCAGGGGCGTAAGGGCCTTCTTCAGGATGTATTTGCCCACGCCCCTGCGGAATTTGAAGCCGTGGGGGATGCGCCGGGCAAGATCCACCACCGCGGCGTCCAGGAAGGGGGCGCGCACCTCCAGAGAGCAAAGCATGCTGGCTCGGTCCACCTTTACCAGAATGTCATCCTGGAGGTAGAGCTTGGCGTAGAATTCCAGGGTCTTGTCCACTAGATCCGGTGACTGGGCCTCATCCCAGGCCTGGATGGCCTCGGAGTAGACCTCCTCCGGGTCGCAGGGAGTGGCGAAAAGCTCGGAAAGTGCGGCCGGCTCGACGGGGCCAAGCCAGACCGGATTCCACAATTGCTTGGGGGAGGATAGCCCGGCCAGGAAGCGGTTCACCTTGAAGGAGAAGTGCATGTTGGAATGGCCCACCGGCAGACGCGCGGCCAGGAGCCGCAGGGCTTGGTGCACCGGCCTGGGGCACAATGCCGCGTAGCGTTCAGCCCAGGCCAGGGCCTTGAAGGGGTCGTATCCGGCAAAAAGTTCATCCGCTCCGTCACCGCCCAGGGCCACAGTGACCTGCTTGCGGGTCTCGCGGCAGAGAAGGTAGGTGGGCAAAAGCGAGCTGTCCCCCATGGGCTCGTCCAGGCGCGAAGCCAGATCCGGCAGCAGGTCCAGGGCCTTGTCCAGGGACAGAGTGTCCTGGTGGTGGAGGGTCTTGAACAGACTGGCAGCGCGCAGACTGTGGGCGGACTCGTCGAAGCTGGCCTCGGCGAAGCCCACGGAAAAGGTGCGCAGGCCTGTCACGTGCCTGGCGGCCAGGGCGGTGATGGCAGAAGAGTCGATGCCGCCGGAGAGGAACACCCCGAGAGGTACGTCGCTCATCAGGCGGCGTTTCACGGCCAGGGCGAGCAGTTCCCGGAGCTGTTCCCCCCATTCCCCCTCGGGGTCGGCAGGCAGGCTGTCCATGGGCTCCACCCGGTATGACCAGTAGCGTGAAAGCCTGACGGAAGCATCCGCGAGGGTGACGCTCAGGTTACAACCGCCTGGAAGCTTGTACACGCCTGAATACAGGCTCGATGGGGCCGGGATGAAACCGTAGGCGAAATATTTGCGCAAGGCGGCCAAATCCTGGTCGCGAGGTACCCCCGGATGTGCCGCAAGGGCGCTAAGCTCCGAGGCGAAGGCGAAAAGGCCGGGGCGGGCATGGTAGTAGAGGGGTTTCTTGCCGAAGCGGTCGCGACTGAGGAACAGCTCGCCGTGCGTGGCGTCGTGCAGGGCGAAAGCCCACATGCCGGAGAGTCTGCCGGGGAGATCGGCCCCCCACTCCCGGTAGCCGTGCAGGAGCACCTCAGTGTCGCAGTGATCCGTCTGGAAACGGTGCCCCCTGGTTTCCAGGTCGCGGCGAAGCTCGGCATGATTGTAAATTTCGCCGTTGAAGGTGACCGTCAGCTCGCCGTCGACAGTGGTCATGGGCTGGGCACCGCTGGCCAAATCCACGATGGCCAGGCGGCGGTGCCCGAAATAAAGGTTGTCCGCGGAATGGTGGTAGGTCCCGGCCCCGTCGGGACCGCGATGGGCCAGCCGGGTGTTCATGGCCGTGAGTACGGCCTCGTCGCCTGGTCCGGCGAAACCGCAGATGCCGCACATGGGGGGTCAGTCCCTGTTGCCGCAGTTTCTGGTCCGGTCCACGATGTAGGTCGGCTTGTCCTGCGACTCGTGGTAAGTGCGCATGAGGATTTCCGAGATGAGCCCCATGAAGATGGACATGAAGCCCATGAGGAAAAACAGGACCACGGTCAGGGGCAGGGGGGTCTGGATGAAGCTCTTGTCCTCGAAAACCTTCAGGTACAGCATGAGCATGAACAGCACAAAGGCCACCAGCAGGGCCACCAGCCCGAACCCGCCGAAGAGGTACATGGGTTTCTGGGCATATTTATCCAGAAATTTCACCACGATGAGGTCCAGAATGACCTTTATGGTGCGGTCGAAGCCGTACTTGGACTCTCCGTGAACGCGCGGATGGTGGGTGACCCCGATCTCGGTGACCTTGGCCCCCTGCCAGGCGGCGTAGATGGGCACGAAGCGATGCATCTCCCCGTAGAGCTTCACGCCCTTGATGATCTCCTTGCGATAGGCCTTGAGCGAGCAGCCGTAGTCGTGCAGGTGCACGCCGGAGATCCGGGAGATGATGAAGTTAGCTACCCGACTGGGGAAATTGCGCTTGAGGGGATGGTCCTGACGGTCCTTGCGCCAGCCGGAAACCACGTCGTAGCCCTCGGCCAGCTTGTCCAGGAGCTTGGGGATGTCCGCCGGATCGTTCTGCAGGTCCCCGTCCATCGGCAGAAGGATGTCCCCCACAGCCGCGTCAATCCCTGCCATCATGGCCGGGGTCTGGCCGAAATTGCGGCGCAGGTGGATGACCTTCACCCGGCTGTCGGCCTGGGCCACTTCCTTCAGGCGTGCGGCGGTGCAATCCGTCGAGCCGTCATCCACAACGATGATCTCGTAGGGCTGTCCGAGGGAGTCGAGAACTTGGGTAAGTTTCTCATGCAACGGGTGGACGTTGTCCTCCTCGTTGAACACGGGGATGATGATCGACAGGGATTTCTCACGCATGCTTGCGAAGAGGCCTACACCACACCTGCCCGGGCGGCAACCCCGGACGCGGGTTCAACCGGGCGGGGGGCTCAGATGTCCCGGTCGTAGAGTCTGAAAGTGCGCCACTTGCGGCCCCCGAACATCTGGAGGGTCTTGTTCCACTTCACCAGGGATTCGGGAATGAGCGAGCAGTCGCACCAGACGCCGTTCTTTTGCCAGCGGCTCAGGGTGATCATGATGTTCAAAATGAGGGCATGGTGCAACTTCTTCCACTGTTGTGACTTCTTCACGCCCAAGATGATAGCGCGGGACGCCTTGAGCGGCGCGATGCGGCAGTCGTAGAACAGACGCAGCATGCCCAGCCAGTTAAGCCGGCCCCGCGTCTTGAGCAAGGTGTGGTTGATGTCCGGGGCCACGATGCTGAAGGCCACGATTTCCCCATCCTCTTCGATGAAGTTCACCAGCTCGGGGCGCAGGATGGGTTTGAGCTGCACGACGAATTCCGTGAACTGGCGTTCGGTCAGGGGGACGTGTCCCCAGTTCTTATCCCAGAGGGTGTTGAACATCTCCATGATCTGCGGGGCCTGGTTGATGAACTCGCTGGTCTTGCCCTGGGTTATGGTCAGGCCGGCTGCGGCCAGGATGTCGTCCCGGCGTTTTTTCAATTCTTCCACCGGGGCGGGCAGTTTGTCCATGATGTAGCCGAACCAGTCAAAGGACTTCTTGAATCCCCAGCTCTCAACCAGTTTTTCGTAGTAAGGATAGTTATAGGTGTGGAACATGACCGGGCGCTGGTGGTAGCCCTCGATCAACAGCCCCACCTCGTCGTAGATGCCAAATGATAACGGCCCGTGGAGCTTGGTCTTGCCCCGGGCCTTGGCCCACTCTGCCGCAGTCTGGAACAGGGCGTGAGCCGCATCCTGGTCGTCGATGCACTCGAAGAAGCCGAAGAACCCGGTATCGGTGTCGTGATGCTTCTCGTAGGCGAAGTTGAGATGCGCGCTGATGCGACCCACGGTCCTGTCCCCGTCCTTGGCCAGAAACAGTTGGACCTCGCCGATCTCGTAGAAAGGGCCGGTCTTGGGGTCCAGGAAGGCCCGTTGATGGGAGAGAACCGGGGGGACCCAATGTGGATCCCCCTTGTAGATTGCGAAGGGAAGCTGGAGAAAGGCTTCCATGTCCTCTTTCGAGGACACCGGGGAGATGCGCAAGGGCATATTATTTCTTGGGTATGATGGTGACCAGTGCCTTGAGGCCTTCCTTAAGGGCATAGTCGGTGTTGGGCAGGGTGAGTTCAATTTCGTAGTAGGAAGGCTGCTGCAGGCTGGTGGGCAGAGGCGCCCAGGGGATGCGGCTGACGGTCGCCAGAAATTCCTTGCCGGGAATGGAGTCGAAAGTGACCTTGGCCGGGTCACCCAGATGCAGGCGCAAGGCCTCGATCTCGTGCACCTGAGCGCGGATGATGATGGGATCGAGCACGCCAACTTGGAAGAGTTCGGCCTCTCGGGTGAGTTTCACACCCTTGTGCAGCTCGGGATTGATCCACAGGACATAGCCATCCGTGGGGGCCTTGATGACACCCTCGGTGGGCAGATATCCGAAATTGGCTTTAGAGCCGAAGCGCTCACGGGCCAGTTCCAAGCGCTCGTTGGACAGGTCCTTTTCCAGGGTGAGCTTTTCCTGCAGAGCGGTGCGCTGCTTATCCAGGACGTCGACCTCCTGGTTGTTCTGGGCTAGGGCTTGGGAAGTGGCCATGTTCTGCTTCTCCATGACCTCCAGTTCCTTGTGCTTGACCTTGAGCTTGTCGATCTCCTTGGCGTTGTTGGCCAACTGCTCTTCCAGGTCCTTGACCCCGGCCAGGGAGAGGCTCTTCTTCTCGGACATGCGGGTCTCGAGCGGAATTTCATAGGTGGCCAGCAGGTCGTCCTTCTTCACCTTCTGGCCGATGCTTACGGGCATGGACATAATCTGTGAGGTGTAGGGGAGGGTGACCACAAGCTTCAGTGGGCTGAAAAGCTTGCCGGAGAAGATGATCTCCTGCGCGTCGGGAGAAGGCTCAGCCTGCGGGGCCTGGCCCTGTGCCGGCTGGGCAGGGGCGGACGGGGCAGGCGCAGGCTTGGTCTGTGCCTGGACTGACGTGGTCGCGAAGACGATAGCCAGCGCGATGAGAAGAGAGCGAATGGTCATCGGCTATTTCTCCCAGGCGGTGACGTCGATGTACTGGTTCTCAAGGTCGCCGGAAAGGTTCTTCAGGGTTAAGAGGGCAACGTCGCGCTTGACCTGCGCCAAGAGCATTTTCTGCCAGGCGTCGAAATACGCGGCCCGATCGGCCACGAATTTGTCGTAATCGGTCTGCCCGGTCTTGTAGCGGTATTCGGTCTGGTCGGACTGTAGCTTGGCCAACTCCATGCGGGAGGATTCCAGGGACAAATCGGAGTTCGTGGACTGGTAGTCGGTCATGGACTTCTGCACCGAGGCCATCAGTTCGAACTCCTTGGCCTTGGTGGCGGCGAAGGCTTGGTCGAGCTTCTTGTACTGGCGGGCGATGTCGCGGCCCTTAGTCCAGTAATCCAGGGGCATGTTGATGTTAAGACCCGGATAGAAGTAGAAGCCAGAGTTCGACGTGCTGCTGTTTGTTGTGCTGGAGAAGGCACTCACGGTCTGGAAGGTGAAGCCGAAGGTGGGCAGCAGTTTCACGTAGGAGAGGCCGATGTTCTTTCTCTGGAGGCTTTTTTCGTACTCGGCTATGCGCAACTCGAAGGAGTGGGCTCGGACCTTCTCATCAGTGACGTCGGCCACGGTGAAGTTGCCCATGATCTGCTTCTTGGCTGCCTCCACGTTCACGTCGAGCTTGTTGATGAAAGGTATTCCCAGCAGGAACTTGACGTCGTCCATGACCATGGCCCGCGAGCTTTCGACCTTGTCGTCTTCGGCCTTGGCCATCTTGATCTTGGTCTCGGCTATGCGGACGTCGAGTTGCGTGGCCTGGCCCAGTCCGAGCCTGGTCTTGAAAAATTCCAGGTTGCTCTTGGCCAGGTCCATCTTCTGGCGCACCACGGCCTTCTGCTCATCGATGGCCGAAAGCTGGAGGAAGTCGGAAGCCAGACGGAAGAGCCCCTCGCCGATAACCTTGAGGTGGCCAAGGATGGCCATGCTGGCCATCTCGCCTTTGGCCTTCACGTCGAAGCCGGACACCAGAGGGTTCCACTGGTCGGTGGAGAAGCTGATGGTGTAGGGCTTGTTCGTTGTTCCGTCAGAATTCTGCGGCTGGCTGAACCAGTAAGTGGTATTAATGCTGATCGTGGGGATGAAGGTGGCCCAGGCGTCCTGAACGTCCAGGCGTTTGGATTCGATCTCAAGAGCGGATTTTACCAACATGGGCGACTGCACCAGGGCCAAGCGCACGCATTCATTGAAATCGGCTGGCTGCTTGACGGTGGTGGACATCTCGCGGCTCCCGGCAGGGCGCTGGGCTTGACCTGCCTGACCGGCCGGACTGGCCGGCGGGGGGGGCGACACATCGGGGTCGGCCTGGGATCCGGTGGCGAATTGGGGCATGACCGACGAAGTCTTGTCCTGGTCGGCTTTCGAAGGGGACTTGTCCGCGGCCCAGGTCGGGTTGGACCAGGTCAGGGCGAGGCAAAAAAGAACGGGCAGTACACGCCAAGCGTCCTTAGCCCTTCGAGTTATACCAGCAAAAAGACGCATCATGTCTCTCCCTAGGCTAATAGGACTTGAGCATGCCATCGGACAACAAGCTCCTGCGGGAACAGCGTTCGGCCGTGGCCGCGTCGTGGGTGACCACGACCATGGCCACCCGGGCTTCCTCGGTAATTTTCACGAAGTAGTCCATGACCCTTTCAGAGTTGGCTTGGTCGAGCTGGCCGGTGGGTTCGTCGGCCAGGATGAATTCCGGCTCGTTGACCAGGGCCCTGGCGATGGACACGCGCTGCCGCTCGCCGCCTGACAAACGGTTGGACGGTTGGCGCACCCGGTGTTCCAGGTTGACCCGTTGCAGGGCCTCCATGATTTTCTCGGGCCGCTCACGGCGTTTAACCCCCGTGTAGATCAAGGGCAACTCCAAATTCTCATAGACCGTGGAATTTTCGAGCAAATCACAGCTTTGGAACACGAAGCCCATCTTTTCGCGCCGGAAGATGGCCTGGGCATCGCGCGACAAGGAAAGCACATTCACCCCGGCCACCTTGTACACTCCGGTGGAGGGCGGCTGGAAGATGCCCAAGATGAAGAGCAGGGTGGACTTGCCGGATCCCGAGGGCCCCATGATGGCCACCATTTCCCCGCGTCGGACCTCCAGGTTGATGTCCTTCAGCACGCTGATTTTTTCAGTGCCGGAGTTGTAATCCTTGGTCAAATGCTGGATGTCGATGACGATATCGTTGTTATTCATAGCGCATGGCGTCCACGACTTGCATCCGGCTGGCCCGGATGGACGGATAGAGTCCGGAGCCGACTCCCAGCACGGCGGCAAAGGCCAGGCCGGCCAGCAGGCACAGGAGGAACAGGCCTTCAGGGGGAGACGAACCGAGCATGTGGCTCATGTACTCAATGCCGATCCGCCCAATCAGCACGCCCAGGAAAGAGGACGTGAAGGTCACGCACAGGGCCTCGAATAGGAACTGCCAAAGGATGTCGGAATCCTCGGCGCCCATGGCCTTTTTCAGGCCGATCTCTCGGGTGCGGGCGGAGACGGCGGCCATCATGATGTTCCAGATGCCGAAGCCGCCCAGCACCAGGGTGGCCCCGATGGAGGCGTAGATGAACAGGCTCACCCACCAGAACATGCGCTGTACCTGCTTGAGGGGCTCCCAGGCCACCTGGATGCGTAGGCCGTGATCCGTCTGGTGGGCCTTGATGACCCCCGGCAGCGCGGCGGCCACGGGGGGCACGTCGTCCCAGGTGTTGCATCGGACGTAGAGGCTTGAGATTTCGGAGATGTTGGGGATGCGGTCGTTTGCGGTGGTGATGGGCAGAAAGACCATGAGGCTCTTGTCGGCCGCACGTACGCCGCCGATGATGCCCACCACGTGATAGAGATTGTTGTCGATGCTGATGAGTTGCCCGATGGAGGACTCCTCGGAGCCGAAGATGGTCTTGGCCAGGTCCTGGCCCAGAACGCAGACCGTGCTGCCTTCGGCCACTTCCTTCGCCGTGAACAGCCTGCCGAAGCGCGGCGTGAAGGAGAACAGGGACCAATAGTTGGCGTCTATGCCCACCAGGTTAAACCCGTAGACCTTTTCCTGGAAAGTAGTGGTGGCGTTGGAACGCAACCGGATCGTGGTGACATCCCTTACGCCGGGGATGTCCGAGACGGCCTTGATGGTGCCTTCGCGGAACCATTCCTGCCGGTCGTACATCTGGGGGTCGAAATGGGCGGCCATGATGGTGGCCCCGCCCAGAAGATCCAGGTCGTTGTTGAAGTTGGCCTTGAGGTTGCGACCCATGGTCACGATGGTGATGAAGCCGGCCGTGCCCAAGGCGATGGCGGCCATGACGCCGATATAGCGGCGCCTTTTGCGCACCACTTCCCGGCCGCTGATGCGCAGGAGATCCAGAAAACGCAGAAGCCTGGTTCCGCGATCCGGAGGGAGAAAACCTGCTTCCCGGAGATTGTAAAGTGTCGTGTTGGCCATGTTTCCCGTGAGCTCGGGGACTCATCGCCCCGCTTTATTAAGACTACGCAAACCGTGTTACGGTTACAAGAGGGATTGGTTGGAGCGCGCTCCGGCGATGGTGGGGGCGTTGCCGGACTCCGCGACCTCGGCGGTCACTTCGTCCTGGTCCTGCTCCCGGATGCGGTATTTGCGGGCCATTTCGCCCATGACTTCCAGCACGAAGTCGAGCTGACGGTCCTCCTGAGTGGACATGCAGGCGGTGCGGATCAGGGCCTGCCCGCGTGGCACGGCCGGGTAGATGGCCGGCAGGGCGAAGATACCTCGGTCGAAAAGTTCCTGGGCGAACATGAAGGCCTTCTCGTCCGACCCGATGGTGATGGGGATGATCGGCGAAAGCGATTCGGTGATGCGCAACCCCATCTCCCGGTAGGCCTTGCGCATGCGCGCGGTGATGGCGCGAAGGCGCTCGACGCGTTCGGGTTCGGCCTCCAGGATGTCGATGCAGGTGAGAGCGGCCGTGGCGCTGGCGGCGGGAAGGGCCGCCGAGAATATCTGGGTACGGGACTGGTGCTGGATGTACTCGAGGACGTCCACGTGGTCCGAGGCGATGAAACCGCCGATGGAGGCAAAGGCCTTGGAGAAGGTGCCCATGATGAAGTCTGTCTGCTCGGTCACCCCGAAATGGTTGGCCGTGCCCCGACCGTTCTCGCCGAGAACCCCCAGGCCGTGAGCGTCGTCCAAATAGATGAGCATGTCTGGAAACCGATTCTTGAGCCCGGCCAGATCGCCCATGACCGCCAGGTCGCCGGACATGGAGAAGATGCCCTCGGTGACCAGCAGCACCTGGCCGTCGAAGTCTGGTTTGCCCATTTCGGAGGTAATCTTGCGTTCGGCGGAGGCGGCGTCGTTGTGGGCGAATGTTCCCATCTTCTTGGTGCCGCCCAGGCCCGCGAAGATGGAGGCGTGGTTTTCTCGGTCGCAGAGCACGTAGTCGCTTGGTGTGAGCAGGCAGCCCAGCGCCCCCAGATTGGTGGAAAAGCCGGTGACGTGCAGGACGGCGCGCTTTTTGCCCACGAAGGCGGCCAAGCGCTCCTCCAGGTCCTGGTGCAGGACCATGTTGCCGGAGAGGAAGCGGGACCCGCCGGGGCCGGAACCCATGCGGTAGATGGCCTGGGCCGCGGCTTCCTTGACCCGGGGGTCGTGGGCCAAGCCTAAGTAGTCGTTGGAGCCGATCATCACCAGGCGTTTGCCGGCCACCTCGACTTCCGTCCCCCAGGATCGGCTTATGGGGCGGAAGTATGGGTAGATGCCCGCGGCCCTCAGGTTGCGGGTGATGCCGGAAACTTTCTGGCAGCGTTCGTGCAATTTCATCGGCTCGGCTTCCTCGCGGGTGGATTTGCCCTGGGGCAAGACTTAAGTTTTCGCGTCATTTTAGGAAGGGGGCTCTACCTCAATTAGCCTCCCCCCGCAACCCTTCGCGTCCCGTGGGACTTTCTGGGTCATCCGTCGAATGTCCAAGGACTTCCCATCGAAACTTTTCGTCCGTCTCTCAATGGGTGGGAGGGGCGAGATACTCCCGGACGTGCCGGGCGTTCTCCTTCATGATTTTGGACAGGGCGATCAAGGCCCGTTGGAACTGCCCCGGGTAGGTCGGGGTGTAGTAGACCTCGTCGTCGTCGTCGGCCAGGACCAGGGTGTAGCTTCTTGTCCAAAGCCGGCGTTTCGTGGACCATTCCAGGTATATCCAGGCCAGGCGCTCCCGGCCGTCCGGGGTGAGCGCCCGGGCCACGCCCCAGACGTAGGCCTCGTCCCCGGAATCCGGCTTCCGGAAGGTGATGAAATCCTGGCGGACGAAGGCCAGTCCGGAGGAGGCGCAGAAACCTTTGGCGGCGGTTTCCCAGGCCGGGGCGAACTGATCCTTGGAATACTCGTGCAGGCCGTAGGGCGGATAGACATAGCCGTTCCAGAAGGCGAAGGCTCCGACGGCCAGGGCCGACACGGTCAAAATGGCGAGGAGAAGTTTCTTCACTTTTCCGCCTTCCCCGGCTCACGCGGCCCACAAACGGCCGTCCCCACCAAGGACCAACCCATGGTCCAGCCCTCGTCCCGAAGCCTCCTGGCGCGTGCAAGGTTCTGTTCGGCCAGAAGTACGTAGTCGGCGTTGCGCGTGTCCCTGGCCCGGGTCTTGCGCAGGGCCCGCTCCGCTCGTTCCCTGTCGACCAGGGCGTCCCCGGAGGAGAATTCGCCCCGGGCCTTCATCTCCTGAAGGCGCAGTTCTAACGCCTTGCCGATCTGGACGTTTATGTCGAAATGACGCTCCTTCATGATCAGGGAATTCTCACGGTCGTTCACCAGCCCCCGGAAAAATCCCGCCGGGTTGAGCGCCGGGTAGACCTCGGGCAGCTTCATGAAGCCCTTGTAGGAAGTGAGGGCCAGGCAGAAGAACAGCCCGAGCGCGACCAGACGGTCGAGCTTACCGCGCATCGGTGTTCTCCTTGCGCATGTAGACCACCAGGGCGCTCTGGGGCGGCCCCACGGGCAGGAAGGCGTGGAACTGGGGGCCGGGCCGGTTGCCGAAGGTTTCGTCGGGCGTGGGCAGCTCGATGCGCTGGTAGTCTCGGTCCAGGTCCAGGTGGTTGGTGATGAACTCCCTGGGGGCGAACAGGAGCCCGTCGCGGTTGACGCGGACGTCGCGACGCATGCTTACCCAGTCGGGCTTCTCGGACGGATCGATGGGGCCCTCCAGACCGCCGATGACTCGGAAAGGGGTGTAGAACTGCAAGGGCATGTCGCCGTACTCGGCCAGAATGGTCTGACCGGGTTTGGCGTGGGTCAGGAAGAAGTCGATCAGGCCGATGTTCACGTCCGGGTATCCCCGGATGATTTCGGCGAGGAAGAGTTTGATGGGGATGTTCGTCGAAGTGAGCATCCGGAAGTCGTTTTCCCATGGCCGGTTGACGATCTTCAGGCGTTCCATGGGGATGATGTGCAGCCAGTTGGTGAGCCCGACCAGCACCAGGAAGAGCACTCCCGAGGGCCGTGAGAAGCGCCACAGCTTAAGACCCGCCCAGGCCAGCAGTATGGCGCAGCAGGGATAAAAATGGACGATATAGCGGTGGAATCGCTGCGGGAAGATGGCCAGGATGAAGAAGCTGCCAACCATCAGCAGGGCCATGAACAGGCAGAACCGCTCCTTGGGGTCGCGCGGGCCGCCGCGTCCAATGAAGAACTCCTTCCAACGCCAGGCCAGGGCGGCCAGCACCGGCAGCGGGATCATGAACATCACCCAGTCCGAGAAGTAGAGCATGATGTTCTCGGGCACGACCATGATGTTGAACAACGCGGACTGGCGCCCCATCCGGTACAGGAAGATGCCCGGCACGATGAGCAGGCATGACAGCAGGATGGCCAGCCCCACGCGCCTGAACTCCATCCTCTCCCGATAAAGCAGCAAGGCGGCCACCAGAAACGGCGGCGCGAGGGAGAGGAGCAGCAGATAGTTGGCGTGGAACAGGAGGCCGAGGCCGAGGCCGATGGCCAGGAGCGGTGCCGTGCGGCGCTTCCAGTCGCCCAAAAATCCCCAGAGGATGAACAGCAGGATGAGTCCCCCTGCCGAGTAGTACCGGCCTTGCCTGGCGTAGAGCAGAAACGGTACGTGCAGGGTGAGCAAGGCCGCGCTTAGACAAGCCCAGGCGCGGTCGCCGAAGCGGCGGAGGAGCAGCAGGTAGGTGGCCGCGATGCAGGCCAGGCCGGTGACGGCGAACCAGAATCGGGCCCAGAAGGTTGAATGCGGAACGATCATCTGCCCGGCGGCCGACATGTAGATCTGCATCCAGGGCGACCAGCGCCAGATCATGTCCGATCCGAATTCGCGCCGCTCCTCCTGGGAGACGATGTTCACCCCGTCCGTGACGGTGGGCAGGCCGGTCTTAAGGACGTTGCGGCCCAAGTTGGCGGTTTCGGCCTCGTCCTGCCACAGGGGGCGCTGACCCAGGTGATAAAAAATGAGAAAGGCGCCGAGAGCCAGGATGGCCAGGAAAAACGGATCGCGCCAGGCAGGGAGGGTCTTCGTGTCGGGGGTGTGCATGGTTTTAGCGCGGCCTCTCTACCCACAAACCTGGGGAAATACAAGACCAAGCTCCTTCGCGCTTGACATGTGCCGGGGGTTCAGGATTACTTAGACAATCTCGCTGTCTTGGCCTTATCGATTATTCCCGGAGGATCTCCCTGATGATGAACGGCAAGAAAGTGGTGGTGGTCATGCCGGCCTACAACGCCGCCACCACGCTGGAACGCACCCTGGCCGAAGTACCCCGCGACATCGTGGACGATGTCATCCTGGTGGACGACGCCAGCCGCGACAACACCATCGAGCACGCCAAGTCGCTGGGCATCAAGTGCTTTCTGCACGAGCGCAACTGGGGCTACGGCCGCAACCAGAAAACCTGCTACACCGAAGCCTTGAAAATGGGCGCCGATGTGGCGATCATGGTTCACCCCGACTATCAGTACACTCCGCTGATACTCCCGGCCATCGCCAACCTGGCCACCTCTGGACTCTACGATGTGGTCATCGCCTCGCGTATCCTGGGTGGCACGGCCTTGGCAGGCGGTATGCCGGGGTACAAGTACATTTCAAACAGGTTTCTGACCCTGGCCCAGAATATGCTAATGGGCGCCAAGCTCTCGGAGTACCACACCGGATACCGGGCCTTCACTCGGGAGGTCTTGGAGAAGCTGCCCCTGTGGGAGAACTCCGACGACTTCGTGTTCGACAACCAGATGCTGGCCCAGGCCCTGTATTTCGGGTTCAAGGTCGGCGAAGTGAGCTGCCCCACCAAGTACTTCGACGAGGCAAGTTCCATCAACTTCAAGCGTAGCTGCATTTACGGTATGGGCTGTCTGAAGACTGCTTGGCAGTTCCGCATGCAGAAGATGGGCCGGAGTCAATACAAAATCTTCGATCCCAAGGGCCGGGGCTTGAGTGATCCCGAGGCCGGCTACTACACGGACCAGACCGTCATCTGCGACGGCTAATTCCGCGTCAGGGCCTTCCCCTTTTTGCAAGAAAGCCCCCGGGAGTGATCCCGGGGGCTTTCTTTTGCGCGCCTGAGGGGGTCAGCGAAAGTCGAAGGCTGCCTTCATGGCTCCGCTCCCGGCCTTGTCGAAGACGGACTGGAAGGCCTCTTTCCAGTCGTCGATCCGGAAAAGCCCTGAGAGAAGGCCCGCCGACGGATAGCGGCCCGAGGTCAAAAGGTCCAGGCACAACTGGTAGGTGCGCACCCGTTCCCCGTTCCAAGAGGCCATGGCGTAACTGGCGGAGCCCGTTACCCGGAGCTGGCGGAACCAGAGACTGGAGAAATCCACCCCGCCAAGCTCTCCGGCCGTGCCGATCATCACGTATCGGCCCCTGGCTCTGAGGGCTAGAAGCGCTTCTTGGACCGTTCTAGAGGAAGCTACGCAATCGAAGATCGCGTCTGCGCCGCCCTCCACGTTGCCCCCGCCCATGGACGTGGGGATGAACCTGCCGCCCAAGGCCTTGGCCAGGTCCCGGCGCGTGGGCGAGCGCAGCACCTCGTCGGCTCCGCCCGCGCGGGCCAGATCCGCCTGGAAACGGTGCCGGGCGACCGCCACCAGCCTGCCCGCGAAGCCCAAGGCCCGCAGGCAGCGCAGGGCATGCTGGCCGAGCACTCCCGCACCGTACACCAGCACCGTGTCCCCGGGTTCGGGAAAGTTTTCCAGGATAGGTTGCATCACCGAGGCCATGGAGTCCACGAGTACGGCGTCCTCGTCGGAGAGGCCGTCCGGCACGGGCAGCACCTTGGAGGAATGCCCGGCAGTGTATTCGGCCATGCCGCCGGAGGCAGCCTGGTTAAACCCCAGGAAGGAGCCTGGGGGCAAGGCCCCGTCGAGGAAGTTCTCGCACAGGTTGTATTCGCCCTTGGCGCAGAAACGGCAGGGAGGAAGTTCGCGGCAGGCGCAATCCAGCACCGGCTCCACCACCACCCTTTGGCCGGCCCGGAGGCTCGATCCCTCTGGAGCGGTCTCCACCACGCCCACGATCTCGTGGCCCAGAACCATGGGCAAGGACGCGTAGGGTTCCAGCAGCATGGACTCCGCGCCCTTGAGCAGGTTGATGTCCGAGCCGCAGATCCCGCAGAGTCTGGTCTTGATGGTCACCCAGCCTGGCCTGGCGGGCTTGAAAGGGATTTCTGAAAGCTTGAGCGGAGTCACCAGGTGGTGGAAGCGCTTGCGCTGAATTTTGTTGCAGAACGCCGAAAGCAGGTAGCGCGGGATGGAGCGGTGGTAGACGAGGGCTTTCATAATGGTGCGGAAACCGAGGCCAGGATGAGTGGCGCAAGCGATGTGAGCTTTTTCATGTTTCGGTATCCTCCAGCTAAGCTGGTAGCATCCTTCCGGCACTCTGTTCAAGATAGAATGAACCTGCAGGCGGGCGAAGTTGATCCGGGCGGCCCAGCAGGCGGCTCCGTCGCTGAGCACCACGCCTGCCATACCCACCGTGGGCGGAGGGCGTGGGGCCGGTCCGAAAAATTCAATTTGAGTTGACAAACCAACCGGGATACCTACAGTGCGCCGACGCCGAAGTTTCGGCTCGTGAGGTATCATGTCCAAACGCTCCAGCATCGCCCTGGGAACGATCCTCAAAAATTTCGCGCGGGTGTCCCGTCACCCCTGGATCGCCTCCCGGCTCATCGCCCTGGAGAAGGAAAAGTTCCTTTTCGATCGGCTCAATCCCAAGGCCTCCGAGGGCGTGGCCCGCTCCATCCGGCAGGTATCCGTGCGCATCACGGACATCTGCAACCTGCGCTGCCACACCTGCGGCCAATGGGGCGACCAGGGATTCCTGCACTGCGCCGACCTCAAGAAACTGAAAAAGGCCGAGGTCAGCCCTGAGCGCTACCACCTGCTGCTGGGCGACTTGGCCAGCAAGGGCCACTTCCCCTCAGTATATCTCTGGGGCGGCGAACCCACCATGTACAAGGGCTGGCTGGAGATCATCGAGCACGCCACGGCGTTGCGCATGCCTACCTCCATCGCAACCAACGCGACGGGCATCGCCAAGGTGGCCGATCGTCTGGTGGCGGCCCCCATGTTCCTGCTGCAGATGTCCATCGACGGCCCCGATCCGGACACCCACAATGCCGCGCGTCCTTCGGCCGGCGGCGGGAACAACTTCCAGGACATCTTGGATGCCCTGGACGCGGTGAACCAGGTCAAGCGCCGGTCCGGCAAGAAGCTGCCCTTGACCGCTTCGCTGACCACCATCTCCCAGGCCAACGTGGGGCGGCTGGTGGACATCTACGAGAAGTTCAAGGACAAGGTCGACCTTTTCGTGTTTTACCTCTCCTGGTGGATCGACGAGTCCTCGGCCGACGCCCACGAGACGGACTTCGAGAGCCGCTTCGGGTTCAAGCCCAAGTTGCACCGGGGCTGGGTGGGCGACTGGACCATCAAGGACCACGCTACCCTGGACGCGCAGCTCAAGGAAGTGCTGCTGCGTTCAAAGAGCTGGGACTCCCCCGCGGTGAACATCATCCCCAACATCACCGGTGTGGACAACCTGCGCGAGTATTACACCGACCACTCCACCACCTACGGGTACGACCAGTGCATCTCCATCTATCAGGCTGTGGAGATCGATTCCAATGGGGACATGTCCCCCTGCCGCGACTACCACGATTACGTGGTGGGCAACGTCAAGGACAACACCATCACCGAAATCTGGAACAACGAGGCCTATCGGAAGTTCCGGGCCAGCCTCACCACCCGGGGCCTGATGCCAGCCTGCACCCGCTGCTGCGGGCTGATGGGGTACTAGGCCGCCTTCGGGGGTCACCTCCCTGGACCAAGCCCTGGGCGGCGACCCGGAAGGTTTTCGGATCGCGTAAGCATGAAGTCAAAACCAAAACGGCTTGTCTTTGTCCTGCAGGATTTCCTCTTTGGAGGCACGCAGCGTCACGCCCTGGAACTGGCCCGACGTATCGACCGGGCACGCTTCGAACCCGAACTCTGGATGCTTTCGGGTGGAGCCGATTTCGCGCCGCAGGCCCGGGAGGCCGGGGTGACGATGCGTTGGTTATCCGATAAACGTACGGTAACTCTCGGCGCGATTCTCTCGCTCAGGCAGCAAATTGCGCGCAGTCGTCCGGACATCCTCATGCCCCTCACCGCGGTACCCAACATCTGGGGGCGCATTTTCGGGAGGCTGGCCGGGGTACCCGTGTTGCTGGGCACCCTCCGGGGTGGCGGCAACATTCCGCGCCAACACGAACGCTTCCTGGCCCGGCTGGCCCACCACCACCTCACCAACACCCAGGCCCTCAAGGACGCCCTGGTAGCCCTGAAGCGGCCGGCCGATACGGTCACGGTCATTCCCAACGGCGTGGACACGGTCTTCTTCTCCCCGGCCCCGGAAGGGTTCGGGCCGGTGCGCAAGGTGGTCCTGTGCGTGGCCCGTTTCTGCGAGGACAAGGACCATCTCACCCTGCTGCGGGCTTTCGACTTGGCCGTGTCCAAGGTTCCCGAGGCCGAGTTGTGGCTGGTGGGGGAGGGACCGCTCAAGGGGCGGGTGGAAAGGACCGCGCGCGGCCTGCCCTGCGCTGACCGGATCAAGGTGTTTTCCAGTGGACCGGACCCCAGGCCGTTCTACCGGCAGGCCAGCGTGCTGGCTCTGTCTTCGCTGAGGGAGGGTCTGCCCAACGTGGTCCTGGAGGGTATGGCCTCGGGCCTGCCCGTGGTCGCTACCGCAGTAGGTGGCGTCGCTGAGGTCGTGGAACACGGCCGCAGCGGACTCTTAAGCCCGGCCAGCGACGCGGCCGGGTTGGCCGCGAGCCTGGTCCGTCTGCTCTCGGATGAGGATCAGCGGGCGCGCATGGCCACCCGGGCTCGGTCCGTGGCCGAGCGCGAGTATTCCATGGCCGTCATGGTGGCCCGCCATGAGGAATTGCTGGACCGCCTGTGTCGATAGCCCGGGTCAGGGTGCGGCGTATCCCGGAGTGCGACTCCGGCCTGGCGGCTGGCCGCCGGAAATGCCCCGAAATTGGGCTATTCAATCGGCGTGAGTGGTATTATATAATTTCCATAATCGGGCGGGCAAGGGTGGACCTCTCGGCTCCACTCCCTGGCGGCGGTCCTGGGGCGCCCCCCCACTGTGGCGAGCCGAAGCCATGCCCAAAAATGTGTAACCGGAATGCTTCGATTCCCGACGTTAGTAACGAACCTCCGTCTTCAACCCGCTGAAACTAGTGGTCTGGACGCTTCGGACCGGTTCAGCCATCCGTCAAGCCCGGGTTCTTGTCCGCCCAAATTGGGCCAGCATTCCGGGATGCGACACCCTTGGGGCGCCGGTTCAGCGAACGCTCGCGCCGCGTCGTTCCCCAGGTTCTCCGGAGGCCTCATGAAGTCCGTCTTGCTGGTTTTTATCCTGCTCCTGGTAACTTTAAGCCCGGCACTGGCCCAGGCGGACGTGTCCGGCCTGTGGGTGTCCGATTTTTACGGCAACCGGGTTGAATGCCACATTGAACAGCGCGGGCAGTTCCTCTACGGCGTGGCATACGTGACCACCCGCACCGGGGAGCGAAACACTTACCACGTGGCCGGGCTGGTGCAGGGACGCCATATCCGCGCCCAGCACGGGGGCGGCAACTACTTCGAGGGCGACGTGGAGGGTGCGGACCAGGTCTCGGGAACCTTCTATATGAAGAACGGGCCGTCCATCGCCATGCAGGCCGAGCGGATTAAGCGCGGGCAGACCGTGCCGGGCGGCCTGGAATGGCCTCCCGGCTATCCGCCCGCACAATGAGCCGCCAAGGCCACCTAAGGAAGGATTCGTGAAGACACTGTTTCTCGTTTCGGCCCTGGCCGAAGTCCTGATGCTGCTGGCCCTCTACCTGGCCGGACGCAAGCACGTGCTGGCGGGGCTCAGGCGACCCTACCGCGGCCCAGCTAAGCTTGTCCGCGAGCCCAACACGGCCATGATCATCCCCATCACCGGGGACACGCCGGCTATGCGTTCGGGGCTCGCCAGCCTGCTCGCCCAGGACTACCCCAACCTGCGCTACGTGCTGGTCACCCGCGACGAGGCCGACCCGGCTACGGCCTTCGTACGTGAACTCATTGCCCATCGCCCCGACGCCACGCACCTGACCAGCGGCCCGGCCATGTCCTGCGGCCAGAAGAACTTGAACCTCCTGGCCGGGGTGGCCCATGCCCGAGGCTGGGCGGATGTTTTCGTCTTCTGCGACTCCACCCACCTGGCCCGCCCGGACCTGACCCGGCTGCTTGTGGAACCCATAGCCAAGGGCCTGGCTCCCATATCAGGCGGCTACCACCGGGTCGTTCCCTTGGACAGCGCCGTGCCTACCTTGGGCATGCTCAACGTCAGCCTGGTGTTGCATAGTCTCCAGCCCATCCGAGCCATCACTCAGCCCTGGGGGGGGGCCATGGCCGTGTCCCGGGAGGCTTTCGATGAGTACGGGGTGGTGAAGGTCTGGGCCGAGAACATCGTGGACGATTTTTCGCTTGGGCCGCTCCTGGCCAAGCAGGGTATCCGCACCTGGCCCGTGGCCGAGGCCTGCCTGGACACTCCGCTCAGAAACGTGCCCTGGTCCCAGTGGCGGGAGTGGCTCACCCGGCAGCTCCTGTACCTCAAGTTCTGCACCCCGGAGATGTGGTTGGGCTCTCTGGTGGTGGTCTGGCTGTTCAGCGTGCCGCCGCTTTTGGCGGTGCTGGGCTCCTTCGGCGCCCTGACCGGGCTCGCTGGCGCCTGGTGGATTGTGGCCACGCTTGGCTACGTAGCGGTCTTTATTGCCGTGGGGCTGGTCTTCCGTACCCTCTCGCCCCGCCCTGTCGGCACCTGGGCCTGGACCAAGGGATTCTTCGCCACGCCGCTCATGACCGTGTGGTGCTACTTGCTCACCTGGACCACCTTCACCATGAGCTGGCGCGGCATCGCCTACCGGGTGACCTGGGGCGGCCGGGTGGTTGAGGTGCTGCGCGGAGATTCCTGAAACGGTTGGCGACGGGATGTCATAAAGCGACGGCTGCCTGGACTTCCAAAGGCCATCTCGCTTGTGAACACCGCGAAGTAATTGCCGGGGTCTGGTGGGGCGGCTCACCCCCAGCGGGTGCAGGGCGGAGCCCCGACTCTCTGCCCGGGAGCTACACCACCCCTCGCGCCTGGGCTTTCATGTCCTTCCACCATCTGACCGCGAGCCATCCGAACGGAGCCAGAGCTCCTGCCTCGGCGATCTCGCGAATGCCTAGAAGTCCAAGCCCGAAGTACAGCGCCGCCCCAATGGCGGAGGCCAAAGCCACCGGGGCCACCGACCTCCATTTGATGAGCGTCATGTTCCTCTGGCAGAAGTAGACGGTGCACAAGGCCACCACCCCCTTGGTGAGCACGATGGCCAAGCCGGCGCCAAGAAGTGGGTCGTGGGGGATGAGCGTGGCGCATAGGATCAGGTTGAGCGCCAGTCCGGCCGCGTAGATCCAGAAGAGGGCGTTCTGGCGGTGCTGGCTCATCATCAGGTAGGCCGCCAGGTTGTGGATGAAGCTGAACATCACCGCCGGCACGAGCCATTTCTGCAGCCACATGGCCTGCACGTAGCTCGGGCCGTAGATTGTCCCAATGATCCTGTCGGACTCGATGAACAGGAAAAACATCACCGGGATGGAGGCTCCCAGCAGCCATTTGACCGAGTTGTCCTTGAGCCGGTCGAATTCGCCCTTGTTGTGCCGCCACAGCCCTACGAAGAGGGGATAGAGCACGCTTTTCATGAGCAGGCTGGTGATGGGAATCTGGATGGCGTCCACCACCTCCCAGGTGGCCGAATACTGGGCTACCGCGTACGGTCCGGAAAATTTCTGCAGAAAGAAAAGGTTGGCCTTGTTGTACAGGATGGAGAAGAAGGCCAGCATCACGAAGACAAGACCGCCCTTGGCCGTGTTCCAGGTGCGCGCCAAGGCCTTACCGTTCAAGGTTAGGCTCTTCATCTCGGTCTTGCTCATGGTCACCCAGGCGCCACCGACCAGGCAGATACTGTTCTCGAGGATCTTGAACAGGGCGATCCAGTGCGGAGGCAGCCCCAGGGCCAGGGCTCCCAGAGCCCAGCCGTACCCGACCACCGACCCGATGGCCCTGATGCGGGCCTCCACGTCCTGGCGGCCCTTCACCCGGCAGGCCACGAAAAAGGTGCTGGCCAGGGCCTCCATGCCCACTCCGGCGGTGATCACCTGGACCAGGTTGGTCAGGCCCCCGGTGTAGCGCTGCTGCATGATGAAGGCCGTGACCGCGAGCCATCCGAGCACCAGGATTACGCCCTTGATGAGGGTGTATTGGACCAGGATATCGCCCTTGTTGCCGTATTTCTTGGAAAGCGAGGAGACCAGGGGTTGGTTCAGGCCGAACTCGCCCAGAAACAACACGATCATGGCCGTGTTGAAGGCCAGCTGAAACTCCCCGTAGTTGCTCTGGTTTACCCGGGCCAGGTAGATGAAGAAAGCGGTGTGCAGCAGGTCGCGGATGGTCTGAGCCGAAGCCAGGTGCAGGAACTTGCCGATGATGCCGTGGGAGGCTGCGCCCGCCTTCGGTGTTTTTTGAGAGAGGGTCATGCGGGACGGGCTGTTTCCATGATGTGAAAGGATTGGGCGGGCTGAAAGCCCGCCCTGGTGTTCTTTTTAGCCCTTGGCCTTGGGAGGCTTGGGCCTGGAGGTCTTGGTCTTGGCTGCCGGCTTCTTGGCCTTGGCCGGAGGTTTGATCCCGGCCGGCGCTGCCTTGGCCTTGGGCTCTGTTTTGGGTTCGGTCCGCAGCTCGTGCTCGACCACCGGTTCGACCTTCGGCCCAGGCGCCGGAGCGACCATCGTCACTGGAGCATCCTGCTTGACGGCCGGGACAGGGGCTGGGGTCTTGACGGCCGGGACGGTCCGTTCTTCCCGCACGGCCACGGGCGCGGCAGCTTTGGAGGCAGGCAGGGTCTCCCCGGAGGTCGGCTTGGCGGCTTTGATCCCGGAGGACTCCTTGGCATCCTTGACCACCGAGTCTTCCCGGCGCGGGGTGCAGCCGATGAACGCCCCGTACTTTTCAAGTTCGTCCACTCGGCAGCTCCAGACCATCCGGCCCTTGTGCAGGATGGCGTCGGGACAGCCGTCACACATGTTCTGGCGGCCGTCCTGGAAAACGTCGCAGGGCTGGATGATCATGATGGACTGGATGTGCAGGCAGTCGGTCCACTTGGCGGGCTGCTTGAGCCACTTCCAGAACACCGCGCGGATGCTTTTGATGAAAAAGGCCAGGGGGAACAGAGCCTGGGCGGTATTGGTCAGCCAGGGCCGGGCATAAGCCAGGTAGGTGCCCCATGCCAAGTGGTGAAAGCTCTGCACCACCTCAGCCAGCTTGGGGCCCAGATAGCCGAGGGTCCTCGATTTGTTGCCCACCTTGAGGGTGAGCAGCCACTTCATGGAGCGAGGGTCCTCGGTGCCGTTCAGGAAGGCGCAGGGCTCGAAACCGGGATCGTCCTCGCGGAGCTTGTCCACCACCTCCTGGGCCAGGATGTCCTTGTGCTCCTCCATGTGGTCCAACTGGTAGACCAGCTCCTTTACGGCCACGGGGCGGCCGTCCGCTAAGCAGTCGAAGCCGGCCAGGGCCTTGGCCGAACGGAACAGGATGAAGACCATGGTCTGCACCTTGTCCATGTGCTTCTGCGCCCAGCGCGCGAGCATGGGCACCTCGTCCAGGGTGTCCCGGTAGATGGTGGCGTTGAAGGCGCAGGCCACACGGCCTCCGGAGTTCTCGTGGATCATCTCCGCCAGATTGAGGCGCAGAGTGCACAGTTCGGCCTCGGACTTTCCCTGCCAGCCTGGGCGATTCTGGTGGGAATCCACGTGCATGGTGAAGCCCACCAGTCCGGCCTGGGCCAGGTCGCGCACCAGCGCGGGGGTGAGGGCGTGGCCGTTGGAGTTGATGATGGGCTTCCAGCCTTGCGCGGCCACATAGCGCACAAGTTCCACAATGTGCGGATAGATGAGCGGCTCGCCGCCGGCAATGGAGATGCCGTCGGTACGGCGCAGGGTGCGCACTGTCTCCAGTTCGCGGATGACATCCTCAAGAGGCCTATGCCCCGCAGGGTCGTTCTCCCGGTAGCAGCCCTCGCAATAGAGGTTGCACTTGGTGGTCGGTTCAAGCCAGGTGATGGCGTTGTCGGCCAGGTTCCAGGGTAGGCGGTAGTACGACTCGGGGGTCAAGGGGCGTTTGGGATTCATGGCGTTTCCGTTTTCTGGTGATCTCGGGTCATGAATGCAAAATTAACTGACGCCTACAGCAATCCCCGGGTGTTGGCAACGCCCGGGTGTGTCTCAGGAAGACGAACTCCTCCGCAATCCTTACGTGTCGACGACGTCCGGGATTCGTCCCTGGCGAATGAACTCCTCCACCATGGCAAAGGCGTATTCGTTGCCCCTGAAATCCGCAGCCAGCACTCGCTCCCGACAGGCCTCTACACGTGATTCGAAACCGGCCACAGCCGCTTCATCCAGGTGGTGCATGTCGAGGTGCAGGCCGTAGCCCAGTTTCTGGAGAGAGTATGCGTTGAGCCACTGCTCGAAAGCACCCTTCACTGGAAGGGAGATGATGGGCTTGCCGTAGTACAAGGCCTCGCTCATCAGGGTGTGTCCGCCTCCGCAGATGACGAAGTTGCAGGAGGCCATGTCGGCGAGCAGGCCGTTCTCGCTGAAGCTTTTGAAGGTCAGATTGCCGTCTTGCGCGTCTCGGCCGTAGCCGTAGACGATCACCGGCCGCCCCAGGGTCTTGAGCAGAGGCACGAAATTCTCGCAGATGGAGCAACTCTGGTACACCAGAATGTGCTCGCCCACGCGGGGCTCATGCTCGAAGACCTTCTCCCTGTGGATGGGCGGGGAGATGGCCCTGCCCGGTCCGGGTTTGAGCGGTGGCTGGTAGAATGAAATGATCAGGTGGTCGGTGGCGTTGGAGAAAAGGTTGTTCACCGAGAAGGAGGTGGAGGCCAGGTCCCACCAGACAGAACCGGGCAGATCGTGGCGGCACAGGGTGATGACGTGCTGGTGGTCCAGGGACAGGCAGGCGATCCCGGCCCGCCTGGCAGCGATGGGGACGAAGTATTCGTAGTCCGAGAGGCAGGCGTCCGGCTTGAAGCGTTCGATGACCCGGCCGATGCGGGCCAGTTCGCTTCCCCGGTGCAGAAAGGTTTTCACCGCGAGCTTGACCGTGGCCGGCAGGTCCAGGGCGTAGTTCTTGTAGCGGGTGCCCGGGTTGAGGGCGGTCTCCACCGGGTAGTGGCGGCGCAGGATGCCGGCGGCTTCCTCGCTGGTAACGAAGAGGAACTCGTGCTGAGGAAAACGGCGCGCCAGGGTCAGGGCCCGGATGGCGTGGCCGTGCTGGGAACCGTGAACGCCGTAGAGGATGCGTGCCATGGGTGATGATCAGCCGTCCTAAGCGATGCTCGGGTTGTTGTGCCGGAGCCACAGCTGCAGCACAAGGAGCGTCCACAGCTCCTTGCGCCTGTCCATCCTGCCGGAATCGTGTTCGTCGATGAGCACCCGCACCACCTTGGGGTCGAAAAGTCCTTGTCTGCGCAGGTGCGTTTCGCCCAGAAGTTCCTCCACCAGGGGCTTGAGCTTGTCGCGCAGCCACCTGGCCACTGGGATCAGGAAGCCCCGCTTGTTGCGGGTGAGGATCTCCGCGGGCAACAAATGGGCCATGGACTTCTTCAGGAGGTATTTACGGGTCAGCCCGCGCAGCTTGAAGCGGGCGGGCAGGCGGCATGCGAACTCGGCGAAGTCTCGGTCCAGGAAGGGAGCGCGGGCTTCCAGGGAGTGCATCATGGTGCAGCGGTCCACCTTGACCAGGATGTAGTCCAGCAGGAACTGCCGGGCGTAGGCGTGGAAGGCGCGCTCGAAGTCCGTGGCTGCGCTTGATCGGTCAAAGGCCCGGCGGGTAGAGGCGAAAAGGATGTTGCGGTCCAGGACGGACGGTTCCGGGCTCATCCAAAGGGACCTTTGCAGTTCCGGGCCGAGGGCGGTGAGCCAGGTCTGGACTCGTAGCCAGGCGGGCTGGCGGGCTCCGGCCAGGAAAGTGGCCGCGCCCAGGCGCAGGTTCACGTAGCCGTCCGAGACCGGCAGTCGGGCGCAGATCGGATCGACCAGGCCTCGGCGCAGGAGGGCGGGCAGAGCGTTGTACATACCTGCCGCCTTAAGCCCGAGGAAGTGCTCGTAGCCCGCGAAGAGTTCGTCCGCACCGTCGCCGCCCAGGGCCACGGTGACCTGCTCCCTGGTGACCTTGGAGAGCAGGTAGGTAGGGGCGATGGAGGGGTCGGCCATGGGCTCGTCGAAGCGGGTGACGATCTCGGGAAGAAGCTCCGCGCAGTCCTCTGCGGCCAGGATGTGCTCGAAGTGTTCGGTGTCGAAGCGCCTGGCCACGGCCCGGGCGTAGACGGACTCGTCGTAGCTGGCCTCCTGGAACCCGATGGAGAAGGTCTTGATGCGCGGAGCCAGGCCGGCCATGAGTCCGGCCACGATGGAGGAGTCGATGCCGCCGGAGAGGAACACCCCCAGGGGCACATCCGAGATCATGCGCCGCTTAACGGCCTGGGTGAGCAGCCGGGCGAGCTCGGTGCCGAGCTCTTCCTCGGAGGCCTGTGAGGCCTGTGGGGCGGGCAGGTCCCAGTAACGGCCCTGGGTGATCGCGCCGTCTTGAAGAAGCAGATAGTGCGAGGGAGGGAGTTTGCGCGCCTGCCGGTAGATTGAGTCCGGAGTGGGCACGTACTCGTAGGCCAGGAAGCGGGCCAGGGTTTCCGGCGCTACCTGGAAGGACAGTCCGGGGAGCTTGACCAAAGCCGAAAGTTCCGAGGCGAAAGCAAACATGCCGCCCTGCAGGGTGTAGAAGAGAGGCTTCTTGCCGAAGCGGTCCCGGGCGCAGAAGAGAGTGCGGCTGGTGCGGTCCCAGAGAGCGAAGGCGAACATGCCTTCGAAGCGCTCGAGGCAGGCTGGTCCCCATTCGAGCCATCCGGCCAGAATGGCCTCGGTGTCCGAATGGGTATGGAACCGGTGGCCCTTGGCCGTAAGCTCGGCCTTGATCTCCTGGAAGTTGTAAATCTCGCCGTTGAAAGTGACGACAAGGCGTCCCGAGTGGTGCTCCATGGGCTGGCCGCCCGCGGCTAGGTCGATGATGGACAGGCGGCGGTGCCCCAGGGCCACCGGACCGTCCACCAGCAGGCCCTCGCCGTCCGGGCCTCTGTGCGCCATGCCCCCGGTCATTGCGGCGAGCCATCCGGAGGCCTCGGCGGGCAGGGGTTCGCCGGATGTCCGGACGAATCCCGCGATGCCGCACATGGGCTAGGCCTTGTCCCCGGCCGGGGGTTGCAGGTGCCTGCTGAAGACTTCGAAAAGCTTGATGGCGTTGGCCTCGGGGTCGAACATGGTCCTGACCAGCTCCCGGCCCTTGGCGGCCATGGCCAGGGCGCGGTCCCGGTTCGAGGCCATGTCGGTTATGGCGCGGGCAAGGGCCAGGGCGTCCTTTTGCGGGGCGACGAGCCCGGTCTCGCCGTGGCGGACCACCTCGGGAATGCCGCAGACGTCCGTGGCCACCACTGGAAGGCGGTAGGACAAGGCCTCCATGATGACGTTGGGGATGCCGTCGCGGTCGCCAGAGGAGTGCACCACGCTTGGCACCACCAGCATGTCGTGGCTCTTGAGCAGGGAGGTGAGGCGGTCGTGGGAGAGAAAGCCCGGCATGTCCACCAGGTCTTCGAGCTCAAGACGCCGGCGCAGCCGCTTGAGCCTGGGCCCCTGGAAACCGGACCCGACCAGGGTGAGCCTGAAGGCGAAGCCCTGGTCCTTCAGGATTTTGCAGGCCCGAAGAAGCACGTCGAAGCCCTTGGTGCGGGCGAAGCGGCCCACGGCCAGGAGCTTGACAGGCGGAGCCATGTCCAGCGGGCCCTCGCCGTTTTCGCGCAAGGTCAGGCTGTTGTAGACCAGATGAATTTTTGCGGCCTGCCCCGGTGCGACCGAAGAGAGGTAGTCCACATTGGCCCGGTTGTTGACCCGTACGAAGAGGCTTTCGTGGATTTTCTCCCTGAGGGCGCCGTCGGGAGGGTAGATGTCTCCGGCGCGTCCGGCCATGGAGAAAGGGATGCCGGTCAGGCGCGAGGCCACCCACGCAGCCGTGGCCGGTCCGCCCGCCCAGGGGGAGTGGATGTGGGCCACCTTGTCGCGCTCGAGAAGCCTGGCCAGCCTGAACCCGGCGAAGAAAGCCCACAAGCTCTCCCCGGTGACCTCCAGGCTGCACCAGCGCCTGAGCGCGATCTCCTTGAACAGAGCCTTCAGGCAACCGGGGCGGCGTTTGTTCCAGTAGAAGAGGTCCCGGATGATAAGAGGCAGGGCGAACATGCCCATGCGCCTCACGCCGTGGGAGAAGTCGAGCATTTCCGGGGAGCAGTTCTTGAGCTTCTTGCCGTACAGGCTGTAGACCTGGACGTGCAGGCCCTGGCGGCGCAGGGACTGCACCTCGCGGAAGATGAATGTCTCCGAAGAGAGGGGATACCAGAGTAGTACGTAGGCGGTCGTGGGCAGGTTCAACGGTCGTCCTCGGGGTAATGCCTGCTGGCAGCGTGTGGGAGGGGTTCTAGTCCAGGCCGGGCAATGTGTAAAGCGTGGAGGTACCCAGGAAAAGCTTGACAAGGGAAAGATTGTAACACAACCGACTTAAGGGAGAAACCGAAAAGGATGACTTTTTATTTTTCCATGCACCCATTCAGCCAGGGGCCTTCATGAGCCAGACCAATATTCTTCTTGAATCCGGCACCAATGAGTTGGAAATCGTCGAATTCTACATCGACGAAGAATCCGAAGACGGCGGAACATACCGCAGTTATTTCGGAGTGAACGTGGCAAAGGTGCTGGAGATCATCCGCAAGCCCAAGGTCACGGAGATGCCCGGAACCCCACATCCGGCGGTAAAGGGCACCTTCAACTTGCGGTCGCGCATCATTCCGCTCATCGACCTGTCCGTGTGGCTTAACAAGAGCATGATCCACACTGACGCCCCCAAGGTCATCGTGAGCGAGTTCAACAACATCACCAATGCCTTCCTGGTGTCTGGAGTCACCCGTATCCACCGTCTGAGTTGGGAGCAGGTGGAGCCCCCGAGCGGCTACGTTGCCAGCTTCTCCAGCGACAGTTTTACGGGAGTGGTCAAGTTCGAGGATCGCATCGTGTTGCTTCTGGACATGGAAAAGATCATCTGGGACTTGAATCCCAATCTGGCCATGCGCGAAGACCAGAAAGCCGAGGCTCGGGTCGAGCCCACCGACGAAATCCCATACCGGGCCTTGGTGGTGGACGATTCCACCTCCATCCGCAAACTCATTGTGGGCACCCTGGTGCGAGACGGCTACGAGGTGGAACAGGACATCAACGGCCAGAAGGCCTGGGAGCGGCTGCTGGGACTCAAGCAGAAATCCCAGGACTCGGGTGAGGACGTCCTCGCGTTGGTGAACCTGGTGGTCACGGACATCGAGATGCCTGCTATGGACGGCCACAACCTGTGCAAGCGCATCAAAGACGACCCCGTTTTGCGTGACATTCCGGTCATCCTGTTCTCCTCGCTCATCAACGAAAAACTCTTTCATAAGGGCGAGTCCGTGGGCGCGGACGATCAGATCACCAAGCCCGAGATCGGTGTTCTGACCCAGCGGGCCAAGGCGCTCATTGAGGAGAAGGGTCGCCCCCGGCGCCACTGACCGAGACGCGGGCCGCCGCTTGCCCCGAGGGCGCGAGCCGTGTAAACGTGGCTCGCTCTTGCGGAGGGATGGCCGAGCGGTTGAAGGCGGTGGTCTTGAAAACCATTGACGGGGAAACCCGTCCGGGGGTTCGAATCCCTCTCCCTCCGCCAAATGACAATTCAGGGTAGTCCGAGAAAGTCCGAAAACCCCTGAAAATACTGAGAAGCTGGGCTAGAGATAGTCCAGCTTCATCTTTTTTCATCCGTTGACATCCGGGTAACGCCTGGGTAATTTTCTGGGTAACAGGTTTCCACGCCTGGGTAACTCTCGCCTGTCCTAGGGTTCGGAGGTTGCCATGTCCAAGCAAAGCTATTTGACTGATATTGCAGTTAAAAGTGCCAAGCCCGGTCCCAAGCCTTATAAGCTCAAGGATGAACGAGGCCTCTTTCTAGAGGTCCGGCCCAATGGTGGCCGGTGGTGGCGGCTGCGGTACTTCTTCGCGGGCAAGGAAAAGATGCTTTCGCTCGGCGTCTATCCCGAGGTGTCCCTGAAAGATGCCAGAGAGCGCCGCGACGAAGCCCGGAAGATGCTTGCCAGTGGAGTGGACCCTTCACAGGCCCGCAAGGATGAAAAAGCCCTGTCTCTGGAGCAGGCGGAAACCTTCGAGGCCATAGCCCGTGAGTGGCACGCCCGCATGTCATCCTCTTGGACGAAGCAGACGGCCATGACGAACCTTGGCCGCTTGGAACTGGACATCTTCCCCTACCTGGGGGCTCGCCCCATCAAAGAGATAGCAGCGCCTGATGTACTGGCCGCATTACGCCGTGTTGAATCTCGCGGGGCGGAGGAAACTGCCAGGAGGTTGCGGACGTTGTGTGGACAGGTATTCCGCTACGCTGTCGCTACTGGGCGTTGCGATCGTGACCCGGCTGCGGACCTTCGCGGGGCACTGACCAAGGCCAAGCCAAAGAACTTCGCTTCCATCACGGCCCCGCGCGAGGTGGCGGGACTGCTCCGGGCCATCGATGATTACACGGGGAGCCCTGAGACACTGGCGGCTCTCAAGCTGGCCCCGTTGACTTTCGTGCGTCCTGGCGAACTGCGACACGCCGAGTGGGCGGAAATAGACCTTGATGCCGCTGAATGGCGCATCCCTGCCGAGAAGATGAAAATGCGCGACGCGCATATCGTGCCGCTCTCTCGGCAAGCCGTGGCCGTCCTCCAGGAACTTCACCCCCTGACAGGCCAGGGGCGCTACTGCTTCCCCTCCGAACGCACGAATGACCGGCCCATGTCCGAGAACACCGTCAACGCCGCCCTTCGCCGCATGGGCTACGGCAAGGAAGAAATGACCGGCCATGGCTTCCGCTCCATGGCTTCCACTTTGCTTCATGAACAAGGCTGGCCGTCGGACGTGATCGAGCGGCAACTTGCCCATGCGGAGCGCAACAAGGTCAAGGCCGCGTACAACCGGGCCGGGCATCTCCCCGAGCGCCGGAAGATGATACAGGCATGGGCGGACTACCTGGACGCCTTGAAGACTGGGGGGAAGGCCATCCCGATCCACCGGGAGCAAGTGGCAGGAGCGTAGCAAGCAACATTTCCCCGCCCTAGGATAGGCCATCCGAAAAGCCGCTTCCCTGGCGGCCTGGGTGGGGATTCATTCAGGGGGAAAGCCGAGGGGGCTGAAGATGAGCCATCAAGAAGACAAGAGTTGTCGCGGGGACAGGAAACCTTACTACACGGTCGCTGAGGCTGCTACTTTCTGGTGTAATATCCTTGGTCGAACGGTCCGCGTAGATGAGAAAGGAATTCCGATTGATGACTCTCGAAATCCTTGCTTACGCATCCGTGCTCAAGAGATAATGTTTGCTATTGACGAGGGAATTCTTCGTTGTGGAAGGGATGGTAAGACTGTTGATGACCATGTTGCCCCAGCCAGGAAGACAGTTCGCCATATAGACTTGAAAGAATGGATGGAGAAAAACTTTCCTGGGGATAAGCCTGTATTTTTGTTTGATGAAGTAGAACGACAAACACATCCGGCGATCACTGTTGATTCTTACAGGGCATTAAAGGCCGCACACGATGCAAAGGAAAAACACCTTGAAAAGGCACAGGAAATAATCAGAACGTTTAACAGTCAAATCGCGGAGATGACGCTTGAACGCGATGCCTTGCGGAAGCAGGCAGAGAGCAGCAAGGAGATGGGAACACGACAGAAAAGAACATGGTTAGTCGTTATGGCTGCTTTATGTGAAATGGCAAATGCAAGCCCTTATCATGGGGATGGTCTTGCCCCAAGGCTCGCCGAGGCTACGCAACGTATGGGTACGCCCGTAACTGATGACACAATACGGGGCATCCTTGCGGGGATTCGTGAAGCACTGGAGGCAAGGACTTCCTAACCTGGGAAAACCGAATTCGGTTTTGTCATTCCCGAATTAGGCCACTCCCTCGGCTCTTTCTGGTTGAAGCTGGATATTCCACCTCGACAAGGTGGTCACTCCGAACAGGAGCTTATCCAGTGCAAGCACCGACACCGAAAGAACGTCTTCTCCGCCTTCCTGCCGTCCTCGACCGTGTAGGCTACAAGCGTAGCCGCTTCCTCGATCTCGTGCGACTTGGGGTTTTCCCCCGTCCGGTGAAACTTGGAGCCCGTGCTGTTGCGTGGCCTGAAAGCCAGATTGACGCCCTGGTGGAGAGCCTGAGCAAGGGGGGTGCCCATGAGTAGCGCCCCCCAAAAACAGCAAAACCCCGGCGGCAACCGGGGCTATGCTGAAAAACAGAAAGAGGAAGGTAACACCTCTCTTCTGCTGAACCCCGGCCCCGGCGTCAATGCCTCAATGGTAATGCGGGAGGTGTTGGCATGAACGCCATCGACCTTTCCAAACCTATGCCGTCCAATCCCGACGCGGAGCAGTCCGTTTTAACGGGCATCCTGAGCCGACCGGAACGTGTCGCGGTAGCCGCCGAGGAACTGGCCCCGGAAGTCTTCTATGTCCCTGACCACCGTGCCGTTTTCAAGGCCATTGTGAAATTGAACAAACAGGGCAAGGCGGTTGACCCCGTAACCCTCGCGGATGCCCTCAACCGAGTGGGTAAGCTGGAGGCGGTGGGTGGTCCGGTCTATCTGGCCGAACTCTCAAGCGGGTTCGCCGGAAACTTCAATGAAGCCTCCCGGATCGTCCTGGAGATGGCCGCGCGGCGGAAGGTCATAGAGACGGGCCTTGCCCTGGTGGACGGCGGCCACGACCTCGCCCTCGACCTGTCAGAAGTAACCCGGCTGGCCTGCAACCTCGAAACGATAGGACCGGGTAAGCCGGGCCTAGTGGTGGTGGATTCCGGGCAACTGCTTTCCCTGGACCTTCCCCCGCGAGAGTACATCCTGAATCCCGTGATTCCCCGTCAGGGTTTAGTGATGATTTACGCCCCGCGTGGCATCGGGAAAACCTATCTGGCTCTGAGCCTGGCCTATGCCGTGGCTTCCGGGCAATGGGTATTCCGCTGGGAGGCTCCCAAGCCTCGCCGGGTACTCTATCTGGACGGGGAAATGCCAGCCAACACCATGCAGGAACGCTTGGCTTCCATCGTGGCCGGGTATGGGCGCGATATGCCCGGTCCGGAGTGGCTACGCTTCATCACGCCCGACTTGCAAGGGCTTGGAACGCGGATGCCAAACCTGGCAACCTCGGAAGGGCAAGCGGCTATCCTGCCGCACCTGGAAGGCGTGGACCTGATTGTGGTGGACAACCTTGCCACGCTCGCTAGGGCAGGCCGTGAGAACGACGCGGAAGGCTGGTTGCCTGTTCAAGGATGGATGCTTGAGATGCGGCAACGTGGTCTGAGCGTGTGCTTGATTCACCATGCCGGGAAGGGCGGCCAGCAAC
>Ga0326727_10003577_pt1 | contig 49237 bp, 26 predicted proteins | sample MB2enrmetagenome_FD_207643 | JGI IMG/M metagenome (GOLD analysis project Ga0326727, IMG submission 207643) | Lab enriched peat soil microbial communities from McLean, Ithaca, NY, United States - MB29MY | ecosystem: Environmental > Terrestrial > Soil > Wetlands > Peat | place: USA: New York... | reverse complement strand
GGTCGCCTTCTCCTCCAGCCGCAGTACCACCCGGCCCGCCGCCCCCCAAAGCTCCTCGCCAGGAAGTACACGCGGGAGAACCGAATACTTACATGATTACCGCGGAAAGCCCTTGGCCGGCAAGGATTTCGAGCGAGCAGACGTTCCGAACGCCGGCCCGATGCTGACCAGCCAAAGTGCCTTCCCGGCAGCGGGTCCGTGCATGAACCCGGCGTGTCGGCGAAGGCTTGCGGAGCGGGATCGTGCCAGGGAATACTGTGTGCGAGTGCGGCCGGGGTCTGCACGATACGCTCGATGAGAACGTTCCCCGGGAAATGTCGCGTATCAGCCCGAAAACCTCGAAACAGCCGTGTTTTCCGGGGTTCGCTGGTATTCTCGCCAATTCTTGCTCCGGAATCAAGAACGCGGGGAAAACTCTAAGAAACCGAGGGGCACGGGAGTCATGACACCTGAGTGATGAAAGCCGGCGAGACAGCGTTGGGCTTGAAGCCGTCCGGTGCTACGGCGGCTAACGCGACGCGATCGGACTCTCGGCCGGGAGCACCGTCTGTCCCGCCGCCGGCACCCGGCCACGGCCGCCGCCGCGTCGTAGAGCCTTCCCGAGCGCTCCTCCCAGCCGGAGCCTGGGTACCAGAGACTCCCGGCGTAGCTGGCCCCGTGTGCGTAGTTCACCAACCCCCCCGCGTCGTCGCTGCATGCGCGGCGCAAGGAGCAGAGGCGGTCGTCGAGGGTCTCCTGGCATTTTTCGGCGAGGTCTCCGGAGATCTTCTTGTCGAGGATCGCGCGTTCGATGAAGATGCGCGCCTCGCATTCCTCCACCCCTTCGCGCAGCATCTCGAAGCCGTGGCCGGACAGTGCGCCATCCGGGCCGGGCTTGAGAAAACAGGACTGGATGTCAAAGCTGGGAACTCCAGGGGAGCTTTTCGGATATCGGCCCTCGATGGAGAACCGGTTGCCCCTCTTGTCCTGGATTACCGGGAAGAAGTCCCCACCGAGCCGTCCGAAGCCGTTCTGCCCTCCGGTGATATTCATCTCCCCTATCAGACGGCAGGTGGTGAGGTAAGGATGGTGCGACTTTTGTGTCATGGAATCGGGATTAACTCCTGGCAAGACCTGGCGCGGGAACTGGGCATACAGGGGGTTTCCCTGCCAGCCGTAGCTGCGGCCCTCACTGGGATCCTTCGGGAACTTCACCGCATAGACGAGCGCCTTGTAGCCGATCGGCGCACCCCGGGTGTTGGCTTCGCCCGAGCCGTGGGCGTGCCAGACCCACGGCAGTCCCGGGGTCATTTCGGCGAAGGCGGCGACGGTTTCCTTGGACGGCGTGTGGTCGTACATCACTCCGAGCATCACCTCCTGGTCCAACCCGTGCTTCCTGAAGAGTTCGCGCACTTCCCTCAGCAGGGGTGTCCAGAGTCTCTTGCCTTCGGCTGTCGTGTAGTAAGGCAGAGCGATCTCTTCGGTCTTCTGGGTGGCGGGATCGAACAGGGTCACCGACTCCCGTTCCCCCTTGACGGTGCCAAACACGTTGTGGCTCCCCTCCAGGAACCTGTCCCAGACGTACAGGCAGACCACCCTCGGCTTGCCGAAGTCTCTCTCGGCGATTTCGATGTATCTCTCCAACGGCTTCAGGTCGTAGCGGTAGGTGTTCTCGCCGGTCCTGATCCACCGCACCATGGACTCGGAGTTGCCGAAGTTGGTCTGGCAGATAAGCGGGATATAGAGGCTCCGGCTCCCGAGTTCTCCGATCCGCTGTAAGGATTTTTCCATCTTGCGGAAATGCTCGTCGGACCACAGCGGCACATTGTAGTAGAGCGCCACCGATTCCGGGGACTCGATGAGTTCGGTGAACGTAGTCCAGTTTTTCGGATCGGGGAGCTTCCACGCGCAGACCCGGAGTTCAACCGGGACACTGAAGTCCCGGCCGCCTGCGGAGAGCGACAGTGTCCCTGCGTAATTGCCCGGTGGTGCGTCGGCGGGGACCTTCACCGTCACCCACACCGGCTGGACGGCGCCGTAGGCGAAATCGGGCTGACCCGGCGCGATCCACGCGCCGAACCCGACGCCGGTCCGGATGGGGACCTCGACCGGCGCCGATTCCGCGAGCCCGTCGAAGGCAACGGCTCCCCTCGGGTACCTCGCCGCGAAACCACAGTCCATGTCTGTCAGCCATTTGCGGTCCGCCAGGGCATAACGCACCTGCACCGCCGAGGCCGGGAGGACGGCACCCTCCTTCGACCTGAACAAACTCATCTTCGCAGTCATTCCCTTGATCGGCTGGTCCGAGCCCACGACCACCTTCCCGGAAAACGCCCCGTTCCGGGTTCCGACGATACGGATCGGCTCGATCTTCTCGCACGGGTCGCCCCAATCGAAGTCGAAATCGACGGCCATCACGTTGCTGTTCCAGACCTGCAGTCCCTTCGGTCGCACGACGTTCGGTGCGACGCCGTCGGCGGCGGGCGCGGTCAGCCTTGCCGCCCAGAGACCGCAGGTGGACCACGTGAGCGTCAATTTCCCCCCTGAGCCCCGTCGTTTCAGCATGTCGTCACGATAAGGGGCCCGGTGGACGGAGATAGCCAGCACGTTGACGCCGCGGCGGAGCAGACTTCCGGGGATCTGGGCGCCGCTGAGTGAGCGGTTATGCAGCAGGGCGCGGTCGCGATTTCCCTTGGGTGGACTGGCGGATTCGAGCCGCGAGCCGCTGGGCATGGAGAAGGCCTCGGCCGGGTAATCCTCCGCCAGGGTATCCGGCGTGGCCGTCCCCGCCGGCATGCTCCCGCGTGCCACCTCTTCGCCGTTCAGGTAGACCACCACGCCCCCGCGGTAGCCGAGCGAAAGCGTCAGCCCCTTCACCTTCGACGGGTCGGTGACCTCGAACCTGCCGCGCATCGCCAGGTGGGCGAGGTACGGAGAGCTGCCGTCGTTCTGGGAGAATCCGAAGTTCGCATCCTCGAACTTGGCTCCGTTAGGATAGATCTGGGGAAAAGGCATCCCCGGAAGTCGAACCCAGCGGGAATCGTCGAAGTCCGGCGCAACCCACCCATCCGGCGGCCCCGGCGTCTCGCGATTCATCCATGTTCCTTTCTTCTGCTGACCGGGCTGAATCCCGCCGGCCGCCTTCACCACCGGCGGCTTCCATGTGAAGTGCAGCCGCCAGTAGCCGCCGCTGAGTATGACCGTCTCATTTCCGGCGGGAGGCTTCTGCTGAGCCGCGGCCCCCTTCGCCGCGTCCAGCGCGTTCGCTGCGCCTACGCACATGACTGCGACGGCCATTCCCGCTGCAACCATCATCCCTGCGCGCATTTTCGTCTCCTCCCGGTGTTTCCGTTGCGGCCGCGCCCGCAGCATCCCCCACCGCCACGGTTAGGCTTCTTGTGCGAGTTCTTCGTGAAAAGACTCGGCGGAGTCCGCTCGCGAGTTCCGTGTCTTTCCTGTGATGGTTCACGGGCTCGTTGTCTTGTTCACGACCACCTGGACCCCATCGAGGCAGCCCGACGAACTTGTGTCTTTTTGCAGGGCTTCATTTCTTCGGCTCATAGATGACCATCATCGCCGGCCGGCGGCTGACATCCTTCACCCAGCGGGAATGTACCCAGAGATAGTCGACGGCCGTGTAGTCGCCATTATAGAGGCTAAAGCCGTAGTTGGGATGCTTCCCACCGGTCCACCACTTGACCGCCTCGGTGAAGTCCCAGACGTTGGTCGTGCCCTGGCTGGGACCGTAGGCGGCGAAGATCGGCAGAAAGTCCGGATCTTCGCCGTCCCAATTCGATCCGTGCGTCTCTTTCCAAAAGTGGTCCTTGGCGTACTCGAACGTATTGACTTCCGTCTCCTTCCACGGCCGGTTGCAGAATTCGGCGACGAACAGGTGCCGGCGGGCGTTCCAGTCTTTCGCTAGCGGCGACGATCGCACCAGCAGCAGTCGGGCCGCCAGGACTTGGCTGCCTTGGGGAATGCTGGAGAGATCGACACGCATCATCGCCGGCCGGCCGCGGAAGGTCACCTCCATCCGTTCCGCTCCGGCTATGCTGTGCAGCGATTCCAGCAGGACCGCGTTGGGCCCGTGGGCACTGATGCCGGTAGACTGCCAGCCCCCATATTCCTTCTCGGGGGCGGCCGGGTCAAAACCCCGGTCCCCGTTGCGGAAAAGGGCCAGGACCGCCCGGGGATGTTCCTTCTTCAGCCGGTCGTACATGGCCCGGAATGCGGCCTCCACCTGCTTGACGGTCTTGTCTTGGGGCGGGACCCAGGGGTCCGTCATGCGCTTGACAAGTTCGGCGGCGTTGGCCACCTCGATATCGAGCCCGAGCACAGGGATCTTGCCGAGCCTGGGATAGAATCGCACGTTGTCGCCGGGCCGGACGTGCTCGCCGTGCGGGGGCGTGGCCGTTTGGGGAACCTCCGTGGAGACGCGAATGTTGTCCACGAAGATCGCCTCCCCCTCGTGCGGAGCATACATGATGATTTCGAACTGCGTGGGTCCTTTCAGCGGCCGTCCGTTGTCCAGTCCTCTTGGCGTCGGTGCGACGTCCACTACCGCATTGCGGCCTTGATGGACGAGCGCAAGCTTGACCCAGCCGCGGTGTTCTTTGTCGTCCTCGCGAACGACACGAAAGGCGACCAGGCACGTGCGGCTGGCGGTTACGTCGGCCTTGAAGCTGTTGTAGACGGTCCAGTCTTCCAGCGGAGAATGAGTCGCCACGGTCGGGTACTTGCCGCCGGAGAACGTAAGCTTCAAGCACCGCTTGCCCGAGGCGGTGTTCTCGCCGGAAAGTCCGATCTTGACCGGCGGCTCCTTGGCGCCGGGGATCTTGGGATTGTCGGGAAGGAACTGCGACCAGGCCGTGAGGTCGGCACCGTCCTTGAAATCGAAGAGCAGCTTCTCGGCGGCGGCCAACGGCCTGCCAGCGAGGAATACAACGAGGCAAGTGCACGCCAAAGCGGCCCTGAACGCAAGACGATAACCCATGATCAATCCTCCTTTGGAAATTGTGGGTGAAATCAGGTTCACCGGATCAGCAATGGAATCCTCAACCTTCACTGCTTATGGCCCCTTCACGTCCAGGCAAACGAGATCTCCGCCGGTGTTCCGGCAGTAGAGCCTGCCGCCGCACAGGACGGGACACGTCCAACACTGGCCGTCGAGGACCTTGGCGCGGGCCAGTTCCTTGAATGCCTTGGGCGTGGCCTCGGCCACGATCAGGTTCCCTTGTTCTTCCATGATAATGAGCTTGCCGTCGGCGGCCATCAGGGGTGCGTGCCCCAATCCCTTCTTCTCCCATTGCACCTCCCCGGTTTCAAAGCGGACGCATCGCATCGAGGCGCTCTTTGAGGTGTGGTCGAGGCTGTGCGTGCCGTAGAGGTAGCCGTCGAGCAGCACGCACGACTGGAAGTAGTTGGCCATCTCCTCGTTCTGCCAGACGACCTTCGGCTTGTCCCCGGTCATCTGGAGGAGGACGTCCATCCGATCGTTCCCTGAGCCGGAAAGAAACACCTTTTCCCCATAGACGATGGGAGTCGTGCAAGGGCTCACGCCTTCTTTCTGCTTCTTCCAGGGGTATTGCCAAAGCTCCGCTCCGTTGGCGGCGTTGATTCCCAACACAATCGCGGGCGTCAACAGCACCAAGCCGGTCTTGCCGCCGAACTCAAAGGAGACGGCCGAGGAGAAGCCCGCCTCTCCTTTGCCGCATTTCCAGCGCGGCTGACCAGTCTTCGCGTCCAGGCCGAGGACCAAAGCCTCCTTGCCGCCGCATTCCACCACGAGCACGTCGCGTACCAGCAGCGGTGAGCAGGCGTAGCCGTAATAGGGCCTTTTCCCGCCGAAATCTTTGACCAGGTTCTTGTTCCAGACGATACGCCCCGAGGCGGCGTCGAGGCACAAGAGCTGACCGAACCGGCCCAGGGTATAGACGCGACCGTCGTGGACCGTCGGCGTGCTGTACGTCTCGTTGCCAAAGGCTGGATACGAGTGCTCCCACACCATCTTGCCTGTGCCCGCGTCGAGACACCAGACAAAATCCTTACCCAGCGCCCGGCCCTCCTCGTCTTTCTCGTACTTGCCGCCCGGGCCGGGCTTATCCAACAAGAAGCCCATGGTGTACAGGCGGTTGCCGACAATGGCGCAGGAGGACATCCCCGTATAGACCTTGGCCTTCCACAGGACCTTGGGGCCTTTCGCGGGCCACTGGGTGGTCCAGCCTTTCTCGGTGGAGACACCGTCGCGGTTCGGGCCGCGCCACTGCGGCCAGTCGGCGGCGCCCGCGTGATCGCACAACGACCAGCCCAGACACGCAAGCACGGAAGCAAGAACAGAAAGCCGAATTGGAAGATGTAGTACCATCGCCATGACCTCCGGTGTGCAAGACGGTGAGACAGGTCTTTGGCAGGCAACGCCCTGCTCGTGCAAGGCGCTCACATTGTCATTCGGCTCGTGGCGGAAGTCAATTCAAGCGCCGCTCGCCCGTCTCTCGCGGGCGACGTTCTTGGTGGTGGCTGCTCGCCTTCCAACCAGACGGAATCCTGACCGCCAGCGGCCGTGAGGGGGAGCAACACGATCAGGGCAGCGCCTGTGCGCAATATCTCATCCCGCTTATCCCTGGCCGCCATTCTCGACTCCACGGCACGCCTCCGGTATTTCGAGTCCGCACAGAGTCTTACCCCGAATCTGAATATGAGCCCTTGCGAGTTTCTCCATGAATTCCCCCACCTTTTCCTGCGTGGGCTCGGGTAGCGTAACGGCCTCGGGTTTGCTGTTGAAGCCCAGCCACACGTATTCAGGATGCAGCTCGACGATCCACCCGGCAAATTCCTCGACATCAAAATCCAGCACAGGCTCGATCGTTACCACTTTCCGCGGGTAGTCGAGCGCCTTGAACTGCCGGTATCGCTCGGATGGTGGCGGGGCTTTGGAGACCTCGTCGTAGCCAGCATCCCGATTCGTCTCCAAAGTCGTCAAAAGAATCACGCTCTCGGGAAACTCGGCAAGCAAGGGCTCGAAGTACGCCGGCTTTTTCGATTGGAAGTCGAACGTCTTATGGGAACACCGCTGGCTATGCTGCTTGACTGCCTCGATAATCTTGCGGGTAAAGCTGGGGTCGCAGAACGAGAGATCCGCATTCCCGCAGACGAAAATGATCGGGGCGCTGGGTATTTTGGCCAATCGCTCCTCGTGGTAGTGGGGGGTGTAGCGGTAGCAGGCTGGGCAGTTCTGTTTTTGTCTCTTGGCCTGCCGCTGAAAACTGGGGCGGGCGAGTTCAACAAAACCGCCGAGAAGAAATGTTGCCATCGAGGATCTTCACCCGGTAGCCCGCAGCAAGGGACCGCTTCTTTGTCACAGGAATTGGCGCGGTTCTTGCGAAGACCGCGCAGTCCAACCAGCGTCACTGCGGTTTTGTGGCGGCCACGGCCAGCAGGTCCAGCGTCTGCAGGTCGGGGCTGAAGAGCCCCGTCGCGGGCTGCTGATTACGGGCCCGCGCTTTGGTGTCCCCTGGCCGAGCGTCCACGCAGCGAAGCAGGACCTCGTCGCTCGCCTCGCCGGATGCGGCGGTCCGCAGGGCGGCAACCCGAGGTCTCGCGTCCCCCGCCGGCTGAACGCCAGCGCGGTCTATTACCGCGGCATCCGCATGCGGGATCGGGGAAGCCGGCGACACAAGCGACAGCCACCTCAAGGATACCCGGCCAACGATGGCGGGGGTCACTGCGCCGGATGCCGGGACCGGCTGGGCGGCCAGCAAACTATCCACCGCTGCGGGGGCCACAGTCGCCGTGGGCATCGCCGCGGCCGCGAGGACCGAATCGCTGACTGCCGGGGAAACCGTCCCCCCGCCGGCCGGTGTGACGTTCGCGCGGCTCACCACCAGGGACGCCGGCCCTGCGCCAACTTGTCCCGCGACCGCCACGGCCGCCTGCAGGGGGCCGGCGCCGGGCGCTTGGGCCACCGCCAGCGGCTCACTGGCGCCGGGAGTGCCGAGCACGACGCTACCGCCCGGCGCGGGCGAATGGGCCACGGACGGGAATTCCCGACCGGATGCCGGGAGGAGCGAGTTCTCGCCCTCAGCAACCGCGTCCGGCTGCATCGGCACGCAGGGGGAAAACAGAGTAACAGCGGGCCGCCAGGGATTTCTCGGTGGCTGCTGGAAGGCGGTGTCGATTCGCGGAAACATGTTCGCGCCTCCGACCGTTGTGCCCCGCCTCTGTTAGCCGGCGGGCCTCCGAGGGCGGGGGAGCGATCCTTTTATGACATACCACCCCCGTTAAGTCAATAGGCCCCCACCAGAGAACAGCACGCCCTAGGGGGCCGTGATGTAGGGGCGGTGGGTAGGCGACAGGGAACTGTTGTGGCGCGGCCTCCTGACCGCGCCACGGCACCCCCGGGCGAAATCGGTGTCCACAGTTCCGCCTTTAGGCGGTTCTTCGGGCGGGAGTTGCCTGAAGGCAGAGCTACGAACCGGTCATTTTCGCGGCGGCCGCGGCCAGAAGGTCGCGCGTCTAACGGGTACAGGTTCGCAACTGAAAACCTGGGCGGTAGGAATCGTGGCTGCTGATACCCTTGAAACGCTCGTGGATCATCTGGTAACCAAGCCACGAGCTGCCATTGCCGGCCGAAACTACGTCAACCGGCCTGCACTACCCCCTGAACACTGGCCACCACGCAACCCCTTCCTCGACTGGGCGGCCAATACTGCATGGAGCATCGCCGGGCATAACGGTCGGGATCTGCATTAGCCGGACATGCGCTCGACCAGCGGACGGAGTAAATCGCCAAGCCCTGCGGACGGCAGATACTTTGGACGCCCCACCCGACCATCCCGCTTATCCCTGGCCGCCATTCTCGACTCCACGGCACGCCTCCGGTATTTCGAGTCCCCGCAGCGTCTTACCGAGAACCGGCTTCCTGACGGCTTTTCGGCGTCTTGAATCCCGTGATGGTGGTCTCGGAGAGTTCTAGCTGGACAGTCAACCGGAGCGTGGACCAATCGGCTCAGCGTTGAGAAACGAAGGGTTTCTGGCTGAGCCCCTTCTGATGGTGTTTGCGCGCGGAGGTGGGGGTGACCGCCGCAGGCAAGCTGGCCGGCGGAGGTTCCGAGAAAAGGACTGATTTTCGGGAAGACCGGGAAACGTCAGGATGCTTCGGCGCTCTTTCGACTTTAGGTTACGAGAGGAGGGCGTTCGTCGCAAAAACACTACTTCTTTATATCGCCGTTCTTATCCTGCTTGGCTCCGACGACGGCGTCCATTGCTTTCCGCCACTGCCACATTTTTTCCCATTGGGCCTGATTCGCTGTAGCGGGATCGAAGCGGCTGGCGTCCACGTTTTCGTAAAGCTGGCGGTACTTTGCCGGGTCAAAGTCGGGGTTGGGCGTATTCTTCTGAGCATTGACCGCCTTGCGCCACGCAGCCAACGCGGCACGCATCTGGTTTACCCGCTCGGGCTGCGATCCAGCCAAATCCTGGGCTTCGCCCATGTCCTCGCGGAGATCATAGAGTTCGGCCTTCCCCTCGTCGTAATACTCGACCATCATCCAGCTGCCGTCACGCACGGCGCCGCTGGGCCGGCTTCCCTGGTTTGTGTAATGGGGGAAGTGCCAGAAGAATTTCCGGGCCGGCAAGGCGCCGTGCCCAGTCAGCAATGCCGCAATGCTCACACCGTCCAACCCGGCCGGAACTGGCTGCCTGACCAGGTCCAGCAGCGTGGGCACCCAGTCAGTATTGACAACCGCGTCGTCGACCACTTTTCCCGCAGGGACGTGGCCCGGCCAGCGGACAATCAACGGGATGCGAAGGCCGCCTTCATATACGAAACCTTTGCCGGCCCGGTAGGGCGTGTTGTGGGTGACCTTGGGATGCGGTCCCTCGGGCACGTGCAATCCGCCGTTGTCGGAGGTGAAGACGACAATGGTCTTGTCGGCCAACTTCAGGGCATTGAGCTTGACCATCAACCGGCCGACCGTGTCATCCAGCGTCTCGATGACCCCAGCATAAACCGGCTCGAAAGCATGGGCATTATTGTCGATGCGCCAGGACTGCGCGTCGTAGGGAATGTGGGGCGAGTTATGGGCCAGGTAGACGAAGAAGGGACGGTCTTGGTGCTCCTCGATGAACTTCACGGCGGCGGCCGTCAGATCGTACTCTCCCTTGCCGCCCTCGATTGCCGAAGGTTTGGTGTTGGCCTCGCCCGCATGGTACATGTCGAATCCGTGCTCCAGCGGCCCGAATTTAGCGCCGCCTACATGCCATTTGCCAATGGCGGCGGTCGCGTAACCGGCCTCCTTGAAGTAGTTACATAGCATTTTCTCTTCCAGCGGCACCTGCATCTCGATTTCCGGGTGAAGCACCTTTTGCGAAGCCGCGTTGGGACGCCCAGGAAGGAACGTGGTCAGGTGCAGACGTGCAGGGGCCTTGCCGGTCAGGATGGCAGCTCGCGACGGCGAGCAGATTGGCTGAGCACAGTATGCCGACGTAAACCGCATGCCCTGCTGGGCAAGATGGTCGAGATTTGACGTATGATGTTCTTTCCGCCCGTAGCAATGCAGGTCATTGATGCCCAAGTCATCGCAGAGGATGAAGAGGACATTTGGAGGTGTGCGACGGTTCGCAGAATCGCGGTCCGCCGCATGCACATCTCCTGCGGACAGCGCCATGAACAAGGTCCATAGGCAATACTGGGCCACTCCGATGTAAATCCAACGACGGAAAATCATGGTGTTTCCTTGGGATCGGTACGCGCCGACTTCATCCCCGGTGCAGCGATGATACCGCTCTTGATTACCAACAGTTTCATAATCAACTTCTGCATCAGGGCTTTTCCAACTCGCCTCACCTTGTTTCGGTTTCCCACTTTACGCCGCGATAGGCCTTGGCAGTCTCCGCCAGCTTGTGCAGGTAGAAGTAATCGCCGATGTCGACCCACGGCTCGTCGATATATTGTTCGAGTTGCTCGGGCGGCGTGCCGGCGATCCAAGCGTGCGCGACAAAGTACTGATACGAATCGCTGGCCAACGTGTACGCCAACTCCCCACTCGCCAAGTGCTCACTGTCCGAGTGCGATTTGTACCAGACCGCCTGCACTTCGGCATAATGCTCGACGTAACGGGCCGCATCTTCTTTCAAGCCCCAAGTCGCCAGAATCCGACCCACCTCGGGGGTCAGATCCGCGAAGACGATTTGGTTGTTGCAGTTGCCGTTCTCGGGAGGGGCTACGAAACCGTCATACCAATCATTACTGATTTTCGACGCGCCGGAGTGCATCATCACGTCGTGTTGATTGACTTCCCAGACTTGTTCCAGATGGTTCTCCGCCTTGCTGAAATCCCCGGAGCGGGCAAGGTACTTGGCGGCGTCCGGGTTCTCAGGCATACGGAAAAGGCCGGATTCGGCCATGTACCGGCCGTAGCGGACCAGCGCAAAGCGGAACGCCAGCAAGCGTACCAGTTGCCCCCACGCCTCCGCTTCGCCCGTTTCGCCAGCCAGGCGGCACAGACGCAGATAGCCAATCAGGCCCGCCGCATCGCGGTGAATGGCGCGTGGCGTATACTGCCAATAGTCGTGGCGGTAATCGGGATGCGCAAAGTCCGGGGCCGCCGGATACAAGAGCGCATATTTGCCCCAGAACCAGCCCAGCGTGGCCCAGTCGCGTCCCAGCAGTGATTCGCGCATCGCGCGACGCCAGAAATCCAGAGCCTCCTTGGACGGTTTCTGACCCGTGGCCGTGTCGTACCGCGCCACGCCATACGCGCGAAACAGGGACGGGACAGCCTCATAATACTCGTCGCTCTGGCGTGGTCTCGTCATTCGCTGGCCCAAGGACCAATCGTAGTTTTCCAAAAGATCCTGCGGTATCACGGGAAACTCGCGCCGAGCACCCGCGGTGACTTTCAACTGCAATACCTGGTCCGGCGAATACGCCGCAGCCTCTCTTGCCAGGTAAGCACGAACCTTGGCTTGCTGTGCTTTAGGCAGCAGCGGCAGGAATTCTGAGAGGAAATAGAGCGTTGCCGACGGGTCCTTGCCGTAGGTTGTGGGGTGGCTCGAAAACATGCCGCCGCAGATGACCCACGGCGCCAGGTGCCCGGCCGAGAGCACCTTGTCCACTTCCGCCGAGAGTTCCTTTTCCAGTACCGCGGACCGCTTGGTGGCGGGACCGACGACCGGCCGGCTGGCGACGATCTTGCCTAGCCCGTCGATGTGCCACGCATACCGGTTGCCGGTCACCTCCAGCAAGGGCCCGAAGTGGGTCGCGTATTTCAGATCCGTCGGCTGCGGCGTCAGGACCGCGGGAAGTTCCTGCTGCAATCCCAGCGCCAACATCGGACGTACCGGCACGGTCTTCTCGCCCCCCGGGCGGACAGGGACGTGCGCGAACGTCTCGCTACAGGCAACGCGATCGGCTTGCTCGTCATACGTGGTTTCCTCTTTCACGTTCACGGGGAAATCACCCAGGCGTCTCGCCCAACCGTCACAGCGGCTCTTCAGTTCCGCGGGAAACTGCCGGAGCCATTTTTCCGTCGTCTCGGCAGCTTGCACGTCGTGGCCAAAAAGCGGAAGCATGACCATCTTCCCCGCCGGGCCAGGATAGGTCATCAGCAAGCGATGGGTATTCCCTTCCGGGCGCAACTCGATGGACTGCGGCGACTTCTCGAACACCAGGAGGAGCGGCACATCGGCCTGGAAAACGGTTTCCGACCGCGGCTTCTCGTGAAAGCCGTTTCCCATCAGCACCGCGGGAATTTTCGAACTCAGAAAGTGACTGCCGGCGCCGTACCAGAGCAGCAGCCAGGTCTGCCCCAAACCGCCCGGCGGCGGAGCGGAAGGTCGCGCAGGCGCGAGCGAAGGGGTGACGGCCGCAACTGGCCGGGTTGACCCGTTGCGGAGCGAAAACTGCACGGCGGGTGTGTTTCCGAGCACGCCGGCAAGCACTTTGCCGTCCGCACCGGGTGTCGCCCAACGCAACGGCTTGACGGTTCCCGGCGGCAGAGGAACTGGGAAAGCTCGTTGGGAATCCGGTTGGTCCGCGCCGCCAAACAATTCGATTTCCTTGGCGGCGGTTTCCAGCAGAATGGCGGGCGAAAGCCGCGTCACCGTCACCTTCAACAACTCATGCTTTTCATCCCGGAAAATCAGGGTGTTGGAGACGTCGTTGACGTGCTGGGCCGCCAACCGGCCGGCATTGGCCTGGCGGACCGTGCCGAACCTGAACGGCCCGGGCGCCAGACGCCGCGGTCCGACAAGGTCTCCGAATGTGTCGAAGGGATGCCCCAGCATGGTCAGCGCCGGCCAGCCGGCATCCTCCACGGTCAATGTCAGGCCGGAAACCTGATTCCGCAATTCGGGTTCCAGGCGCATTCCCGCCATCGGAACAGTAAACGGAATGCTTTTCTTCCCTTCCGCAGCCGGCAGCACTGAGACGGCGGTCGTCAGGAGAACGAGGACTGAAAGCGCGGTCATAACACATGGTTGCCAGGATTTCATGGTTTCTCATTCTTTTCCGCGGCCGGCGATTGCATCGGTTCGTAGCAGGTGATGACGTGACAACGTTTGGCGTGATGGTACAAGAGACCGTACGCCGCGGACATGGCATCGGAACCTCCGCTCTCGTTGCCATCGGCCCCGTAGGACACCCAGCCCCCCGGTCCCTGGCCATCGCCGTCCGGCAAAGCACCGTTCAAGTCCACGTACCACCGCCGCGTCGCCAGCTCGAAAGCCCCGCCCAGAGGGCGACGACCACCGGAGTACAAACCGACGGGATGCGCTGTCATCACCATCTCGCCAATAACGCTGACGATCGAGTTCTCGTTGGGAGTCCATAAGCCGGCATGCCATGGTCTTGAATACTGGCCAATATGCCTGTGGGGTGGACGCTTTTCCGTCTCCAACAACGGCATGACGATCTCTTGTGTCTTCGGATCCTCGAGAACCCAGAAAACCGGATCCTCAAGAACCCAGGAAAAACTCTTCGAGAGCTCTTTGCGCACCGGGATGCACCATTGCACGATCAGCAAACCGTCGCGGGTCACCGCCGGCGGCGGCTGCGTGCCGTCATGTCCCTGGGACCTCTGCTTGAGCACGACGCTTTCCTTGCCGGTCTCTTCATCCAAGGCGAACAGGCTGCGTTGCGCCGGGTCGGTATTATCGGTAATACCAGGGTTTGCCTGCGAGCGCACGATCACCATGCCGCCGGCCACCACCGGGTGGAACCAGCGAAAACTCAGCCCCGCCAACCGCTTGCTCCTCCATAGAGGAGTGCCGTCGGCAGCGCGCACCGCGTGTACGCGCATATCCTCGCTGGCGAAAAACACCTTGCCGTCGTCGTAGGCCGGGGACTGATCCACGGGTGCGCCGGCATCATAGTACCAGATCTCTTTCCCGTCCGCCAAGCCAAGCGCAAACAGCCGTCCACCCCGATCCACCGCAAAGAGGCGGTCCCCGGCCAGCAACACCGCCGTGCTGAAGCCGTGACGCCGCCGAGCGTCGCTCCGATTGCTGAAGACCCATTCCTGTTGCCCGGTGGCGGCACTGACCGCGTACACACAGCCGTCCAGGGCCGCGAGCATGACCCGTCCCTTGGCATACCCGGCGGTATGGCAGATTGGCCCGCCGGCTTGAAACGTCCACCGGACCTCGCCGCTCTTGGCGTCCAGCGCAAATAATTTCCCGTTCTTGCAGCCCACATAGACCCGGCCGGCCGCAATGATCGGTTGCACCGTCGCATTGACGCGGTTATCGATGTCAAGGTCCGTCAAACAGACCGACCACTTCTTCCGTCCTTGCGGCGGAGCGAACTTCATCGGCGTGTAATTCGTCCGCTGCGGCGTGTTGGCCAGTTGCGGCCAACAGTCGGTGGGAAGATTCTTGTGGATCGCGAGCGTCTCGCCGGGATGATACGGGTTCTGCTCGCGAATAATGCTCGCAAGGGGATCGGCATTGGCCGTTGCTTCGCCGCCCTGCGCCGGACTGGCGCTCAAGCTCATCGCCGCCAAGCTTAAGCCCGTTAGCAGCAGCTTCCTATTCATCAAAGCTTCTACCGTTTAGGATCCAAAATCGGGCGCGTGTCCACGTGCAGCTCGCCGCAGCGAGGCCCCTGGCCGGCGCCGTTGACGGCACTGAGCTGAAAATAGAGGTCGCGGGCCTTGACGCCGTCCCGGATAAAGGGATGCCTGTCGGAGATGAAATCGTAACGGTTCCCCGTCACGCCGATCCAAAATTGGACGGGCTCCGCGGGTTCCGCGCCGGATTGGCGCGAGAAGTAGAGCACGTAGCAGTTCACGTTGTCTGCGGGCGGATCCCAGGAGAGCGTGACCGCGGCCGTGCCGGGTTCGGGCCCTTTGCTCAATTCTGCTTTCAAACCGGTAGGCGCAGCAGGCTTTTCCACCGGGCTGGCGGAGGCGGAGGGCGAAGGCGCGCCTTCGCCGATTTCGTTGACGGCCGTGATGCGATACGAGAAAGTTTCTCCTGTCTTGAGGCCGGCATCCAAGAAGGAAATCAACGTCGGCGGCAGTCCTTTCTTGTAGAGGGTCTCGCCGCCGGCGGGGCCGCCACGATAGAGATTGTAGCCCAACAGAGGGCGGCCGTGATCGGTGGCGGCTTCCCAGGCGACCAGGATCCGGCCTTCTTGCGGATAGAGCTTGACGACGGCGGGAGCGCTGGGGGCCAGTTTGGGAAGCGCGGCGGCCGGGGCAATGATCAGGTCCTGAACTTTGCGCCCGTTGCGCGGGGCCGGATCGCAACGCAGTTGCAGGGCGTGCAGGCCGGCATCGAGCGACACCACGCCGGTCGTGGAAGAATTGGCCCAATCGGTGTCGTTTCCAGGATTGCCGCCGCGGGGCAGCGAGAGATCGCAGGCCGCGCGGCCGTCGATACGCACGCGCACGAGGGAGTGGTCGCTCCCGGGCGCAAGGTGGCTGCCGGTAAGGGTGACGGCATACAGACCGGGTTTGGCAACGTTGACGCACAGGGTTTGACGCGGCAGCGGCTGCGAGTGGTAGAGCCGGCCTTGGCGATCTTTCAGCCTGTCCGTCGGAGAGTCAGGCTCCACGGTGAACTGGTAACTGGGCAAGTTGATGATCGACGGTCCCCGGCCATTGACGGTGGCCGCGGCCTGCACCGCGGGCCTGGGCATGGTCGAGAGTTCTTTGACGGCCACCCAGCGCGGCGATTCCTGGGGATGGAAAAAGTCCTCCACGATACCCCAGGCCCCGCCGCCGTTTTCCACCGCCGGACCGTAAAAGCCGGTCCAGGTCAATTCCGTCCCGCCGGCAGCGGCGAAATCCAGCCAGTAGCGCTTGGTCAAGTCCTTGATGCGGGGGTCGTAGAGCCAGTCAAACTGGCACTGCTTGGCGGGCCGGGTGTAGGCGGTGAAGCCACCGCCCTCGTAGCAGACATAGCGCAGACCAACGGAGCGGGCCCCGGCAACGGACTGCCGCCAGTGTTGTTTGGCGTAGCGGTCCAGAATGTCAACGGTTTGCTGGTACATGCTCTGCGGCGTGTCGCCACGGGGATTCACGTAAGGCGCGTCACCCACAGCGTAGAAAAGGGTTTCGGGGGGACCATAGAACTGGGCAATGAACTCGCCCATGGCCTGCGGCGTGGAACCGTTGCTCATCTGCCAGGATAGAATGGGGCGGACGCGGGACATCATCTGCTCGTCGCCGAAAACGCGGCGGAAGATGCGGCTGATCTCGGCGGCCCGTCCGGCATAGCGCCAGGCAAAGCCGACGTCCATGCGCCCGGGCTCTTCACGCTTCCAGGTGTGCGGGGCATCGAGATTGCCTTGGAGGAAGCCGGCCCTGGCCGCATGAAGGTTCCAGACGAACTGGTAGAAGCCGAAGTTCCAGACTTCGTTGGAGTATTCCACATAGAGTTTCAGATCGCGCCGGAGCGGTGGAAACGTCCGGCCACGATACGTGGAACCGTCTTTGACGGCACGTGCGACGTGCTCGACGTAATCGTCCGTGGCATTGACGGGGATCTCGAACCAGAGGTCGCGGTCGAGCTCGTTGGCGAGGATGACTTGCCATTCCGCATCGGTCATGCCATCCTGGTTCTGCCCCAGGGGAGCGGGCATGTAGGGCGGATCGATGCGGGTGGCCCACGCGCGCATGGCCGGGTAGGGTTTGGTGCCGCCCCCTTGGTCGCTGGCGAGGCGAAAAATGCCGCCGAAAGGAACGATGGCCGTCTTGAAGGGGGCATACACCTCGGTTTCGCGCGTCGAAAGGTCGTACCCCGGACGCAAGAACCGCAGGCGACGGATGCCCGTTTGCGTATTGGTGAATCTCAGGTCGAGGCCGCAATGCTTGACGCCGACGGATTGTGGAACAGCGAGCGTGCCGGTCCAGGTCTTCGTCGCCGGATCGTAGCCGGTTTTCGTGATGACCTCTTTTCGCGTGCCGGCCGCAACCTCTACTTGCGGGTTGTCGCACTGGAAGGAAATCGTGTAGCTGCCCGATAAATTCGGCGCGTGACCGCTGCGATAATCCCAGTTTTCGCCATCGGCGAAGCTGAACCCGCAATCCACTGTCGGCCACCCCTCGTCATCCACCGGCAACGGGGTCTTCCCATGGGTCCTATCCAGCCAGTAAAACCTGGAGGATTTCGTGAGATCGACGAAGACATTCGGGAGAAAGCCGTTGACTCCCATCACCGGCGCCATAGTGCCGTCGACCATGGGTACATGGTGCCCGGCTGTCGGAGTAGTGGCCGCCGACCATGGATACATGGTGCCCGGGCTGTCCCCTGCTGTAGCCGCCTCCCTTCCTATGGCCAACGGCAACAGCAGCCCTCCGCCTACGATCACCAGTACACGTTTGATTACTGACATCGTCGGACCTTTCAAGGATGGAGGATGGTTCTGATTCGCGGGGCCGCCGTCCGTTGCGTCATGGCCCCGGGACCCTACGTCAATAGCGCGGCACCGCCGAGTTTCGTTGTGGCCACTGGTGTTGTCAATAGCCCCGCAAGAATGGAAGATTGAATCATTGGATGCGGCAGCTATCCGGTTGACCTTGCACTTACGGCTTGTAAACGGGCGTCAGAACCCCTCCTTGGGATGTTGGTTGCGCAGCGTGCGATGGCAGCGGTCACGGAGTTCCGCGACGAACGCGCGGACGTCTGGGTCACGGCTATCCTGGAAGACGATCTCCTGCAAGACGGCCTTGACGTACTGGCGGCAGCGCGAGACACGCTCGTCCTGATCGTTCCCCAGGTCCCGGATCTTGCCGATGGACGCGACGCCCGCATACTGATCCGCCTTGACCATCCGGATGAGTTCGGGGATGCGATCCTTCCAGTGGGCCTCGGAATTCGGACCCTCGAACTTGTGTCGGCCCAGATCGGAGTTGAGTCGCCCGAGCTGCGTCAGGGCCAAGTCAGCGATCGGTTTGACCTTCGGGTTTTTGGCCGATTCCCGTTTGCAAAACGCGTCCGCATCGGCGCCCCACTTCTTATACTCCCGCAAGCGCTCGTGGATGGCGTGCACGAAGTACCACATATCCTCGATGGCCTGGATCAGGTGGGTCTTCGTCTTCTCGTCGAGCGGCTCGAAGGTGCCATCGGCCTTCGTCTTGATTTGGCGAACGATCGGGAAGATATGGGCACTCCAAAGTCCGCAGGTGGCATACGCCAGCGTCTGGCGGTCGCCGCCGGCCTGCCTCGGCTTGACGCCCGCAAGGTCGAGGATGTATTCGCACGGCCCCTGCCCCAGCGCCTCGCGCATCAAGTCGACGGGCGTGAAGACATCCAGCGGTGTGGCCGCATTGCGGCCCAACGGGTAGATAATCACGCGCTCGTAAACGTGGGGCTGGGTGCGCTTGCTCTTGTCGACGTAAAGGCACAGCCGGACCTCATCGCCTTTGAAAACCGCCGGGTAGATGAAAAAGTCCGCGAGCGACTCCTGCCAGATCTGTGGAGCGTCTTCGTTACCCTGCTCCCACCACCGTACACCCTGCTTCCACCAGTCCGCGTTTCTCGCGCTGCTGGTAGCGGCAAGGAATCGCGTGTCAAGGACGTCGTCGCCCTCCTTGTGAGCGGCGCTGGTGCTCCTGAAATCAAAGGATTGATTACGGGCGGGCCAGTCGATGAGTTGCTTGCCTTCGGCGACGATAAAGTCTCCGCGCCACTTCGCCTCGAAAGGCCGCTTCCACGCGATCGCCGCAGGTTTGTACGCCGGCAAGACGGAAGCGTCTTCATTCTGCCAGATGCCTTTCCGCTCGATGACTCCGGCGTAGACCGGCTTGTTCTGAAACTCGATCCGCGCCGCGGATATTCGGCGTGCCTTGCCTTCGCCGACAAAGACCAGGTCAACCTGCGGCTCCGCTCCTTCCTTCTCATCCTTGGGCGTTTTTCCAGCGATGCCCGCCTTGATCTGCTTGAGCCTGCCCGGCCAGATGCACATCACCATCGTACTGCCGCCTTCAAGGAACTGGAGAAGGAAGTTCTCCGCGGGCACGGAGAGTGTGGGCATGGCGAGATGCACGGGGTCGAAGACCACGTCATCGGCAAAGAGATCGGGCAGAATGGCGTAGCGTGCCCCGGTCCTGACCTCCACGCTTGCCGCGTTCTTGCCCGGGCTGATCGTAACGATGCCACCGACCCCGAGGGAGAACTCGGCCTCGGCACTCCCCGTGCTGACTCGCAGTGCCTTCCGGTCGGAATCGCTCTCCGTAACGATAACCTCACGAATAGGCGCCACCTGCGCCGCACCCGGCGCCAGCACTGCAAGCTCCATGCGTTTGCCGTCCACTCCGGACTTGGAATACACCACTACGCCGGTTTGGCCGGGCGCTGCGGCAAGGCGAAGCCCCATGTTCTCTAACGCGACTTCACTCTCGGCCTGGACCGAAGCTGCCGCGCCGCACACCAGGAGTGGGGCGATCAACGAAGCTCTCGACACGCGCCTAGATTTCATGAGACATCCTTTCGACCAAGTGCGGGAACTACCCAGTTTCGCCCTCCATCGCGGTTCGTGCAAGGTGGGGAATCGAGTTGCAGGGAGGCCATGGAGGCTGAGACGAAGACTACGGTGCCCCAGTCCTCAGACCGCGCTGGCAATGGTTGCACCGGGGCCAGCTTTCAAAACGCAGGTTGCTTGGGGCATGGTTCGGGACGGTTGCCGGGGTGTGACGCTGAAGTTGGCTTGCCTGCGGCGGTGGGGCACACCGACGCAGGTTAGGGCGAGTCGCGCACGCCGGCACGGCGCGCCCATAAGCTACGGTCGAGCCCCACAAACAGGGGGGCGTCGCCGGCGATCCTTGCTGTTTCAGAATACCACCCTTTTTCGGAACGTCCTCTGCGGTTCCACCAAACGGTGCTCTCGGCCTGACAGACTGCGTGGCGAAAGCGGCGGCCATGCCCACTGCTTCAAAGGGGGCTGGAGCCGAACGATAGGGGCTGCACACGCCGGCTCATCTTCTCCAAGTCGCCCGGCCAATCGCGGTCCGGCGGTAATCGAAGCACTTGGTCAGGGCATGGGGGCAACCTGCGCGGGGCGACGGATTCCAGGCACGGACTGGCCACTACCCCCGTCGAACAGCCCGAAAAAATCAGCCCGGACGTTGTTGGCAGGGCTCGCGCGCAGCAGTTGAGGTATGGCTGCCGCGGCTTACCGGGCAATCTGCTACGCCGTGACCCGGAAGGGAAACCGCCCGAGCGCATTGCGCGGCCCGAACGCAGCACTCAAACACTTGCGGCCTCTGGTTGCCCTTCACCTGGCTGCCGCGCCAACTGCTCGGCCGCTTCCCGGGCCAGCCGATCACACAACTCGTTTTCAGGGTGACCAGCATGGCCAGGCACCCATCGGACGGTCACTTGGCGATGTCGGAGCAAGGCGTCCAAGCGTTGCCAAAGGTCGGCGTTGCAAAGCGATCGGAGCTGCCGGCCAGAACCGGCGCGCCAGCCTTGGGACTTCCAGGCAGGCAGCCAGTTTACCATCCCCTTCCGAACGTAGAGGCTGTCGGTGACAACCTCCACCCGCGCGGATTCGGGTATGGATTCGAGGCCCTGAACCACAGCGGTCAGCTCCATCCTGTTATTGGTCGTCCGGCTCGCGGCACCGCTAGATTGGTGCCTGGCAACGTCTTCCCGGTCGAGTTGGTCGCACACGAAGGCCCAGCCACCGAGTTGCGTGTCCACGATGCACGCGCCGTCGGTATAGAGGTTGTACTGGGCCCCGGCCAGCGGTGGAGAGGCCGGCAAACCAGCCTCCCCACAGCTTTGGCCGGCAAGGTTGCAAATGGGCATGGCGGAGCCGCCCCAATTATTTTCCTCTTTCTCCCTGTAGGCATCTTCCAGGATTGCCTTCCATCGGGAATATGCTCTTTCCCACTTCTCCACGAGTTCCTTCCTACTGGGAATTTCCTCAAAATGAAAGTTCTCATCGAGAGGAAAGCGAGACGGGTCTCGGATGTTCGTGCGCGCCTTGTGCTCAACGAACCGTTGCTGCAGGTGGCTGACCGCGTCGGCCACATTTTGGAATCCGCTTGGCGGCAATTGGTCCCTGCCTGGCTTTTCAAGCCGGTTGAGCTCGGCTTTTTGCTCGATCCATTCCACAAACTTCTCGATTGCGGCTAGCGCTCGACCGAGGATCGCTGGGTTGCGACATAAAAGAGGAGCCTCGCGATTCGCCTTGGACTTCTTGCTCATGCCATCTCCTCGCGTGCCACATCACCGTTGGCTTTGTGGCGGCCCCAAAGAACGGAGAGGACTTCGATTACTTCCGGCATGCTGCACCTTGCTTGCAGGGCCGCCCACCGCCAGCGCCCGCCAAGGTGCGACCGGACACTGAGGGAGGAACACGTCGGTTGGCCGACCGACTGGCCCAACAGGTCTTGATTGTAGCGGAAGTCAGGAACGCAATCACCCGATCTTCCGCATGATGTCCGCGGCCAGGGTTTGGTCCCGCTCGGCGTAGACCTGGGTCGTGTCAGCCTTGGCGTGGCCGAGGACAACCTGTGCGGCTTCCAGGCCGTACTGGCGGCGCACTTCGGTTCCGGCAGCGTGTCGGAGTTGATTCGGGCTCCAGCAGTTGACGGCCCTCCACTCGGCAGCTAGCTTGTGCAATCGCTTCCGCTCGTCGTCGGGCAACTTTCTGGAAACAGACCGCAACTCCTTGGGCATGCCGAAGGTAACCTCGCACGCCCGCTGGATGGCCCGGTTGTACGCATCCTGGGTGTAACGATCCTTCGCCCGACGTTTGGGACCCGACTTGCGATTGGAACCCGGCGAGTTGCCGCAGGACGGTCGTGTCGTGCGGGTGGAGTGGAGTGCCGCCAACCGACGCTTCTCGGATTCTGCCGGCGAGAAACAGTAGGCATCGGCAGGCCGGGACAAGTAGGGCCGCAGCACTTCCTGGGCCTTCGGCCCGATGAAGATGATCCGTTCCATGTCGTGATGCTGTGTCTTGTGGCTCGCAGGGCGGTACTGCCAGACCTCTTGCGAGCGGTCCACATCCATCGGCCGCAACTGGCACACTTCGCCCGGCCGACAGCCGGTGAGCCGCTGAAACCGCACCATGTCAGCGACGACCCCCGGGAGGTGCAGCAGCGTCTTTTCGGCCACCTCGTCGGACACGGGAGTGACCGGCACAGTTTCCGGCGCCGATGTCCGGCTTGCTTCCAGCCCAGCTACAGTCGCCAAGGCGTGGACGAGCGTCGCCGGGGCCAACTCCTCGGAAACCGCCCAACGGAAGACCCGCTTGATCCTGTCGATCCGAGCGTTGATCCCTTGCCGCGTGAGCCCGTCCGCGATCATCCTCTGGCGGACGGCCTTCAGGGCCAAGGGGCCGAAATCCCGAACCAGGGTGCGGCCGTACAACCGCAACAGGGGCTTGATCGCGTACTCGATGTTCTCCCACTCCCCGGTGGATTTGCCGTTCTTGCGATAGTACGCCTTGGCGTATTTCTTGTAGCGGGCCAGCATCTCGACGATGGTCAAGTCAGATGCCTCTGGGTTCTTCACCGGCAACTGGCGCCCGGCGGCCAGGTATTCAGCGATGACGCGGTCGTATTCGACGCGACTCGCCGTGGAGTTCCATGGTCAGTCCCAGATAGAAATCTTGGCCCTGGATGGTCACAACGGCTTGACCGGAGGCCTTGTGCTTCCGGTACTTAGGCAATGCTTCCTTTAGAATAGGCATCTGCGGTCCCCTCCAGAATAATGGAAAAACCAAAACGGTATGTACCGTTTTGGATTCGACCATCTGGGCCGCACTGCCGACCACCGACAGGTATCACAAGTCGTGATTACACAACAACTTACGTTCAGAGCGGGAGACGGGACTCGGACCCGCGACATCCAGCTTGGGAAGCTAGCGCTCTACCAACTGAGCTACTCCCGCAAATGTCATAAACACTTGTCTAGTAATAATTTGCTTCCAAGCATCGACCATGCCCTGGACTGTGCCAAGCCATTAAGACTAGAGTGTATCATATCTTTGGCAATCAGCAAGCGGCCAAGGAGCAAGCCTTCGCCCATGAGCCTAGCGAGATGCAGTTGGACGGCGGGGTTGGCAGTGTGGCTGATATTGGGCTGGGCAGTGATCGGCCAGACTGTTGGGCCGGCGCCGGGCCTGCCTGCGGCCTCGGTACCCGGCGATGGGCGGATTACGCTCGTCGATTACACGCATCGCGACTGGGGTCCCGAATTGGTCCGCTATCGGTTGGACGCCAACCGCTTCCCGGCCGGCCGGCTGGAATTGCGGGACGAGGACGGCAAGGCGATGCCATTCCAGGTGGCCCAAGTCGAGGGGAGGAGCATCCTCAGCTTCGTTGCGGCCATCGCCGGCGGAAAGTCGGCCACCTACATCTTGAAGGCCGGCAATGCGGACCGCAGCCGGGACAACAGTACGATTTTTCACCGGCTGGAGGGTGATGCAGTTACGCTCGGCAACGAGCATTTCGCCCTACGCCTGCCGCGGGCCGGACAACGACATTTTGCCTTGCCGGTGCCGGCACAGCAGGTCCCGCCGCCGATTCTCGCCTGGCGGCCCAGCGGTTCGACTTGGGCCGGCGGGGCGCGCTTTTTCACTGAGCGACGGATCACGGACTTCGAGGTCCGCGTGCTCGAGGACGGGCCGGCCACAGTCGCCTACGAGTGCCGCTACCGATTCGAGCCGGCCGGACAGTACGTCTGGCGGGTGCGCGTGGCTGTCGGCATCGCCGCGGCGATGATTACCGAAGAATTCGACCTGGGCGAGGTCGCCGAGGGCCGCGATTTCCTGATATTGGGCCTGGGCGAGAACTGGAAACCCCAGGAGATCGGTTTCCTGAGTGGGGAAGGCATCGCTGCGCAAACGCCGTGTGAGCCGCTGAGTGCCTACCTGGACAAGAAGTCCCGCGAGCAGCAAGGCGCTTTGCGGGCGGTCGGCGCGTATACCCCGCCGTCTCCGCCGCCGCCGGGCAAGGGGCTCGTGCTCCTGGAGCGAATTACGCCCGGCAACACCTGGGGCGGGTTCAAGGGCGGCTGTGATTTGCGGAGCACACGGCGCGAGGGGGCGAAGGAGGCGGTACAGTCGATCAGCCTGATCCCGCTGCACGTCGGTTCATGGCGCCGGGCCATGGGGCTGACGGCCTGGCACGACCCGGCGTGCGGCGTGCAGATCGCCCTGCCGGTCGGCGTGCGGCCGTCGCGCTGGTATCTCGACATGGCCGACGACCGCTCGCCGTTCTCCTCGCACGAGCACGATCCGGGGCTGCCCGCCAGCTATGGCCGCCGCGAGTGGGCCTTGGGTTTCGGGCTGAAGAACCTGGCGGTGGCCCGCGTGCAGCTCGGATGCATCGGCCTGGACCGCTACAAGGATTGGGTGCTCGACTGGCCGGAGGACCGGGCGAAGTCGGTCTACCCGCGGGGACTCGTCACCCCCGAGCTGGCCGCCCGAGTCCGGCAGAACTTGGCGGCCCATCCCGAGCGGAAGCTGCTGGAGAAGCTCTATATCATCGACGGCAAGCCCGCGACCGCCCTGGCCAACGCCCAGCGGGCGATCGACACGTTTGACCAACCGGCGCGCGCCCTCGACTGGCAGGTCGTAGGCTTGAGCTCCTACTACACCACGTACCATCACCTCTGGACGATTTACGCCAACGACGCCTTGGCCTACGGGGAGCTGCCGGCCGAGACGCGCCGCCGGTTGCGCCGCTATCTGGCGCTTTATGCCTACCTGTTCTCGGACCCGGATTTCAATCCGCGCGGGTCGGGCTGCCACCTGGGCAATCCCAACATGCCCATCGGGCGGAGCATGGCCCTGGCGACCATGGCTCCGCTGCTGCCCGATCACCCACGGTACGAATACTGGATGCAGCAGTTGCGGGCAATGGCCGTGTTTCGCCTGGCCAGCAATACGGAGCCGGGCGGGGCCTGGTTCGAGCCGCCCATCTACCAGTTCTACGGCCCGGCCCGCGCTCTGAATATCGCCCAGGTCGCGCTGGTTAACTGCGGATTCGGCGATCTGAGCAGCGAGGGCTGGCACAAGGCGGCCCTGCGGTACGACGCCAACCTGACTATGCCCGACCCGCGCTTCAAGGGCTGGCGGATCGTGCCGGGCATGGGCAATTCGGGCAACACCCTGGAAGGCATCTTCGGGATCAGCATGGCGGCCTTCGACCGCTCCGACCGCCCGCTGGCCGGGTTCCTCCGCTACATGCACCGGCTCACCAGCGGCAATCAGCGCGTCAGCCAGGGGAACGATCCCGACTATTCGTTCTTCCTGTTGCCCGACGTGCCCGAGCACCCGGAACCGCTGCGGACCACGTTCATCCCGGGCTACGGTGTGGCGTTTCGCGCGCACTACGGCACGCCAGACGAGACGGCGCTGCTCTTCCGCTGCGGCTACAACAAGAGCCATTGGGACATGGACGACCTGAACACGATCCTCTACGGCAAGGGCGCGCCGCTCTCGCCCGGCACCGGATACCAATACTATTCCGGCCCGGCCGTGCAGAACGAGGCGATCTACCATAACCGCGTGAAGGTCGGACAGCTGGATGCGCATGAGCCGTTCGGCCGGGTCGAGAACCACGTCCAGGACTTCGGCTTCGGCGAGTGGGTGGACTACGCGGTGGGGCGCGAGCACTACCCGCCGGAGTACTTTACGGACGGCAAGGGTGAGATGGACTGGCGGCGGCACATAGTATTTCTCAAGAGCGCCCGGCCGGAGGGGGCCAACTACTTCGTGCTCCGCGACACGTTCCCCGGCGGCGCGGAGCGACCCACCTGGTGGCACTGGCTGAACCTCGACGGCCCGGAGCGGATCCTCGCCGGCGGCAACTCGATCGAGATGCAGACGCGCTACGGCGCAGCCACGCACTTCTGGTTCGCCGGGCGGCAGGCCCTGGATGCGAAGGTCGTGCTGACCTTCGACTATCCCCTGGGCCCAAACTACCACCACCGCGCCTTCGGCAAGGAGCTGGGCGTGCCCAACCAGGAGGACAAGGAGACGAAGAGCATCCTCCGCGTGGCGGGCAAGCCGGGCGAGGACTACTTCTACGTCGTCTACCCGCACAAAGATGCCGAGCGCCTGCCGGCGTTCGCCCAACCGGACGAGGGCTGCATCAAGGTCACCACCGCCGAAGCCACCGACTACGTGTTCGCCGGCGACGAGCCCTTGCAGTTCGCCAAGGAGGACGTAGTCTTCACCGGCAAGGCCGGGGCCGTGCGGGTGTTCCCCGATCGAGTGGTCCTCTGCCTCAGCTCGGGCAGCGGGCGCGTGGGTTATAAAGGGTACGTGCTCGAGGGACACGGGCCGCTGGAACGCGTGGTCCGCCTGGCCGATCTGAAACCCGGCCTGGTTCAAGTCCCCGGCACTCGGCGGCAAGTGGCCGCGATCCAGCTCGACCGCGGCGTCACGGTTACGGGAGAATTGCCGCTGGAGGCTTGGATCGCGGGCCGGACGATCCACATCAAGACCCGTGGGCGGGCGCGCGTGCTCGACGTCACCCTGCCGCCGTTCATCATCCGGCCCGCGCTCAGCTTCGACGGCTGCCAATGGATGGCCGGCTGGAGCGACTACGCGGGCAGCGATTGGGGACGCATGCAGCAGAGCTATCTCATGGCCGTCTCGACGCTGGATGGAGAGCACGAGTTGGCGATCGGGGACATGCAGTTTCCGCCCGTGTGGGACCGGCCCTTCGTGAGTTCTTTGTCGCGGTAGGGCCGGCAACCCCTGTTCTTTCTCTTCCCGCATCCTTTTGGTTGACAGCGGAATCACGGTCGCGCACAATCAATGGACACTTCCTGCACTCCAAACCATCCCGCCCGGAGTCCCCCCAGTGAGCAGCTCGCTAGGGCAACTCGTGTCTGCGATGCTGGCCGGCGTCTGCGTTGAATAAATAGGGATATGAGAAGAGAGCCATGAATCACAGCCTGTTTCTGCCACGTCGTTCGCCCTGCGGTCTGCCCTTCGCGGGGCTGCTGGTGTTGCTGCTCCTCGGCGGCAATCTGGCCGGCGCAAAGTGGCCGCCGCCCGAGGGACTGCCGATGACCCGCTGGGCCAAGGACGTCTCGCCCGATCGGCCCGTGCTGCCGGAGTATCCCCGTCCGCAGATGGCCCGGCAGGCCTGGCTGAATCTCAACGGCCCGTGGGACTACGCCGTCACGCCCAAGGAGGCGACGGCCCCAGGCGGGTATCAGGGCAAGATTCTCGTTCCCTTTCCGCCGCAATCGGTGCTCTCCCAGGTCAACCGGCCGATCGACGATAAACATTGCATCTGGTACCATCGCACGCTGGAAATCCCGGCCGCCTGGGCCGGGCAGCGGGTGTTGCTGAACTTCGGCGCGGTCAACTGGGAAACGCGTGTCGCAGTCAACGGGAAGGAAGTCGGCACGCACACCGGCGGCTACGACAGCTTCACCTGCGACATCACTGGGGCCCTGCGCCCCGCCGGCCCGCAGGATGTTGTCGTGTGGGCGTGGAACCCCGTGGAGGGCGGCCAGCCCCACGGCAAGCAGTCGCTTACGCCCGACGGCATCTTCTACACCCCGACCAGCGGGATCTGGCAGACCGTCTGGATGGAGCCGGTGGCCGCGTCGCACATCGAAGAACTGCGGATCGTCCCCGACGTCGATCGCAGCCGACTGCAACTCAGGGTGAACGTCCGCAGGGCCGTCGAGGGGCAGGCGGTCGAGGCCGTCGCCTTGGTCTCCGGGAAGCCGGTGGCCCGGGTGTCGGGGCGACCCGGCGAGATGTTGGCCCTGTCGATCCCCAACCCGCAGCTCTGGTGGCCGGCGTCGCCCTTCCTCTACGACTTGAAAGTCACGTTGCGGCAAAGCGCGGCCGCCTCCGGCAAGACGCTGGACTCCGTCGACAGCTACTTTGGGATGCGGAAGATCTCGATCGGGCAGGACGAAAAGGGGCTGGCCCGGATCATGCTCAACGACAAGCCCGTCTTTCACAACGGCTTCCTGGACCAGGGCTTCTGGCCCGAAGGGATCTACACGGCCCCGACCGACGAGGCGTTGCGCTTCGACCTGGAGGCGCTCAAGAAGTTCGGCTACAACATGGATCGCAAGCACATCAAGGTGGAGCCGGAACGCTGGTACTATTGGGCCGACCGGCTGGGAGTGCTGGTGTGGCAGGATATGCCTTCCGTGACCGAAATGGCCTATCCGCCCAACGCCCGCGCCATCCCGGACAGGGAAGGCGACTTCGAGTCGGAGCTGCGGCGAATGATCCGCGGGCGGTTCAACCACCCCTCGATCGTCATGTGGGTCCTCTTCAACGAGGGCTGGGGGCTGCCGGTGAAGGATCGCAAGAGCGACAAGGAGCGGATCGAGGCCTCGCCCGCGGCCAAGGCCCGCGAGCAGCGCATGGTCGAGGCCACCCGCGAGGAAGATCCGACGCGGCTGATTGATCCCGCCAGCGGTGTCGGCGGCGGCGGCAACGACCACCGCGAGGACCTGTTCGACTTCGGCTACGGCGATGTCGTCGACTACCACTGTTACGGGCATGACGGCCCGGTGGCCGAGAAGCAGCGGGCCGCCGTCGTCGGCGAGTACGGCTGGGGATTGGCGCCGGTCGCCGCGCTGCGGAACCGCATGGAGTCGTCCAAGAATGCCGATATCAGCGGTTGCGTCGTCACGCAGTTGACCGACGTGGAAAACGAGCACAATGGGGCGCTGAAGTACGATCGCACGGGCGTGCGGAACGTGGAACTGGAAAAGGACATTCCCGGCGGCATTCGCAAAGTCCTGCACGAGTACGGTCATGATGAGTATCCTGGCGGGCCAACCCTTCTTCACGAGACACACCCATGAGACTGACTGCCATTATTATTGCCGGGGCCTTTTGGGCCGCTTGCTGTCCGACTTCCCCTGCCGCTGCGGCGGCCGATGGGTGGCAGCCGGCCAAGGTCCCCTTGATGACCCGCTGGGGAAAGGCGGTCTCGCCGGCCAGCGTGCTGCCGGAGTATCCCCGGCCGCAAATGACCCGCAGCGCATGGCTGAACCTGAACGGCCTGTGGGACTATGCCGTGACCGGCAAGGACGCACCTGCGCCAAAGACCTACCAAGGCAAGATTCTCGTGCCCTTTCCGATCGAATCGGCCCTGTCGGGCGTCCATAAGAGCTTCGACGGGAACAGCCGGCTCTGGTACCGACGCAGCTTCGAGGTGCCCAAGGCGTGGGCCGCCGATCGCATCCTGCTCAATTTCGGCGCCGTGGACTGGGAAGCTGCCGTGGCGGTGAACGGCAAGCACGTCGGAATACATCGCGGGGGCTACGACGCGTTCAGCGTCGACATTACCGACGCGTTGACCGCCCGGGGACCGCAGGAGTTGACAGTCTCCGTGCTCGATGCGACCGGAGGCGGCCAGGCCAAGGGCAAGCAGACCGCCGGGAGCCTGGAAGCCCTCGGCACGCTGGGGTACACGGCGGCGTCGGGCATCTGGCAGACCGTATGGATCGAACCGGTGCCGCCGGTGAGCATCGCCAAGCTGAAGGTGACGCCCGACGTGGATCGCGGCGTGGTCCGCCTGACGGCAATCGCCCGCGACCCGCCAGCGGGTGCCCCGGCCGGCGCCGATTCGGTCGAGGCCGTGGTCCTGGACGGCGGCCGGGAAACGGCACGCGCGGCCGGCACGGCGGGAAACGAGCTGACCCTGGCGATTCCCCAGCCCAAGCTCTGGTCGCCGGACCAGCCGTTTCTGTACGGTCTGCAGGTGACGCTGCGGCGCGGCGGGCAGCCGGCCGATTCCGTCGGCAGCTATTTCGGCATGCGGAAGATTGCCCTGGGCAAGGATGTGCAGGGGCAGGTCCGCATCCTGCTCAACGGACAGGCGGTGTTCCAAATCGGCCCGCTCGATCAGGGCTATTGGCCGGACGGAATTTATACGGCCCCTGCCGACGAAGCCCTCCGCTGGGACATCGAGATGACCAAGAAGCTCGGCTTCAATGCCACGCGGAAACACGTCAAGGTGGAGCCGGATCGCTGGTATTACTGGTGCGACCGTCTCGGGCTGCTGGTGTGGCAGGACATGCCCAGCGGCGGAGGCCAGACCTCGCCGGTCGCGGCCCGGCAGTTCGAGGCCGAATTGCAGGCCATGGTCGAGGGCCTCGCCAACCACCCGGCGGTGATCATGTGGGTCATCTTCAACGAAGGCTGGGGCCAATACGACACCGAGCGATTGACCGCCCGCGTCCGAGAGCTCGATCCGACCCGGCTGGTCGACAGCGTAAGCTGCATCGCGCCGGAAGGCGTCGGCGACGTGATCGACGACCATCCGTACTGGATCCCGCGGGCACCCAAGCCGGACGGCCGCCGCGCGCTGGTGATCGGCGAATTCGGCGGCCGGGCGCTGGTCGTGCCCGGCCACGTGATCTCGGAAACCCGGGTCTTCGGCCATCCCGGCGGGACCGTTTTGGCCAGCCCTTGGGAATTCACAACCCACTATGTCCAACTCTTGCGGCACGTGTTTGAGGAGAAAGAGAAGAGCGGACTGAGCGCCGCCATCTGCACGCAGCTCACCGACATCGAAGGGGAGTGCAACGGGTTCTTGACCTACGACCGCGCAGTGGCCAAGGTGGACCTCGATCAAGTGGCCGCCGCCAACCAAGGACGCTTGCCGCCGCCCAGGTGCTTCCGCGCCCTTTCGCCTACGGCGGAGAAGCAGCCCGTGCCGTGGCGCTACACGACCGAGCGACCGCAGGCGGACTGGTACAAAGCCGGCTTCGATGCCTCGGCCTGGAAGGAAGGCCCGGCGCCGCTGGGCGCCAGCCCGCGGGAACGGACCCCCTGGAAGACGCCGAACGTGTGGATGCGGCGGGAATTCGAAATCAGCGACGAGCCGCTCGTCCTGCCGCAATTGATGGCACACCACGCGCTGGATGCCGAAGTGTACATCAACGGCATTTTGGCGGCGAAGCTCAGCGGTTACACCATCGAGTACCAGGAGTACGAGATTCGGCCGGAGGCCCGCGCGTCGTTGCGGCCGGGCAAGAACCTGCTGGCCGTGCATGCCTTCCACAGCGGCCAGCAGCAACTCATCGACGTGGGCGTGGTGGATCCCCTGCCGCTGCTGGAAAAGAGCAAGTGAAGGAGCCTGCGATGAGAGCCATTCCAAGTTCGGGACCAGGAAATTGCCGGCACGCTCCTGTCTGTGTTGCCTGCTTCTGGGCGGCAGCGATAGCCGCTCTCGGAGCCGGGAGGTCCCTGGCCGAGCCGCAGGTGTTCTGGGCCTCCGATCCGGTCCGCCCGAACGAAACCGTGTTGCTCCAGGGCAACGATTTCGGCGGGGCGGTCGTCGAGGCGGCCCGCTTGGAGGACGGCAAGCCCACGGCCCCGGCCGCCGCAGTCAAGGCAAAACGCTGGACCCGCCTGCCGGTCCTGCAGGGGAGCGACTGCTCGTTGAAGTTCGTCCTGCCGGCCGATTGGCCCCTGGGCGTGTTCGCGTGCCGCGTGACGGCCGGCGGCGTCAGTTCCCCGCCGGTGCTCGTCAACGCGCCCGATCCGTGGTGGCTACAGGGCGATCGCGGCGAATCGGCCACGCCGGGCGGTTGGCTGAGGGTGTTCGGCAAGTCGCTGGGCTTCGGCAATCGCAGCATCGTCCGGCTGGAACCTGAGCAAGGGACCGCGATCAATCTTGACCCGGTCGCCGGGGATTGTTACGCCTTGCGGATAGAGCTTCCGGCCGACCTCAAACCCGACGCCTACACGGTTTACATCCACAACGGGTTCGGCGGCAATGCGGCCTGGCGCAAGGCGGGAACCCTGCGCGTCGAGGTACCGTCCCCATGGCCGGCCAAGGTGTTCAGCGTGCTGGATACGTACGGCAAAGGCGCCGTGCAAGAAATGCGCAAGACGCTCAGCAAGTACAGCCCGGTGCCCGACCGCACGGTGGGAATCCAGGCGGCCCTCAAGAAGGCCGGCGAGAACGGGGGCGGTATTGTCTACTTCCCCGCCGGCAGGTACGGGATCAAAGGCGACCTTTCCGTGCCGCCCCGCACGGTGCTCAAGGGTGAAGGAATGGGCCTGGTCGTCTTGTGGTGGGGGACGGGCCGATTCAATCTCGACGGTGGCAGCGAGGAGGGTCTGGCAGCCGACCCGGAGCGGGCCAACGTGCCGCCCACGCTGATCCACGGCTCCGCATTCGCCCTGGAGGACATGAGCATCTATTTTCCCTTGGCGTACCAGACGGCCATCAGCAGCGCCGAGCGGTTCCAGATGCGGAAGGTCCGCGTCCGCGTCGATCACCACTGGGCGCTGGACGGCCGGAAACGTCCCGAGGGCGTGGTGGCCTACCTGGGCAAGAATGCCGAAGTGACCGATTGCGACATCCTCGCCAAGGGTACGGCCCTGGTGCCGAGGGACTACTGCTGGATCGCCCGCAACCGCATCATGGCCGGCAAGACCAACTGCCCGCTGGGGGGCGCCCGGCAGGTGATCGTCGAGGACAACCACTTCGTGAGCCTTTTCCCCACCGCGTATCAGAACATCGCCGGCAACGGGCGGAACCTGTACTACGCCCGGAACCGGCAGGAAGCCCTGCACGTGCACCAGGCCGATTACTCGTTCACTTTCGACGCCGGCGACGCAGCCTACTTCGGCAAGATCGCCGCGACCCGCGGCAGCCGGCTCACGTTGGCGGAGGACCCAACCTACCCGCGCTGGGCGCCGGAGAAGAGCGATTTGTGGCGCAACGCCGTGGTGTGCATCCAGAACGGCCGGGGGGCCGGCCAATGGCGCGCCGTCGTATCGAACCAGGGTCGGCAGTGGACCGTCGATCGCCCGTTCGCTTGTCCGCCCGACGACACCTCGCTGGTGACGATCGTTCCCATGAGCGGCCGCGTCCTGGTGATCTGCAACCGCTTCGAGGACGCGAACTGGGTCAATGCGTCCTACGGGACCGCGATCGACGTGGTCTGCGCCGGGAACCGCTTGTACCGCTGCGCGCAACTGCTCAACTACGGTTGCGCGCCGGACAACGCATTCCAGCCTTCCTGGTACGTGCAATTCCTCGATAACGAGCTGCGCGAGGGCCAAACCTCCGTCGATACGACGGGCTCGGTGCGGAATCCGCAGAAGTTCCCCTGCCCCATCACGCGTTGCACGATCCACCGCCGGCACCTGTTGGGCGAGGACAATAGCGGCGGCATCAGTATTTCCGGTTTCACCCGCGACGTGATCGTGGAAGGCTGCGTTTTGCGCCACCCGCTGAGCACGATCCGGGCGCAGAGCGAGGCCAAAGACGTGCTGCTCCGCAACAACACGTCCGGGCACGAATAGTTGACCCTCACAGCGCAAGACACTATGCTGGCAGACAGGTGTTTTGGCCCTTGCCAAGACAAGTTTGACAATTGGGCGGCACGCCCTGAGGAATGAAGGGCGTGGTAGCTCCGTAGACCACGCCCTTCGCCGACCATGCTGCGCACCGTGCCCGTCAGGGACGTGCCACCCGCTCGTAAATTGGAATCGAACGACAAGCCAGCGAGGAGAGAACCCTTGACCACTGACGAACTGTCGCAGCGGAAGATTTCACGTCGCCGGGCAATCCTCGCCGCCGGGGCCGGCATGGCGGCGCCGATGTTCATCCCGCGTGCCGTGCTCGGAGGCGACGGCCGGCCGGGAGCCAACGAGCGGATCGGCGTGGGCACGATCGGGATCGGCTTCCGCGCCTCGTTGCTGATGGACCAACTGCCGGAAGCGGGCCGGCTGGTCGCCCTTTGCGACTGCGACCTGCCGCGGGCCGAGGCGTTCCGGACAAAGAAGCAACAGTCCTGGCCCGTCTACCAGAGCCATAAGAAACTGCTGGAGCGCAAGGACATCGACGCCGTGATCGTCGCCACCCAGGAGTTTCAGCGCGTGCTGCCCTGCATTAACGCCTGCCAGGCGGGCAAGGACGTCTACGCCGAGAAACCGCTCTCGCTGGGCATTCGCGAGGGACGCGTGCTGGTCGACGTGGTCCGCAAGCACCGGCGCATCCTGCAGGTCGGCTCCCAGCAGCGCTCGATGGAAATGAACCGCGTGGCCTGCGATTTCATCCGCGGCGGCGGGCTGGGCCAAATCCGGGAGGTCCGCGCGATCAACTACACCGGGCCCACGCCCTTGCCCAAGGAACCGTTCCCCGCGGAGAAAGTGCCTGCCGGACTGGACTGGGACGTGTGGCTCAACCAGGCCGCCTGGCGCCCCTACAACGGCCGCTGGCGCGGCCCTTGGCAGGACCTGATGGGCGGCGAGATGACCAACTGGGGCGCGCATGGCCTCGACCAGGTCCAGTGGGCCCTGGGCACCGACGGCACCGGCCCGGTCGAAATGTGGCCCGTTACGCCGGGCTTCAACGGCGAGGTGGGCATGCGCTATGCCAACGGCGTCCCCTTGAACTTCGTGCTCAAGCAGGGGCCGGCGGGCGGCGCCGTCTTCATCGGCGAAAAGGGAAAGATCGAGATCAATCGCAACAAGTTCGCCTCCAATCCGGCGGAAATCGCCGCCGAGCTTCGCAAGAAAGTCAACGAAACCGAAGAAGAGCGGAAGTGGAGCGACAACCTGGCGCTTTGGCAGGCACGCTGGCACCTGCAGAACTGGCTGGACTGCGTCCGCACGCGGAAAGTCCCCGCGGCCGACGTGGAAATCGGCCATCGCTCGATCAGCGTTTGCCACCTGGCCAACATTACGCGGTACGTCGGGCGCAAGCTGCGTTGGGATCCGGCGGCGGAACGCTTCCCGGACGACGACGAGGCCAACCGCTGGGTTGCCCGCGCGCGCCGAAAAGGATACGAGCTGCCGGAGGTCCTTTGATCGGCCGCCGGCGGTTTTATCCCGAATCGTGCGGATCGTCCCCTCTCCCGGAGGGAGAGGCAGCCAATTCGCCAGCGCCCGGTTATAATCTAAGGCACGGGCGTTGTGCCGGCGGCGGCGCGTCGAGGGTCTTGCAGTATGCCCAGCGGAACGGTCTTCAACATCCAGCGGTATTCGCTCGACGACGGGCCGGGGATCCGGACCACCGTTTTCCTGAAGGGCTGTCCGCTGCGCTGCATCTGGTGCCACAATCCGGAAGGCATGGACCCGCAGCCTGAAATCCTGCTCAGCCCGTCGCGCTGTATCGCCTGCGGCCGCTGCCGCGCGGGCTGTGCGGCGCGGGGCGCGGGGCCGATCAGCCAGGAGTGCCCCGCGGAGGACGAGTCGCCGCGGTGCATTCGCTGCGGTGCGTGTGCGCGGGCGTGTCCCGCGGAGGCCCGCCGCCTGGTCGGCCGCCGCATGACCGCCGCCGAGATCCTGGCCGAGATCGCGCGCGACCGCGTGTTCCACGAAGGCTCCGGCGGCGGCGCGACCTTCTCCGGCGGCGAGCCCCTCATGCAGCCGCAATTCCTGACCGCCCTGCTGGCGGCCTGCCGCGAGCGCGAGATCCACACGGCCATCGACACGTCGGGCTACGTCGAGCCGGAAGCGTTGCTGGCCGCGGCCGTCTGCGCCGACCTGTTCCTCTACGACCTGAAAACCCTGGACGACGGCCGCCATCGCCGGTTCACGGGCGTTTCCAACCGGCTGATCCTGGAGAACCTGCACGCCTTGGGGCAGGTGCACGGGAACATCTGGGTCCGCATGCCGCTGCTGCCCGGCGTCAACGACGCCCCCGCGGACATCGAAGACGTTGTGCGTCTGGCGGCCTCGATTCCCGGCGTGCGGCAGGTGAACCTGTTGCCGTATCACGCCACGGGAGTTGCGAAGTTCGCGCGATTGGGCAAGACGTATCCCGGCGGCAACCTCGTGCCGCCGCCGGCCGAACTCGTGGAGCAAACGGCCGCCAGGCTGCAAGGCCTGGGCGTGCCCGTGATCTCAGGAGGCTGATCCATGACGCCGCGCACCGCCAAGTTGCGAGAAGAAAGTCTCAGCGCCTCGCCCTCGATTTCCCACGAGCGGGCGAGCTTGCTCACGGACTTCTATCAGGCCAACGACGGGAAGTTCTCGGTGCCGGTGATGCGGGCCCGCTCCTTCCTGCACCTCTGCGAGCACAAGACGTTGCACCTCGGCCCGGGGGAACTGATCGTCGGCGAGCGGGGGCCGCGGCCCAAGGCGGTCCCGACCTATCCCGAGCTGACCTGCCACAGCCAAGAGGACCTGCAAATCCTCAACTCGCGGCCCAAGACCAGCTATGCCGTTTCCGACGAGTGCCTGCGGATCTACCGCGAGAAGATCATTCCCTACTGGCGGGGCCGCAGCATGCGCGACAAGATTTTCGCCGCCGTCCCGCCCGCCTGGAAAGACGCTTACGAGGCCGGCATGTTCACGGAATTCATGGAGCAGCGGGCGCCCGGCCACACCGTGCTGGACGACAAGCCCTACCGCCGCGGGCTGCTGGACGTTCAGGCCCGGATCGATCGGGCCATCGCCGCGCTGGACTTTCTGGCCGACCCCGCGGCCTACGCCAAGCACGAGCAGCTTCGGGCGATGCGGATATCCTGCGACGCGGTGCTGCACTTCGCCGAGCGGCACGCGGCACTGGCCCTGGAGCAGGCCGCCACGGAGCCGGACCCGATCCGGCGGGCCGAGTTGCAGAAGATCGCCGCCGTCTGCACCCGCGTGCCGGCCCACGCGCCGCGGGACTTCCACGAGGCCCTGCAGTGCTACTGGTTCTGCCACCTGGCGGTGATTACGGAGCTGAACGGCTGGGATTCGTTGAGCCCCGGCCACCTCGATCAGCACCTCCTGCCGTTCTACCGGCAGGGACTCTCCGACGGCACGCTGACGCGCGAGTCGGCCCGCGAGCTGCTGGAGGCGTTCTTCGTCAAGTTCAACAATCACCCCGCGCCCGCCAAGGTGGGCGTCACGGCCGAGGAGAGCGGCACCTACACGGATTTCGCCAATATCAACCTGGGCGGCCTCCGGCCCGACGGCTCGGACGGCTCCAACGAGCTGTCGCAGCTCCTGCTGGAGGTGATCGACGAGATGCACCTCTTGCAGCCCAGCAGCAACTTGCAGCTTTCGCGGAAGACGCCCGATGCGCTGCTGAAGCGGGCGCTGCGCGTGATTCGCAAGGGCTACGGCTTCCCTTCGATCTTCAACGCCGACGCCGTGGTGGCCGAGCAGATCCGCCAGGGGAAATCGCTGGAAGACGCCCGCGCGGGCGGCTGCAGCGGCTGTGTCGAGACCGGGGCCTTCGGCAAGGAAGCCTTCATCCTCACGGGCTACTTCAACCTGGTGAAGGTCCTGGAGCTGGCCCTGCACGACGGCGTCGATCCGCGGAGCGGCAAGCGGCTGGGCCCGCCCACGGGCCGGCCCGAAGCGCTGGCAACCTGCGACGATCTCCAGGCGGCGTTCCGCGGCCAATTGCGGCACTTCCTGGATGTCAAGCTCCGCGGCAATCAGCTCATCGAGCAGATGTACGCCGCCGAGATGCCCGCCCCCTTCCTCTCCGTATTGATCGACGACTGCATCGCCAAGGGCAAGGACTACAATGCGGGCGGGGCCCGCTACAACAACAGCTACGTGCAGTTCGTGGGCATCGGCAGCCTGACCGACAGCCTGGCCGCCTTCCGCAAACTGGTCTACCAGGAGCGGAGCCTCTCGCCGGCGGATTTCGTCCAGGCCCTCGACGCGGATTTCGCCGGCCATGAGGAGCTGCGCCAGCGGGCCCTGCACAAGACGCCCAAGTACGGCAACGACGACGACCAGGCCGACGAGCTGATGGTGCGGGCCTTCACCGCCTGCTTCGAGGAGCTGGACGGGCGACCCAATTCCAAGGGGGGCTGCTATCGCGTCGAGATGCTGCCGACGACCTGCCACGTCTATTTCGGCTCGGTCACCGGGGCCATGCCCGACGGACGCAAGGCCGGCCTGCCGCTTTCCGAAGGCATCTCGCCCGTGCAGGGCGCCGATCGCAAGGGCCCCACCGCGGTGGTTTGCTCCGCGGCCAAGATGGACCAAATCAAGACGGGCGGCGCGCTGTTGAACATGAAGTTCACGCCGGACCTGCTCCGCGACGAGAAGGGCATCGAGCACCTGGCCCAGCTTGTGCGGGGCTACTTCAAGATGGATGGGCACCACGTGCAATTCAACGTGGTCCAGGCCGATACGCTCCGCAAGGCGCAGGCCTGTCCCGACGAATACCGCGACCTGATTGTCCGCGTGGCCGGCTACAGCGACTACTTCTGCGACCTGTCGCCCGAGTTGCAGAACGAGATCATCACCCGCACGGAGCACGGCGCGTTTGTGCCGGCATCGTAGCTCGCAGGGCGGGTCGGGCAGGCTGAAATCCCGGCAGTCGCCCGCCGGGTGAGACACTCTTTTCATTTGCGGTTCAAGTTAGGTCGAGAGGACGAAGCTGCAACGTTTTGATTGAACGGGACTTGGACACGATGCGGCCGGACGCAAGTCGGTGTTAATTTGGGAAGACGTGTTGCGCTGTTTGGTCACAAGGGGGGTGGAGCGAAGTCCGTCCGCCTTTGGGGTGCGGCGCTCGACCGCCGCACTCGAAAACTGTCACCCCGCAGAGGATATGCGGGTTCCGGGTATGCGCGGCCGATCGGCGTCTACGTCAAACCGGGAAACCGTCATGGCTTCTTTCCGCTCGGCCGCCCCTCCGCTGTGCTGCTTGTCGGCAGGTTGGGCTGTCGCCGGTTTTCAGGGCTTGTCGGACGACCAGACGACCGAGTAGCCCAATTTCACCTTGACGATCCTACCGCTGCCCTGGTCGCTGACGTACACGGAATTGTTGACCTTGGCCAGCGGGCCCACCTTGCAGAAAGGAATGGGCGGATCGGGCCGGACACTGCCGGCGCCTTGCTGGTCCGCGTTGCCATACTCGCCGAAACGCAGGACTTCGTTCTTGTTGTTGTCCAGCACGATCACCGAGAAGCTGAGCGCATCGGCCAGATAGATCATGCCCGACTCATCGACGGTGAAGCGGGGGCAGGGGCAGCGGCACTCGGGGTCGCCCCCACGGTTGTCGGAGATGCTGGGCGAGACGCCGAGGTATTGCCAAACGGGGCCGGTCACCTCCAGGACGTGGTCCGAGTCGCTGTCCACCTGAAGCTTGGGCACGTTGGGGCCGTCCAGGTCGCCGCCGGGAACGGTGGCCGGCGGCGGCCGGCGGTCATCGAGGTGTGAGAGGATCGTGCCGCCGGTGGGCGGGAACTTGAGAATGCAGCCGGTCATCCAGCGATACGCATTGTGGTCGCCCCACGGCCATTTCGTGGCCTCGCCCAGCACCGGGTTGATGGGACGGCCGTAAATGCCCGGATAAACTACCCCCTTGGGCCGCACGTTGCAGGCGATGTAGATGTTGCCCGCCCTGTCGCCCTGAATGCCGCCCACGGCATTCGGCGCCGTGACGGCCTTGGCCTGCTTCAATTTGCAGTCGTGACCATAAACGGCCACGCTCTGCGGGCCCCAGGTCTTTTCGGCGGTAATGACCAGGAAATCGCCGTTGGGAGCCAGGGTGAACCCCCGCGAATGGTGCGTACAGGGCCCGCTGAAGTCCATCCGCCCGCCCGCGAAGGCGATGCGCTTCTCGCTCCGGTCGTAACGGCGGATCATGCTGGGCTTGGTCAGCGGAGTGCCCGGGTCGTAGGGCTGGCTGATAGTGAAAATGGAGCCGTCGGCGGCGAAGACCGTTTCATCCCCGGCAATCGCCGAGCGGGCCGCGGCGCCCGTGGCCAGGTCGACCTTGACCCATCCAAACTCTCCCCAGTTGCCCCCTCCGGCGTAAAGCACGCTTTCCTCCGGGTCCACCGCCAGATAGCCGGCGGGAATGGGAACGTGCCCCTTGGCGGATACGCCGGCGGGCGTTCCGGCGATCTTCTGTGCCGACGCAGCGAGCGTCGTCCCCTGGTCTTCGATGCCGCTCAATTCAGGCGCGGGGTAACCCAGCGCACCTACCCACACCAGCGGCTTGCTTGCCGCACAATCCAGGACCATGCCCGGCAGGGTCGCCGCCGAGCCGACCATTTGCAGCGGGAGCGTGCCGGTGGCGACGGGTTCCAGCTTCGGCAGGGCGGAATACTTGACGACCTTCGCGGTCTTGTAGGGCGCCTCCAGCACCAGCACGTAAACCTCGCCCGTGCGCGGGTGGACCTTGATCTGGTCCGGGTGGGCACAGGGGGCCTGGGCCAGGTACGCGCCGCCAGGCTTGAACACGATGATGCGATCGTTGCCGTAGTCGCTCACGTAGAGATTGCCCTTGCCGTCCGTGGCCAGGCCCTTGGGATGGTTGAAGTGCGTTTCATCCTTTCCCGGCGTGGCGTCCTCACCCAGGAACGGCTCCATGCCTTCGCTGGAGTCGAGCAGCGAGCGGGCGACCGAGTGATGGCCGTCCCCTTCCTTGCCGTGACCGGTGGCATACAGGTACTTTCCGTCGGGCGAGACGGCCAGGCACGCATAATAGTTCTCGTAGGGAACCGAGGGCCAGGGCAGCAGCGGGCCAAAAAAGGATTCGCGCGGGCATGAGCCGTCGACGCCCACAATCAGCACCCGCATGCGATTGTCCTTCTGCCATGGATTTCCACCCGCGCCGACGATGGCCAACCAGCCCTGCGGCGTGATGGCCATCCCCTGCCGGGGAAGGTGCACGCACTCGCGCTGCATCAGCCAAGCGTAGCCGTTGTAGATCGTCGGCATGGATTTTCCGCTGGCCAGCGAAACCGTGCCGAAACCTCGCAGCTTGTCCGCGGGCAGGTCGCCCGGATAGTTGGGCATCAGCGTCCGCAGATAGTGATTATCCCGTGTATAAGCCACGAGCTTGCAACCGATGCCCCAACCGTCCACCATCAGCACAAAGACGTTCCCCTGCTCGTCCGCGACCGCCCCCTTGATGCGCCAGTCGGCGCCTGGGGCAATCAGATTGCCGCGGTCCTCGCCGCCGTAGAAGCGGTCGAAACGGGCGGTCAGACCGAGGCCGACCCGCACGCGGCAGCCTGGCGGCGCGGGCTTGCCCGCGTCCGTCTTCTTGTCCCAGGTCAGCGTTTGCGCCAGCGAGTTGGCCTGGAAGGGCGCGGGCGGGTTGGGACCCAGCCTGCCCGCCGCCAGGTGGCGGATGCACTTTCCTGTGGAATCGAGCACCTCCACCGTGGCGTCGGTGTACTGGGCGACGGCGAACTTCAGACGCACGCTGCCGCCCAGGTCCGAGAGCTCGGGCACCGTGCTGAAGCCCGGCACGGCCGTGGCAGACGCGCCTAGCGCTGCGGAACACGCGGCGACGGCCCCCACGGCCAGCAAACTCAGGATCTTTCTCATGGCATCCCCCAATTACATTGCGCCTGGAACCAATCCAGGCCCGTTCGGCCGCCACCTTACCATCGCACCGCCCCCGTGTCCAGCGCGCGGGCGGATCTATTCCAGGTGGGGCCCATGCCGCTTGCGTTGTGGTGTGCGCCTCCGGCCTGCCCCGAAAAGGCGGGCGAGACGCCTGCACCACAATACCCGGGCCGCTGGCCGGCTCAGTCGGCCGCGTTGAGGGCCGTCAGGTCGCCGCTCGTTGCATCGGGCTGATCGCGGACCAACTCCTGCCAGCGGCTGACGGCCGTTTCCTCCAACGACTCTTGCACCGGCGGCACGGCCGGCTTGCCGGGCCGCGCTTCATGCGCCTCGGCCATTAACTCTTCGAGTTTGCCCAGGGCCCGGTCGTAGAGTTCGTCGGGCAGGTCCTCGGTGACCGCCGCGAAGAAATGGGCCACGACTTCCGCCACGTCCTGGCCGGTGAAGACGTGCGGCGCGCGGGGGCCGAAATCCTGCGGGTTGCGGCGCTCCAGGAGCCAGGCGGCCGCCCGCCAGTGCTTTTCGGACTTGGCCGCCGTCTGCACCAGTCGCAGCAGGTGGATTTCGGCGGCCTGTTCGGCCCGGGCGACCTCGGCGGCGAACTGCGGGTCGCGCATGGCGAGCCGCGTGATGGTATAGGGCGCGCAGCCGACGAAGCGTGCCGCCGCCCGCCGGCTGTTGCCGCTGCTCAGCAGTGCCAGCAACACCCGCCGCTCGGCCTCGTCCAGCCGGCCGTAGGTGGAATTTTGTGAAATAGTCACGCCCGGAGCCTATCACAACGCCTGGCACAACTTCAAGCGGGCAAATCGGGGGGTACGGTCGGAAAGCGGGGTGGGCAAGTAGGTCCCGCCTGCCGGGCGGGACTTGGGTGGGGCGAAAGGCGGAGAGTCCCGCCCGGCGGGCATGTCCCGGTCAAGAAAAAGGCCTCCGACCTCGATTGCAGGTCCCCCGTTTGCAGGTCTGCCGATTTCGGCAAATTGGTCGGCGTCTCAGGGCTCACGATTTACAACTGGGAACACGGCAAGTCCCGGCCGGCGAGGAACGATTTTGCCGCCCTGGTCTCCGTGCGGCAGATGGGAGAGCGTGGGGCGTTGGCGAAGTTGGGGTTGCTGAAGTAGCAAGAAGCCGAGGTAGCGAACTACCGCCAGTTGCCGATGAGGTCTTTGGTTTCATGCTTGCCCCCGGGGCCACACGACCATACATCGAAGGACCCAGGGTTGTGTTTGCCCGGGCAACCGTACTGGTAGGGGTTGCCCCACGGGTCTAGCGGCACGTCATTTTCCAGGTACGGGCCAGCCCACTTCGCCGGGTTCGGCAGGTTGGTGGGCGGCCGACGCAGGGCCTCCAATCCCTGAGTCGTCGTCGGCAGGCTACCGACATCAAGTTGATACAGCTCCAAGGCCGTCTTGAACAGGGCAATCTGTTTCTTGGCAGTGTCGATGGCATCTGCCATCTCCACCAAGTCGTACACCCGCACATAATCCACAAGGAACTGGTCAGGCAGCTTGGCCTTCTTGATGTCGCCGCCCCAGGGGCCGATTTCGTCGCTGAGCTTGACATAGAGCGGCACCTGGCAGACACCGCCCGCCTTGGTCCGCCATGTCTCCTTGCCGTCCACGTAGAAGACGTATTCGTCCGGCTTCCACCAGAGGCCGAACGTGTGCCAGCCTTCCATAAGCCCAGGCACCTTGGCGACATTCCCGGACGATTTGTGGTGCTTGCCGTAGCCGCCCCAGTGGAGGGTCTGCTGCACCCGATCATCGAGCCAGGGTTTCTCGTAGATGTCGATTTCGGTCCCCTGGCGGCCGTCGTTGCCGTCCTTGCCCACGCTGACGTTGTACAGCCAAAACGCCGTCCAGTGTCCCGGTTGCTTCTGGAGTTGGATGCGGGCGACGTAGTAGCCGAAAGTGTGCTCGAACTTGCCTTTCGTCCGCACGCAGCCGTCGATGAACTTGTCGCCCTCTTTGAGGGTGCTGATGGCCAGGTGGCCCTTTCCGTCCAGTGAGATCGCCTTGCGGGACCAGTAGCCACCTTGACGCTTGTACTCGGGAACGTCCCACTTGCTTGTGTCGAGATTTCTTTCCTGCCAGCCCAAAATACGAGTCTTGCCGTCGGTAGCCGGGGGAAGAACTTCCACCGCCTTGACAGTCAGCCCGGGCGTGCCCTCGAATTCATCGTGCCAGACCAGCTTCCAGGTCTTACCTTCGGGGGCTGGGGGCAGATCATCCCTGGCCTTCGATTCTTGAGCAACAGCCAGACCGGCCGAAACCACAGACAGAGTGACGGCGAGGATGGTTCGTAATAGGTTCATGTTGGTGTCCTCCGGGGCTGGGGAATCGGCCACGTCGTTGTGCTACCACCGGCCGTCGGTCTACAATGCGGGAGCAGCGATTGCTACCTGCCGCCGCACCTGGATGCCTGCTGGAGATGCCATCATGCGAATCTGGGCCTGCAAGCGGGATCGGAAGTGTCAAATCTCCTCCCGACACCAGCCGGTTCCAACCTACGGTTCATTCTACCAGGGGTCGCAAGCCGGAGCCACCGGCAAGGCGGGGAGTAGGTCCCGTCTGCCGGACGGGACTTGAGTGGGCCGGAAGCCGAAGAGTCCCGCCCGGCAGGCGGGACCTACGGCAGGCGGGACCTACTGGCAGGACGAACGGTGCGAAGGTCGACACGGAGACGCACTTGGTGTTCACAGTAGGGGGCGATTGACAACCGGCATCCCGCGGTTCACGATCAGAGTTGCCCGTCTGCCGGGCGGGACTTGAGTAAGTAGGCCCCGCCTGCCGGGCGGGACTTGAGTGAACCCACGGCCCGGGAGTCCTGCCCAACGCGCAAGTCCCGTCCGGCAGACGGGACCTACCGGCAGGCGGGACCTACTGACGGGAGCTACTGGCACGACGCGCAAACCGAAAACAACCGCGTTCTGGGTCGGCCGGCTGCCACATTGGGAAGTGGAGGACGGAAGATACTTCATCACGATCCACCTTGCCGGAGCCATCCCAGCGCAGGGTCGCGTGCGGCTGAGGAAGCTGGCCGAACAGGCCCGCGCCGTCCAGGACAGGCACTCGCCGGCATGGTTGTCTCTTCAGCGCGCCATCTTCCGCGAGATGGAGCAATGGCTCGACCGGGCGGAGCACAATCCCAAGCTCCGGCATCCCGAGGTCGCGGCGATGGTGGTCGAGGCCATCGAGCACCGCCAGCGGCGCGCCGCCTGGCATCTCTTCGAATACGTGGTCATGCCGACGCACCTGCACCTGTTCGGCGCGATCGGCGCTCTGGGATTGCAGGAGACGGTGGAGGACTTCAAACGCTGGACCGGACACCGGGCCGGCAAGATTCTCGCAGAGGACGGCCAACGCTTCTGGCAGCGAGAATGGTTCGATCATTGGTCCCGCTCGGATGAAGAAGACGAGAAGATCGTCAGATACATTCGCGCTAATCCGGTGAGCGCCGCGTTGGTGCAAGAACACACCGACTGGCGGTATGGTTCGTGGAGCAAGTAGGTCCCGTCTGCCGGGCGGGACTTGAGCGGGCCGATGTCGAGGAGTTCCGCCCGGCGAATGAGTTCCGTCCAGCGAATAAGTCCCGCCCGGCAGGCGGGACCTACTGGCAGGCGGGACCTACTGGCAGGCGGGACCTACGGCAGCTTCAACGCCCCGTGTCGGTGCCGGAATCGGGGGCGGAGTCTTTGGCCGGAGGGGGAGAACGCCGCTTGCGCTTTTCCCGGCCGTCGGGCTTGTTCGCCTTGTCGTCGGTTCCGGGCTTGGTTGCCTTGGCGTCGGTGTCGGGCTTGTCCTCGACAGGCGCGATCACGATCGAGCCGTTCTCTTTCACCGTGAAGGCGACGGTCTTGGCCTGCCTGACGCTCTTGAGAAACTCCTTGTCGCCGCGGATCGACGACTGCCACTTCTGCCCGATCTTCAAGGCGAGCAGGCGGTAGTTCATCTCCGATTTCTCGGCCAGGTCGCTGACCATGTCGGCCCGCTTTTCCGGGTTGTTGATGAGCCTGGTGGGCATCGTGACGGTGGCCTCGACGTAGGGCGGCTCGGCACGGCCCAGCGGGATGTCTTGCGCATCCAGACAGCAGCAGGCACCGACGAGAATACAGGCTGCACAGATCTTCATAAGGCAACCACCGCGGTTGATTGTTGGGCCTGGCGAGGGTCCAGCGTCCCCTAGGCGCTGTGCGACAACAACTTGAGCACTTCCCAAGCCCCCGGACGCAGTCCGGGGGCTTTTCAATCGCTTGCAATTGGGCAAGTTATCCTGTTACGACCACCTTAGCCTAGTCGAAATCTCCTTCCGGCACCAGCCGGTTCCAGTCTACGGTTCATTCTACCAGGGGTCGCAAGCCGCAGCCACCGGCAAGGCGTGGAGTAGGTCCCGTCTGCCGGACGGGACTTGAGTGAACCCACGGCCCGGGAGTCCTGCCCAACCCATAAGTCCCGTCCGGCAGGCGGGAAGTACTGGCGGGAGCTACTGGCATGACGCGCAAACCAAAAACAACCGCGTTCTGGGTCGGCCGGCTGCCACATTGGGAAGTGGAGGACGGAAGGTACTTCATCACGATCCACCTTGCCGGAGCCATCCCAGCGCAGGGTCGCGTGCGGCTGAGGAAGCTGGCCGAACAGGCTCGCGCCGTCCAAGACAGGCACTCACCGGCGTGGTTATCTCTTCAGCGTGCCATCTTCCGCGAGATGGAGCAATGGCTCGACCGGGCGGAATGCAATCCCAAGCTGCGGCATCCCGAGGTCGCGGCCATGCTGGTCGAGGCCATCGCGCACCGCCAGCGGCGCGCCGACTGGCAGGTCTTCGAATACGTGGTCATGCCGACGCACCTGCACCTGTTCGGCGCGATCGGCGCTCTGGGATTGCAGGAGACGATCGAGGACTTCAAACGCTGGACCGGACACCGGGCCGCTGAAATTCTCGCAGACGACGGCCAACGCCTCTGGCAGCGAGAATGGTTCGATCATTGGTCCCGCTCGGATGAAGAAGATGAGAAGATCGTCAGATACATTCGCGCCAATCCGGTGAAGGCCGCGTTGGTGCGAGAACACACCGAGTGGCAGTACGGTTCGTGGAGCAAGTAGGTCCCGTCTGCCGGGCGGGACTTGAGTGAGCCGATGTCGAGGAGTCCGGCCCGGCAGACAAGTCCCGCCCGGCAGGCGGGACCTACTGGCACCGCCCGCTGCTCACCACTTCCCCCAGCGCCCGCGCGGTCGCCCGTAAGAGCGAGTCGGCGCCGACGGGGGCGCCCGTGGCGTTCTGCATCCACAGGTCCGGCGTGAGGTTGCCGAAGCGGGCCATCCGCTCGAACTCGGCGGCGAAACGCCCGCTTCGCTTCATCTGCTCCTCGATCTGGAAGGCGATCAGGTGGCCGATGGGGTAGTCGGGCAGGTAGAGCACGTCGCGGATCATGTGCGAGTAGACGGCCAGCAGCGTCACGTCGCGGCGGCCGAACAGCGGGGCGTAATAGCGGTTCCACAAATCCCGCGCGATGAGGAGCGTGGCGGCCTTCAGCTCGGCGGGCGTGGCCTGCGGGTGCGCGTACATCCAGTGCCACACCGCCATGTCCACCAGGGCCATGCCGGAAATCTCGGCAGTCATCCAGAAATCATTGAGCGTCTTGAGGGCCTCGCCGCGGGCGTCGGCGGCGGCCAGGCCGAGCACTTCCAGGTCGCGGCCTTGGGTGATCATCGCCAGGGCCTCGGTGAAGGCGTTGTTGGGCACACCGGCCAGGAGCGTGTCGTCGACCTGGTTTAGCGAGAACGTCTGCTCGATGTTGTGGCCCAGCTCGTGCAGGGCGATGTTGAAGCCCTTGTAGTTCATCCCCGCGGATTCGACGCGGGTGCGGAGGCGGGCCAACTGCCCGCGCATCGCGCCGCCCATGGCATGGCCAGTGCCGCGGGCCGGCTCGACGTCGATGAAGCCGCGCAAATAGGCCGCCCGCTCGGGGCTGAAGCCGAGCCGGACGAGGGTCTTCGGCAGGTCGTCGCGGAAGGCGGCCGCCGTGGGATATCGCTTGCGAACCATCTCGTCCAGCTCCGCCTCGGTGTGCGTCTGCCGCGGGCGGAAGCCGTTGTACCAGATGTCGAACGGCTCCAGCGGGCGGCCCAGGCGCTTTTCCACCAGCCGGCCGATGGCCGCGAATTGCGGCGAGGTGAGCACCGCTTCCAGCATGGCCCGCACGCGGTCCTCGCTCATCTGCCGATCTTCCTCGAAACGCCGCGCAATCAGCGTGGGCGCGGTCGGCGAGTAGGGATCGACCCGCCGGTTGGCGCGAAACACGGCCAGCCACATGGCATAGCGGGTGTCGGGCTCGGCGGCGGTGGCGGGCTTCCAGTCGGCCGCCGCCGGCGCGCCGAATTCGTCGACCGGCGACTGCCGCACCGCGTTGCTCACGGGGTCCCAATCCACGCGCGGGTTGTTGATCACCGCTTGCGGGATGGACTGGTCTATGATCCGCTCCAGCACGCGCTGGATCATCCGCTGCCGGGCCAGCCCGCCCGATGCGGCGCCATATTGCGCCTTGATCTCGTCGCGGAGATTCCAGTGGGCCACCAGCCGCAGGCCGGGCGGAAAGGGCCGCCCGCCCGCCGCGTCCAGCAAATGGTGCATGCAGATCTTGTATTCGTTGATGTACAACTCCGCGTCGGCCTGGCTCTGCGAGACGGCCTGCAAGACATCGGCCGGGATCCGCTTCGAGAACCGCTGGGCCAGCCGCACCTCGGCCCACTGGCGGCGCGACCAGCCGGGCCCCTCGCTCAGCCGCTCCTGGAGCGTGCTGAGCGGGAAGTTCAAGAGCACCACCAGCGCCAGCTTGTTGCTGAAGAAATCATCGGCCACGTGGGCCGCAGGCTCGTAACCGGCGAACATCTCGTCCACGGGCAGGACCGGACCGCGCTCCAGGTCGGTCTGCAACCGCAACTCGTAGCGCAGCTCGGCCATGTGACCGTCCAGCTTTTCCAGCAGGCGGCGGAAACGGCCCAAGAGCGCATCCAGGGCCGGCCGATCCCCGGCAAAATGCCGGCGCACGAAGGCCGCCAGGGCCGCGGCGTCGCCGTCCTCGGCACGCCAGAAACGGCCGACCTGCCGCAGCCCGCGCTCGAGCCTGGCCCGCTCAGTTTCGCCATACTTGGCCACGAGTTCGGCTTCGAGCGTGGCGGCCATCGTCTTGAACCCTTGGGGTAGTGAGGATTGATCCGCGGCGGCGCAACGGCAGGAAGCGGCCGGCAGCAGGGTCGAAAAAAACAGCGCCGCGAGGAGCAGCGACGCAGCCAAGGTCCCCTCTGGTGCCCGAGGGGTAGGGTGAGGGGGGTTGCTCCCCACGCGCACAAACTTAAGGCGGATGCCTTGCGAACCGGTCTCCCCTCGCCCTCTGGGAGAGGGGCCATCTTCGATAGTGCCCGGGGTGAGGGCTTGGTGGACACGTGCAAACCGGGCAACGCATTCGTCGCACTCGCCAGCCCTCAGAGGTTGTGAATCTTTCGGAAAAGCAAGAAAACCTTTTCGTCCGTTTGGGGTTTAATCTCGTGTACGGCCGGGTCGGCCGGGGATGTTGGAGGACGG
>Ga0326727_10003576_pt1 | contig 49238 bp, 41 predicted proteins | sample MB2enrmetagenome_FD_207643 | JGI IMG/M metagenome (GOLD analysis project Ga0326727, IMG submission 207643) | Lab enriched peat soil microbial communities from McLean, Ithaca, NY, United States - MB29MY | ecosystem: Environmental > Terrestrial > Soil > Wetlands > Peat | place: USA: New York... | reverse complement strand
GGCGCCCGCCCGCGCTGTGTTCGGAGGTCACATCCACCCCGTAATCCCGGAAGTAGCGGTAGGTCTTGCGCTGAGCGGCGCACTCCCGCTCCGGCCCGTAGCCCAGGAACGGGCTGATGCCTTGGAACCCGCTAACCTGAAAGGCCGGCGGCAGAGGTGGGGAGGTGTGAAAGCCCTTTTATTGCCAGCCCACCAGATAGACAATCTTCGGCGCGCCGCAGGTGATGCGGTCAAGGCGTTCGATGACATCCAGCGCCTGCTCGAAAGTGAGATGGACCCTGCAATCCCTTCCCTGGTCCGTTCTCTCGGCCAGAAAGATCTTCATCACCAGGCTTTGGTCATACTTGTGAAACCAGGGTCGCTCCGGCTTGCCGGTCTTCTCCCAGTTGTAGTAGTCCCCGGACGGCTGGTAATCCGCCGGCCGCAGGGCCGGGTCGTCCGACGCAGGCCGCGGCGTGTCAGGTGGGGCTGAGAGCGAGGTGCCCACCGCGGCGACGCACGCGGCGCCAACGATACAGGTGGCCGTTCTTAAGAACGTTCTTATCCATGACAGAAGGCGATGGCGTCTTCGACGGAGCAGCACGTTTGGATTATACGCTCGTTCCGCCCAGCGCCTGGCAGGCGGACGTCGGGATTCCGGGCTTCGTGCGTATCCTGTCATCTATCCAGGGTTTCTTACGGGATACCCGGCCAGGGTGACAAGCAATCTGTGAGCTTGTATATCAAAGGAGCTGGCATGGTGGTCGGCGCTCACGATTTTTCCTGTCCGCTTTCCCACTCCGGCGGCTGTATAAGGGATGAAGCAACGGTGCCTGAGGTCCCCCCCCTCCGCAGTGCCCCTTCGGAGCACGGGTGCTACGGAGGACGGGTCAACTCTCCACCGAGGCCAGCCCCCTCAACCCTCAACCCTCAACCGCTACCGTTATTTACTTCACCCTATATAGGTGGACAGATTCTGTCACTTGAACATCCTCCTCATTCCCAATGGGTTGCGACGGCTCTGGAGGAACTCGCGCAATTCCAAATTCCGCACCCCTCCTCCGCACTCCTCAGTCCCGCCTCCATACCACCCCCGGCGGCGGCTCGTAAGTGAAGCAGCCGGGAAACGCCTTCCCCTTCCGCGCCCCGCCATGCCCCAGGTCCCGGCCCGACGGAAGCAGCAGGTGCTCCCGTAGATGACACGCTGGGCTTCCAACACCAGCGCCGTGGCGTGAATCGGCTGTGGCGGTGGATGCAGCAACAGCCAAGCGACATACTCGGAGCCCTGCTCGTCTCTAAAACTGTCCCGCCGGCCATCAAAGGTGACCTCCCAGGTGCCCAGGCCCCGGCGCAAGGCATACTCGCCGCTCCGCTGTTCGGGCTCAGTGTTCCGACGACTTGCTTTCATCGCATCTTCGTTCACCCCATATACCGGGGATGTTGGCCCTAGCAAAGCAACCGCTGTGCCGCTGATTCTGCCGTTCCAAGTGAGAAACACTAGCTCATGCCCGTTCGCGGCATGACGATCTCATTAGCCCCCCTTTCCGGCCGCTAGGCGTCGTCATTCCCGCCCGCCACCGCTGCCACCCACTGCCAACCGCTGCCACTTTTTGCCCAAACAATTTGTTGACGGCTCCAGCAATCCAGGCTCGCGGTGCTGGCCAGAAGGTCGTATGCTCCCGGCGATAAGACACCACCTATGTCCGAGACCATCAGCTCAAACGCGCTCTTCCACTTCACGAAATCCATTGACGCCCTCAAGAGCGTTCTCAAGACGGGTTTCTTCCCCCACTACTGCCCGGAGTACACGCTTGACCCAACCGACAGGGCCGCGGCGTCAAAAGGTCACCATCCCCTGCATGCGATACCTATGGTCTGCTTCTGCGACCTGCCACTGTCTCTCATCGGAAAGCATCTCAAAGAATACGGTAACTTCGGAATCGGCCTCGATAAGAAGTGGGGAATCAAAGACGGCGTGGCCCCGGTCATCTACACATACAGCAAGGCAAAAACCCGTCCATCCGTCTCGCGCCTGGCCGCCGAAGCCCCGACGGCCGGCGACGGCCAGATGCTTCGAGACATGAGATACCTCGCGGCCTATTCAAAGCCATTCCAAGGCCCGGCGTGGAGGAACGACCGCGTCCAGAAGCAGGTGCGGTTCTACGATGAAAGAGAGTGGCGGTACGTGCCGGTCGCCCCATGGGATGGCCCGCTCTTTCTGGACTGGGAACAATACAGCGACATCCGCCGGCGCCGGAAACTCCACAGCAGCCTTATACAGCACAACACCCTTCCCATCCCACCAGATGCTATTCAGTACCTGATACTACCCTTTGAGAAAGACGAGCAGAACATCCTCGATCTTCATGAGTACATCACGAAGCTCTACCCCCGCAGGGATGCGATCCTAGTGACCACCACCATCATGACAGACAATTGCATAAAAGAGGACGTCTGACACCCGCCCTAATGGGTGACCCTTGCTCTTGCTCCGCTGCTCTGCTTCTGGTAGCTCTTGATGTTGTCCACCAGCCCCCGCACCTGGCCATTCTTCGGGTCCAGCTTAAGGCACGTCTGCGCCACCAGCAGGGCATCGTCGAAATGCCGGTCTTGGAGCAGCAGTTGCGCATACCGGAACACCGCCTCCGGGCTGTAGGGGCAAAGGGCAAAGGCCTGGCGGAACGCGAAATCAGCCTCTTTGCGCATCCGTTGATATTCCGCCTGGGACTTGGGCTGATACGCTGCCGGGCAAATATTCGTATCCGTGTTCAGGCGCCAGGCGTAGAGGCCGCTGATCGAACTCCGCAGCTTGGAGAAGCTCGCCGCTGCGAAACCATTCTGGACAAACCGCGGGTCGCCGGTGAATCCCTTGAGGTCCTCGCGCACACCAATCCGGTTGTTCCATTCCACGATCTTGCTCATCGGCATCTGCGCCACCAGCCCCGGGTCGGCGGGGAAGCCCATGAGCTCCTTGTGCACATACACTCGATCCACGAAGTCGGCGATCTCCCGCACCGTTGTCTGGTCTTCCAGCCAATCGCCCAACATGCCGTCAACCACCTTGCGCCAGTACTCGTGGTCGCGGGCGACGACCTCTTCCGGCAACTGCGCCAGCGGCTGGCGGTTCAGCTTCATGATCAGGCCGTGCGCCTCCAGGTAGGGATACATCCAGTCCAGGGGGAAGCTTTCCTCGACGTAGAACTCCCGGTCCGGGTTCCGGTCGAAGATAAGCTTGGTGATGAGGCTGTTAATGCTCATCACGGCGACCTGGCCGGAGACGGTCACGTTACTGCCAACCATCTTCACATCCTCCCCAGGCTTGAGCTTGTGCTCCTGCATTCGGCGCTGCGCGTTCGTCGTGTACTCCTGAAAGCACTTCTGCGAGTCTTCAGCGGTGGGGATGTATATCTTCCCGCCATACATGGCCCGCAGGTATTCCAGGTAGGTGCCATCCGCGAGGGCATTCTGGGTCAGGATGAAGAACGGGTCGGCGTCCGCGTGCGACTTGACGAAGGCCGTCGGCAAGCAGCGTCCTGGGTCCGTGCCGCCGAAATAGATGCTGCCCGCGGGGATGGAGGAGATGATGCCGTCAGCGAAGAGGGCAGTGTATTTCGGCGCGCAGTTGAGGACGTGAGTGTAGGCCATGCACAGCTCGATCACGGTTTGCCAGTAGGGCGTATCGAGGCTCTCGATCGTGGCATTGGTGCCCTTTTCATACTGGCGGTGATGCAGGTGGTAATAATCCCACCGGTTGGCCACGGTCCGCCAATCCCCCTCGATAGCCGCGGCGAAGAAGCGCTGGAACTCCGGGGTAATCTTCTCCCCGGCTTTGGCGGCCAACTCTTCCGACTGCTTTTCCTTGGCCCGCGCAAAAGCTTCGAGCTGCGCAATCTGCTGTTGGCGAAGGGCGGAGTCCTCCGCTTGGCTGCGAGCCGCCGATGGGCTGCTCCCGCCGACGGACAGGGCCAGAGCGCCCATAAGGACGAGCAGCACCAAGGCCGTGAGCGGCCGCAACCGGCGCGCGCGCGAGGCGTCCACAATGGCCGCGACCCGGCCCTGAAGCTGGGGCGAGCGGGCCATCGCGATGCCGGCAAACTGCGGCATGTGGGGGAAGCTCCGGGCGATGTCCACCAGGTGCGTGGCGTAATCCGATGCCCGGCAGCCGCTGTTCAGCACCAGGTCATCGCAAGCCCGCTCGCGTTCGACGCACATTCTGTGCGCGGCCAGCCAGACCAGTGGATTGATCCAGTAACAGGCCACCACGATGCGCGCGAGGGCCTGCGTCAGGCAGTCCCAGCGCTTGGCGTGCGCCAATTCGTGCAACAGCACAACCCGGCGCCGCTCAGCCGGCCAGTCCGCGGCCTCCGCCGGCAGCAGCACCACCGGCCGCCGCCAACCCCACGTCAGCGGCATTGGGTTACCCTTCGACTGCAATAACCTCACGGGCCGGCGCAGAGGCAACCGTGCGCAGGCTTCGTCCAGGAGCACCGCCCAGTCCGCGTCTTGCAGCAGGCGCCCGTTTCGCGCGAGGCGGCTGAGCTGCACCTGCCCCGCCAGCACCGAAACCAGACCCAGCACCGTGCCGACGAGCCAAACCGTAACCGCGACCACGAGCCAGTTGGTGCTGAACCGCGCGGCAATGGGCGCGCTGCTCCGGGACCCTTCTGTGCCGGCAGCAGCCGCGGCCGGCTCCGCCGGCGCGGGGGCGAAAGCCGCCGGGTGTGCCGTCGCCTCGGGCGCCAGGTTGAGCACCAGCGAGAACTGGTTGCCGGAATTGAACCCAGTCGAGACCGTCCAGAGCGGCCGTTGCCAGGGGTGCGGCATCGCCTGCAGCAGCAGCAAACAGGGCAGGGTGGTCATGGCCAGCAACCAGATCCAATGCCGCGTCGCCGCCGCCGCTCGCCGCAGCAGGAGGCATAAAGCGCCTGCCACAGCGAGCACCGCAAGGCTTTTGAACCAGGCGTCGAAGAAGAGCGGCGTAAACGCCGAGTGCAGAAGGGACTGTGGGATAATGTTCATTAGGGTATTCATATTAGCGGCCCTCCTTCCGGGCCTGGTCGATTAGCTGTCGCAGTTGGTGTAACTCCGAATCGGGCAATCGCGTGTCGGCTGTCTCCAGCAGCGCGGCCATGGCCTGCGTGACCGAGCCCTGGAAGAAGGTGGAGACGACCCGCTTGAGGGCCGAGCGCCGCGCGGAAGCTTGCGAGGCCCGCGGCATATAGACGTAGCGGGCACCCTCCCGCCGGTGCTTCAGGTGCCCCTTCTCCTCCAGGATGCGCAGCAAGGCGCGGACGGCCGAGTAGCTGGGCGGATCGGGTAGCGCGGCTTGGATTTCGGCGGCGGTCGCACTCCCGCGGTGGTGCAGAGCATCCATGATCTGGCGTTCGCGGCGGCTGAGATGAAATTCGGCATTCATGTCAAATATGCTAATATTTTAGCAGGCCGAAGAAGGCTGTCAACCTGAATCTGCTATTTTTTTAGCACCCCACCCCCGCGCGGGCCGGGTCTGCGTCGGCGGCCACAACTTGGATGAGAAGGAGGCGAAACCATGGACGGACGCGGCGCGGCGAAATTCCTCGACTGACTGGAAGGAACGACAGAGTTTCCTGGCATGGCAGAAAGTGGCAGTTGGAAAAAGATAACGATCCATACTGACGGCGGATGTGATGGAAACCCCGGACCCGGTGGTTGGGCGGCGCTGCTTCGATATGGCGATCACGTGCGCGAGTTGACGGGTGGGGAGCCAGCCACCACCAACAATCGCATGGAGCTGCAAGCCGCCATCTCTGCTCTCGAGAGCCTCAAAGAACCGTGCGAGGTCACACTTTTCACTGATTCGGAATATTTGCGCGGGGGCATCACCGAGTGGTTGCCGCGGTGGAAAGCCAAACACTGGCGCACCGCCGACCGGAAGGCGGTGAAGAACGATGATCTATGGCGGCAACTCGAAGAAGCCACCTCGCGCCACCGTGTCACCTGGCAGTGGCTCAAAGGCCATGTCGGGCACCCGGATAACGAACGGTGCGACCAGCTTGCTGCTGCCGAAATTGTGAAGGTTCGGCGCAACTATACGCCGGAAAAGCTTGCCGCCCTGCGTGAAGCCTTTATTGCCAGCCGTGACCCAAACCGAAAACAGGGGAATCTGTTGTGACGTCCGGGAAAAGTTGATGCTGCTGGCGTTACTAGTCCGGGTTTTGCTATGGTTCAAACGCACGCGCCCAATTGCGGTCGGGTGAGCCAGCACCTCAGAAGGCGTCTGCCTGAAACAACATGAAGATCAGCTCCATTCCAAAGTCGGGCCGGAAAGGCATCGTCGTCTATCTCAACACCCGTCACGGCAAGGTCGTGCGCAGTTATGTGCGCCCGCGCGATCCCCGCACGCCCGAGCAACTGTCTAACCGGAGTAACTTCGGCGCTGTCTCCAGGCGCTGGCGCACCCTCACCGCCGAGCAGCTCGCCGCCTGGCGCATTGCCGCGCTCGACAGATACATTGTAACCAGAGCGGGTCGCCGGGTCCGCCCCAACTGCTACCACTACTTTGTGAGCGTGAACACCCAGCGCGCCGACCTCGGCTTGCCCCAGTTCGATCTCCCGCCCGCCGAGCCTCTCCTCAGTCCCAACCCGGTGGCTGAGTTGGTGATTACCAACACCGGTGGCAGGATCATGCTCAAGCTCCGCGTCGCGAGCCCACCGGCCCAGTACACCCTGGTGCAAGGTGCCGCGCCGATCCGGAGTGGGGTCCGGTGCGTCCAGCACTTCACCTTCCTGGGGCTGCTGCCGCCACCGACCGACGGCTGGAGCGACATCACCGAGCTTTACGTCGCCCGGTATGGCGTGCCGAAGGCTGGCACGGCCATCTGGATTCGCACCTGCCAGCACATTGACGGCTGGACGGATGCCCCCAAAGTGACCCGCGCCCGCGTCCCTGCCCCAACCGCATAGGCGCGAAAACCCGAAACCCGAAGCTCGAAACCCGAAACAAACCCGAATTCCGAATGGCCGAATGCTCAAAACGCGACGCTGGGCGGTGGTTTTGGTCATTTTCTGCTTGCCGCTTGGGATTTGTTTCGGGCTTCGGGTTTCGGATTTCGGGTTTGGGACTTTGGCGGCCCATTCCCGCTCATAGCCTTATAGCCCCGCCATAGCCTCCCCATAGCCTCGCCGTAGTACCCTCGTTAGCCAACGAGGGTACTACGGCGAGGCTACGGTGTGGTTCCCGTGTGGTCCCGTTGGGGCTGTGGAGGTATCGGCACGCGGCAGGGATGGGTGGGCGAGGGTCGCTTTGGCGCCAAAATCCCCGTCAGCCCAGTTGACTGTGGCCCGTTTGACTCCGGCGACGAAGTCCCCTAGTGTAAGCATGGGTTTTAATCGCACTAGTTATCCCGGCTCATGGACTCGTTTGAGGCAAAGCTTTCAGCGCACGGGCTTGCGTTGCGCCGGGGGCGGTTGCAGACGCTCCAGATCAACGTGGGGCGCAAGTGCAATCAGGCCTGCCGGCATTGCCACGTGGATGCAGGGCCCTGGCGCGCTGAAATGGTGGGGCAAGTCGTGGCTCGCCGCATCGGTGACTGGATTCGGCAATACCAGCCGGAGATTGTGGACCTCACCGGCGGGGCGCCCGAGTTAAGCGGGTTCTTCCGTTTCTTCGTTGAGACCGCGCGCGGCGCGGGGTCGCACGTGATTGACCGCTGCAACCTTACGATAATCGAGGAGGCCGGTTATCGTGACCTTCCAGAGTATTTGGCGGGCCAGGAGGTTGAGGTGATTGCTTCGCTGCCGTGCTATACCGCCGAGAATGTGGCCAAACAGCGCGGGGCCGGTGTGTTTGAGAAAAGCATCTCCGCGCTGCGCAAACTCAATGGGGTCGGGTATGGCAGCCGGTTGCCGCTTAACCTGGTCTATAATCCCGTGGGCCCGAAGCTGCCGGCCCCGCAAGCCGAGTTGGAGGCGGACTACAAAGAGGCCCTTGGACGCGGATTCGGCATAACCTTCAATCGTCTCTACACGATCACCAACCAGCCCATCGCTCGGTTCGCCGAAGACTTGCGCCGACAGGGTAAGACCGAGGAATACATGTCGCTATTGGCGAACAGCTTCAATCCCGCCACGGTCGAGAGCTTGATGTGTCGCACGACCTTAAGCGTGGGCTGGATGGGAGAGGTGTACGACTGTGACTTCAACCAGATGCTGGGGATGCAAATGCGGAATGGCAAACCACTCAGTACCTGTGGGACGTGACGCCGGAACTGCTGGAGGGTTGGGCCGTCCGAACGGGTGGGCATTGCCTGGCCTGCACGGCGGGTTGCGGCAGCAGTTGCGGCGGGGCGCTGCAGACGACAGGCGCCTCCTGACGCCCCCGCATGAGCGAAGACCGCCGCCGGCTGATACTCTTCGCGCGCTACCCGACCGCTGGCAGGGCTAAGACCCGTCTGATTCCCGCCCTGTGCGCCGAGGGTGCGGCGGCGCTGCACCGCCGGCTGGTTTTGCGCACCCTGCGCACGGCCAGCAAAGCCTGTAGAATCGCGCCTGCGGAATTGGAATTGCGCTTCGAGGACGGCACGGAACAGGCGATGAGTCATTGGTTGGGGGACAGTGCGCGCTTTCTGCCGCAGGGGGCCGGCGACCTGGGCCAGCGCATGGCGGGCGCGTTCGAGGAGAGTTTTCGCACCGGCTCAAAGGCTACCGTCATCATCGGCAGCGATTGCCCCGGCCTCACCCCGGAAATCATCAAGGCGGCTTTCTCCTGCTTGAAGGAAACCCCGGTCGTGCTGGGACCGGCCCGAGATGGGGGTTATTACCTCATCGGCCTGAGTCGTCCCATGCCGGAATTGTTCCACCACATCCCTTGGGGCACGGGCCGCGTGCTGGCCGATTCGTCGGCCGTCCTCCGGCGCAGGGGCTGCCAGCCCGCCTTGTTGGACCCGTTGGAGGACATTGACCGGCCTGAAGACCTGCCCGCCTGGCGGGCAATTGCGGCATCCGAAGACTCCTGCCTGGACCGGGTTTCTGTCATTATCCCGGCGCTGAACGAAGAACACCAGATCGCCGCCACCCTGCGCGCGGTCGGGAAAAGTCCGTGTCACGAAGTGATCGTCGTTGACGGTGGTAGCACCGATTCCACCGTGCAGCGTGCGAAGGAGGCAGCCTTGACCGTTATCAGCTCAAAGCCCGGTCGCGCGCGCCAGATGAACGCGGGAGCGGCCCGGGCCGAGGGAGGCTCCTTGCTGTTTTTGCACGCGGATACGCTCCTCCCACCAAGGTGGGTCGAGGTGGTTCCCCGAACGCTGTGCATGCCCGGCGTGGCCGCGGGCGCCTTCCGCTTCCGCATCGCCGGGAGTTTCGCGGGCAAGTCTTTCATTGAGTGGGCCACTGGCTTCCGCTCACGGTGGCTCCAGCGACCCTACGGCGACCAAGGGCTCTTCCTCGCCAGAGCCTTGTTTGAAGAAGTGGGTGGCTTTGCCGACCTCCCGATCATGGAAGATTATGAGTTCTCGGCCCGCCTGCGCCGGCGCGGACGGATTGTCACCGTGGGCGAGGCCACCCTAACTTCCGCTCGGCGCTGGCAAACACTGGGCGTTGTGCGCACCACCCTCCGCAATCAGTGGATGCTGGCTGGCTATCACCTGGGCGTAAGCCCACACAAGCTGGCAACACGTTACCGGGCGATAGGACGCTGACCTGTGCTGCTATATCGCGATTTGCTCGCAGGCCGCGAAGAAATCTGGTAAGGACGCGTTCCACCGCGTCCCACTTCTTTTGGGAGACCATTCGAGGGACGCGGTGGAACGCGCCCTTACCAGACTCGGTTGCGGCTGTACAGCGCTGTGGCGGGTTTCTCGCTCTGCGTTCGCTCTGGAATGCTTACAGCTTCTTCCCTATTATCGCCCTTGCGGCCAAGGCGGTGACTATCCCGAAGGGCAGATTTACCAGCAGAAGATAAACTGTAAACGTCGGCCCCCGGTTCACCCCGAAATATCCCGCGCCGCTCATCGGCAAAAAGCACAAGAACAGTGCGAGTAGCGGAGCAAGGACAAATAGACGGCCGACGAGGTACAGGCGATTCCAAGCGCTCTTTATAAACAGCCCGAACAGGATGCCCCATAGTCCTCCTCAGAAGAGCGGCCTGTATATATCTGGCGACTTCAAGGAAACCGGGGCCTTTACCCCGAGGGTCGCGCTAACCCCCAACCAAAACAGCGCGTGGCTGAAAAGGACCACTGCCACTGCGCCTATCACCCCCGCCGCGAAGCAGATCGCTACCCGCTGGCAAGGAAACCACCGTCGAGAGGACAAGGCGCCTTTTCTACGTCTGCTGCACCCGCGCTATGAAGGATTTAATCGTTGTCCTTTTCACAGGCGACATTGCGGGCGCCCAACGTCAGATAAGATCGCTTGGCCTGTTCCCCGAAGAATCCATGCACCTGGAAAGCGAGATTGCACCTCTTTAGACGCAGGGCGGCATGTCTAAAGTTGCACCAGGCCGCGGCGGCTCGCCGCTGCGATGGCCTCGGTGCGGCTCAAGACATTCAGCTTGGTGAAGATGCTGCGCAGGTGGGCTTTCACCGTGGTCTCACTGATGTAGAGGTTGGCACCGATTTCCTTGTTGCTCTTGCCGCGGGCCAGCAATGTCAGCACGTCCATCTCCCGGCCAGTCAGGGTTTCGCCACTCACACCTGCCGCCGGCCTTTCCAGGAGCGGCGGCGGGATGCAGATCTCGCCTCGATTCACGCGTCGGATGCTGTCCAGCAATTCCTCGCGCCGCGCGTCTTTCAACACGTAGCCTTTTGCGCCCGCCTTGACCGCCCGGTAGATCTCGTTGTCGGTGTCATAGGTGGTCAGCACGATGACGCGCGCTGAGGCATCCTCCCGGCGGATTTCTGCAATCGCGCCGACGCCATCCAGCACGGGCATGCGCAGATCGAGCAACGCGACGTCAGGGCGATGCTTCCGCCACAGGTCCACCGCCTCGCGGCCATCTGCGGTTTCGGCGACGACCGTCATGTCTGCCTGGAGGCCAATGATGGACGCCAATCCCGCGGTCACAGTGACGTGGTCGTCCGCAATGAGCACGCGGATCTTGTCAGCGGCCGCACTCTTGGCACCGCCTTGGGGCCACGAGGACACGGCAGTTGGGGGCCGGTTTCGTGATTTGAGTGCGCTCGTCATGCCGCAGCACGGTGAACCGCGTTTGCGAGCGGAAGGACAATGGAAATCGCCGTGCCCTGGCCTTTCGCGCTCTGGATCGCCAATTGGCCGCCCATCCCCTCGACCCGTTCTCTCATGCCCTGCAAGCCGAAGCCGTCGTGCCGGCCACTGGGATCGAAGCCGCTGCCGTTGTCGCGCAGATCCAGGAGAACCTCGCCGTGGTCGAAGGCGAGCTGCGCGTTGAAATTACTGGCCTGCGCGTGACGCAGGACGTTCGTCAATACTTCCTGTCCGATGTGGAGCAGATTCTCCTCCCAATGCAGCGGGAGTTCCCGTGGCTGGCCTCGCACAATGAACTCCGTCTGCACGGGTGTGCCCGCCGTCATCTTCTGAATCAAATCCTCCAGGGCTTCGCATAGGTCTTTCTGGTCCAGCGCCCGCGGGCGGAGCGCCCGCACGGAACGCCGCGCTTCGCCCAGGCCCTCTCGGGCCAGGGCCATACGTCCTCGATTTTGAGCGTGGGACTGATTCTCGCCAGGGCTGCGTCGGATTTCGTCCGGAGCCTGCCCCTTTCAAAGGCAAATTCGAAACTCACCATGCCCGTGCCCTCGTTTCTCAACCAGATGCTGCTGCTGTGCGCCTCCAACTGGTCGTGATGGTCCGCAGGACGTGCTCCACCAGCCGGTCGGGGGCGGATTCCTTAGCCAGCGCGTCCAAAGTGTGGGTGAGGGCCTCCGTTTGACCGCGGGCCAATTGCACCGACGCTCGAAGAGCCTCCGCAGCCTCCTTGCGTTCGGTAATATCCCTCAGGATGACCGTGAACACCACGTGTTCGCCTGCTTGCAGCTTGGAGATGGAGGCTTCGGCGGGAAATTCGCGTCCATCCTTTCGTCGGCCAAATACCTCGCGCCGTTGGGCCATGGTGCGCGAAACTTCCGGCGACCTGGCAAACTCCTGGACGTGCCCCCGGTGCGCTTGAGCGAATCTTTTCGGCATCGGAACGTCGAGTGGTTTGCCGATGACCTCAGTGGCGGTATATCCAAAGACCTTCTCGGCGCCCTGATTGAACAGGAGGATGCGCTGGCTGGAGTCAACGGAGATGATCGCGTCTTCGGCGATTTTCAGGATGCCCTCGAAGCGGGATTCGCTCTGGCGCAGGGCCTCTTCCGCGCGCTCGCGCTCGAGGGCGACCGCTGCCAGGTGAGTCATCTGCTCGATCAGATTCCGTTGCTCTGGCGTGGGAACGCCGGATTTGCGCGAATACAGCGCGAACGTGCCCATTACTTCCCGGGCGGTAGAGAATACGGGCGTGGACCAGCACGCCCGGAGGCCATGCTCCAGAGCCAGATGGCGGTATCGGTCCCATAGCGGATCAGTCGCGATATCGGAGACGATTACGGGTTCTCTCCTGTAAGCGGCAGTTCCGCAGGAGCCGGCGCGAGGACCGATCAGTCCGCCGTCAATGCCCTCGGTGTAGCTCTGCGGAAGGTCAGGCGCGGCCCCATGTCGCAGGGTCCTGGCATCGGGGCTTACCAGCAGGATGGAAACCAGCACGTCGCCAGACATCTCCTGGCCAAATCGGCAGAGCGCCTCAAGTATGGGCGCGAGAGCGCCCCCCCGGCGATCATCTCCAAAAGCCGCTTCTCACCTGCCACGAGGGCCTCCGCCCGTTTCCGATCGGTCACATCCATCACCGCGCCAACGAACTCAACCTCACCAGAAGCATCCCTGGCGGGATGGGCGAGCACATGGAGATACTTGATCGAGCGATCCAGCATCCGTAGGCGATGTTCAAAATCCAGGTCTCTGCCTTCGCGGGTAGCAGCATCAACTATTCGCTGCACCAGGGGCAGGTCGTCGGGATGAACTCGATTGAGCACCATCTCCAGCGACGGAGTTAAGGCGTGCTCGTAGCCCAGTATGCAAAACGTCTCGGCAGACCAAACCAGCTTCCCAGTGGCCACCTTCCAGCCGAAACTCCCCGTGCGGCTCAGTTTCTGTGCTTCTGCCAAATAGGCCTCGCTTCGCCGCAATTCCTCCGCCATCCGGCGGAAGCGTTCCTCGCTCTGGCGCAGTGCCGATTCGGTGCGCTCGCGCTCAACTGCGACCGCCGCGAGAAGGGTGATCTGCTCGCTGATGCGGTGGTGGAGTGGAGCCGGGCTGCTCGGTTCGCGGGAGAGGATCGCGAAAGTGCCCAACACGCAACCTCCCGAAGAGAATATGGGCGTTGACCAACTCGCCCGCAGGCCGTGCGCCAGGGGCAGATCGCGATAATCGGTCCACAGCGGATCCGTGGCGATGTCGGTGGCAATCACTGGCTCTCGGCGATAAGCGGCCGTGCCGCAGGACCCAACGGAAGGACCGACGGGGATGGCCCCCATTCCCTCCGTGTAGCTTGCGGGAAGGCTCGGCGCTGCGGTATACCGAAGACTCTTGCCGTCCGCATCCAACAACAGGATCGTCGCCAGGAAACCACTGGACATTTCTTCCACCAGCCGGCACATGGCATCAAGAACCGGGGCGAGCGATTCGCCGTTGGCGATCATTTCGAGAATCCGCCTCTCCCCGGCGAGAAACGCCTCGGTCCACTCGCGGTCTTCTGTCAGCCGAAGCTCACCCTCGCGCTTCGGTTCAACGCGCAACGCTTCCACAGGCCCAGCGCCACATTCGATTTCCTGCGTGCGGGCATTCATGACGGGTCATGGAAATCCTACGATTGCGATATAACCCATGATTAACATCATAATAACATGTGTTGGCCGAAAAGGAACCCCACGGGAAGGGCACTTTGCGCCTGGAAGGTCCCCTGCGGGTCCCTTGGCGTGGCGGAGATTTTCGCTTTATGCGCTTCGAGCAACAGGGAGGCGAACTCTAAATCGCGTCTCGCCGGGCTTCGAGTCAAACTCGATCTCGCCGCCGTGGCGGTCGGCGACGATTCGATTGCTAATGATCAAGCCCAGACCGGTTCCGGAGCCGACGCCCTTGGTCGTAAAGAAGGGTTCGAAAATCCGGGATTGGATTTCCGCGGGTATGCCTCGCCCGTTGTCCATGATTTCGACGACCAGTTGATTATCCTCGACGAAAGTGCCGACGCAGATTTTGCCTGAGCCATCAATAGCATCAATGGCATTATCAATGAGATTGGTCCAAACCTAGTTGAGTTCGCTCCCATAAGCCATGATGCGCGGCGCGGAGTGATCAAAAGCCCGGACCACCTGCACATTCTTCAGTTTGTAACCCAGCATGGTCAGCGTGCTTTCGATTCCCTCATGAACATCAACCTCCTGCATGGGGGACTGGTCCATGTGGGTGTAGGCTTTTATGGCCTTTACCAACTCGGCGACTCGACCCGTGCTTTGGTCCACAAGTTTGAGCAGCGAATGCAGACTTAAGCGCGCATCGAGCCAATTCAGGGCCGCCGTGTGGCTGTTCGCCGCCAACTTCTCCGTGACTGCTCCCAGCCAATCGGCATCCAAGCCGGCGCTGACAAAGCTCGACGCCAGTCTCCACCCTTCCGAGATGCCATGCTGGTCCAACCACCGCGTCAGAGCCTCCTCGCGATCACTGCGAGTCAGTGAATCGAGCGGGGACGCCTCGTTCGAGCGGCGCGTTGCGTCCTGCTCAGCGGCCAGGAGGTGCTCCCAGTCATCCGGCTTCATTACTTTTCCGAGTTGGCAAATCAGCGTCTGCACCGCCCCGACGGTTTCATGGAGTTGGGCGGCGGCGCGGCGGGTGGCCGCAGCCGGATTGTTCAATTCATGAGCCAAACCGGCGGCCATCGTGCCCAACGAAACCAGCTTTTGGCGCTGGTGGGAATAACCCTCGAGGTTCCGCAGCCGGTTGGCGGCTGTCCTGAAAACCTCCTTGCCTACCGTAGGGCAGGTGCTGAGCATTCGCCAGAAATTCTCCTGATTGAGCCGAAACAAGCGCGCAGGCTTGGACACCCGCACGATCGCGAGCCAGGGACTGTTCAACAGCAGCGGGATTTCTCCCATGAACATTCCCGCCCGGTTTACCCCCAACAGCACCTCCTGATTGTCATAGAGCCGCGAGATGCGGACTTCGCCCTTTAGGTTCAAGAAGAAGAATTCCGCCGGCTCCTCTTGCGAAACAAGGATTGTGCCCGCCGGCACTTGAATCACCTCCCCACGGCGGATGCAATCAAGTTGGTCGTCCTTCAGCCCGGCAAAGAGCGCGGCCTGGCGAATGGTTTGGAGCAATGCGTCATCCATAGTCAAAGGGTGCCGAGGTATTCATGCACCAGCTTCACTGCCATGGCGCCTTCGCCAACCCCTGAAGTCACTCCTTTGGCGGAGCGATGCCGCACATCTCCCGCCACGAAGATCCCCGGAACACTGGCTTCGAGGTAGAAGGGATCGCGATTCACGCTCCAGCCGCGCGGACGCCGGTGTTCCTGCTGCACCAGATGCTGCCCGGAGATGATGTAGCCGAGTTCATCGCGCTCGACCACCCCGGCGAGCCAGTCCGTGCGGGGCACAGCGCCGGCATAGATCAACAAGGCGCTTGCCGGGACGGTTTTCTTCTCGCCCGTCTTCTTGTGCTCGATGACCACTTCTTCGCATCGCTCCGCGCCCCGCACCTCGATGACCTGCGAGTTCAGTTCAATGAAAATATTCTTCGTCACCTTGATCTGGTCTTCGAGATACTGGGACATGGTCGCGGAGAGCGAATCGCCGCGAGCCACCATGGTCACCTGCCGCGCGAAGCGAGAGAAATAGAGGGCGGCCTGGCCGGCGGAATTCGCTCCGCCCACGATGAAGACATCCCCGTCGCGGTGGGAAAAGGCCTCACTCATGGGCGCGTAATAATGCACCCCGGCGCCCTGGAGCTTGTCCAAGCCGGGCACCTCGAGCCGGCGATAGGCGATGCCAGTGGCGATGATCAGGGCGCGGCCGGCAATTTCACTGCCATTCGCCATCCGAACCACACGTGAAGGGCCTTCGATTCTCAGGCCCGCAACCTCTTGGGGCGTGAGAATCTCGACGCCGAAACGCCGCGCTTGGGCCACCGCCCGTCGGGCGAGGTCCCCTCCGCTTAGACCCATCGGGAAGCCGAGGTAGTTCTCAATTCGGGAACTCCTGCCCGCTTGGCCCCCGGGTGCTTCGCGCTCGACCAGCAGCGTGCGCAGCCCGTCTGCCGCGCCGTAAACGGCCGCCGCCAGGCCCGCCGGGCCGGCGCCCACAACGACGAGATCGTAAAACGGCTGTTCCGCACGGGTTTTCAACCCCATCTTGCCCGCAACCTCGGCCACTGTCGGTTTGGGCAGAAAGGAGCCGTCGGGAAAAACGACCAGTGGCAGGCAGGCACTCTCGGTCTTGCTGCTGGTCACGAGCTGTTTGGCCACTTCGTCCATTTCGATGTCCAGCCATTGATACGGAATGAAATTGCGGCCCAGAAAATCCCTGATCTCCATCGCGGAGGGCGACCAGCGATGCCCCACCACGCGAATGCCCTCGAAGACGGGATGGTAGGAAGCCTGCCAATCGTCCAGCAAGTCGTCAACGATGCCATAGAGCCGCTCCTCCGGAGAGTCCCAAGGCTTCATCAAATAGTGGTCTATCTTGACGTTATTGATTGCCCGGATGGCCGCGTCGGTGTCCGCATACGCGGTCAACAGCGCGCGTTTGGCATCAGGGTAGAGTTTGAGTGCCTGCTCCAGGAATTCCACCCCGGACATAAGCCGCATGCGCTGGTCCACCAGAAACAGAGCCACCGGTTCATTTCGAAGTTTCAATTGTTCAACCGTTGCCAGAGCCGAGCTCCCTGAATCCGCGGCCATGACGGGGTAGCGATTCCCGTATTGACGGCGTAGATCGCGCTCCACTGCCCGCAGAACGTCGGGATCGTCATCTACTGTCCAGATTACCGGCTTCGGCATAATACTTCCTGTCGGCTAATCATGTTTGTAAGTCAACCTCACCACTTGGATTTCGGTGAAGATCGGTTCAAAGTGTGAGACACTCGCAACCTGCACCCCACAATCCGGCGTGTCGGAACCGGGCTACTTCAGCGGCAGCGATGGATGAAGCCAGTTTTGAATTAGCCTCAGAGCCTGTTCCTGCCGGGCAAAAAAAGCGAAGCGAATGCCAATCCGCGGGTAGTCACTCGACCTACAAGGGTAACCAATATGCAAGGTACATGATAGCCTGCGTGGCGGGTTGGCAATTCTTGGCAAGCAGCCGGCCCTCTCGGCAGCAGAACAGAAGTCGAAAGCGTTGTTTAGAACCCTGAACCATGGAACCGATGCCAGCCCTTAACGTTCGCTGGTCGCGCGGCGAGCAGATTCTGCGTGACCCCTCCCAAAACAAGGATGCCGCCTTCACCCGCGCCGAACGCGAGCGGCTTGGGATCGAAGGGCTGCTGCCGCCTGCGGTGCTGACCATCCAGCAGCAGGCTGCGATGGAACTGGAGCACATATTCCAGAAGCGCGATCCCTTGGAGCAATACATCGGCCTGATCGCTTTGCTGGATCGGAATGAGGTCCTCTTTTATCGGCTGTTGGTCGAGAACCTCGAACGCCTCACCCCCATCATTTATACGCCTACCGTTGGCCTGGCCTGCCAGCAATACAGCCATATCTATCGCCGCCCACGAGGCTTGTTCCTCTGCCCCAACGACCGCGGCCAGATCGCCCAGCGCCTCCGCAACTTCCGGCAGCGCGACATCCGGCTCATCGTGGTGACCGATAACGAACGCATCCTGGGCCTCGGCGATCAAGGGGCCGGCGGCATGGCCATTCCCATCGGCAAGCTCGTCCTCTACTCGGCGGGCGCGGGCATCCATCCCGCGCTCACGCTGCCGATCAGTCTGGACGTCGGCACCGATAACAGCGCCCTGCTCGAAGACCCGTTCTATCTCGGCTACCGTGGGCGCCGGCTGCGCGGCCCGGAGTACGACGCGTTCATCGAGGAGTTTGTCCAGGCGGTGAGGAACGTATTTCCGCGCGCGCTCCTGCAATGGGAGGATTTCAAGAAAGCCAATGCATTTCGCTTGCTGGGGCGCTATGCCGGGCGGCTGCCCAGTTTCAACGACGACATTCAAGGAACCTCAGCCGTTACACTGGCCGGTGTCCTTTCCGGGCTGCGCATTACGGACAAGCCCTTGCGCGAACAGCGGTTTCTGCTGGCCGGTTCGGGCGCCGCGGGTGTTGGCATTGGGCGGCTGCTGCGCACCGCGTTGGCCGCCGAGGGGCTCACCGACGCCGAAGTCCGCCAGCGCCAGGTCTTCATTGATTCGGGCGGCGTGGTCTGGGAAGGGCGCCAAGATTTGGAAGACCACAAGCGCGAGGTGGCTTTGCGGAGAGACGAATTGGCTGCCATCGGGTTGCCCAACCCGCCGCCCCGATCGCTCGAAGAGGTGATCCGGTGCGTTTGCCCCACTGTCCTCATTGGCACCACCGGTCAGCCGGGCGATTTTACCCCGGCGGCCATCCGCGCGATGGCTGACCATTGCGAACGCCCCATCATCTTTCCCCTCAGCAACCCCACCAGCAAGGCGGAGTGCACACCCTCCGAAGCCTTGCAGCACTCGGATGGCCGTGCGTTGGTCGCCACCGGCTCGCCCTTCGACCCGGTCAGGTATAAAGGGCGCAAGCACGTCATCGGCCAGTGCAACAACGCCTTCGTGTTCCCTGGCGTCGGGCTTGGCGTCCTCATCAGCGAGGCTAGCCGCGTCACCGATTCCATGTTTCTGGCCGCCGCGCGTGCGCTCGCAGAATTCACCATTACCCATGCGGCCAGCGATAATTGCCTCTATCCGAGCCTAAGCGAACTCCGCACCGCCAGCCGCCTGATTGCCTTCAAAGTCGCCCAAACCGCCCGCGACGAAGGGTTCGGCCAGAGCCTGGATGACAAGGCGCTCCAGGCGGCTATTGCGGACTTTTGCTGGCTCCCCGATTACCCCACCACCGAATCCGCCCCGGCCCGCTCCAAAGGCGCGGCCAAGGAGGTGGTGGAAGCCTGAGGTGGTTCGGACGAATACTGACGAGTATCCTCCCCTGCATCAGAATCGCCGGTAACGCCGCCGCCTCCTGGCGCACGTGCACGTGCCGCATCTTCAACGACTCCGCCACCGCCGCGAGAATCGGCATGGTCAGCGGCTGCCATCCTCGGGATGAACATTGCAAGAAAGGTCCTGCGCTGTTTCCACTGGTCACTGGGCTTTTCTCTGAGGGATCAAGCGCTAGCCGGTGCCCCGGCTCTGGCCGTTTGCCCGTTTCCCGCCTTTTGGCGACCCATCCGAACCCAGCTCGGCGCGCTAAACAGCCGAGTCTCTGTTCCCCTACTCCTGCATCCCTGCACCAGACCGTCCCGCGGGTCCCCCCGGAGCCCCGCCGTAGCCTCGCCGTAGTACCCTCGTTAGCTAACGAGGGTACTACGGCGAGACTCCGGTGAGGCTATGGAGCTATGGGCGGCAGGGGACGCTACTCCACCCCAAACAATGAAGAACCACCACGCGCTCCGGCCGGCGGTGTCGTGCAAGCGGCCCGACAACCAACGGCTCAGCTTTCTTGAACTGGCTTAGGTCTCTGGCCGGCGGTACCGAATGCCGCGAGCCCCTTGAGTGCCTTTATAGGCAGCCCAACCCAGAGCGGCCGCGCCGAGCCCCGCACCCCCACGCTTTTGACAGAACTGTGCCGGAAGGCTACTGATTACGCACGCCTTGTGGATAATCTGAACCCAGCTAAAATGTCTGATCCTGCGGCAGACGTAGCGCCGTTGGCGCCGGGTGTGTTCACCTGGCCAAGTCCCGAGGCGGGCAGTGAAACTCTGCTGCGAATCCCGGATTATGACTTGGTTCGGCGCGTTGGCGCGGGGGCTTATGGCGAGGTCTGGCTGGCGCGGAGCACGGCAACCGGGGTTCTGCGCGCGGCCAAAATCGTCTGGCGGCGAACGTTTGAGGATGACCGGCCGTTCGAACGGGAATTCGAGGGCATCCAACGCTTCGAGGAAATGTCGCGGGAGCACCCCAGCCAACTGGCCCTGTTCCACATCGGGCGCAACGATGCCGAGGTGTATTTCTATTACATCATGGAATTGGCTGACCGGGTCGGAGCCCAAAGTCCGGAGTCCAAAGTCCAAAGGCTGGCAGCCTTCCCGGGACCTGAGTCGGGCAGTGTGGTCGGGGTAGGGGACTCCTACACGCCGCACACACTGCGTGCGGACCTGGCTCGGGGGCGCTTGCCGTCCGCGCGTGTGCTGGAGATCGGCCTGGCGCTGACCGAGGCGCTTGGCCACCTGCAAAAGCATGGGTTGGTGCATCGGGACATGAAGCCGTCGAATGTCATCTTCGTCAGCGGCCGGCCCAAGCTGGCGGACATCGGGCTGGTGACGGATGCGAGTGATACGTGTTCCATTGTCGGTACCGAGGGGTATCTGCCGCCGGAAGGCCCCGGCACCCCCCAAGCGGACTTGTTCGCGCTGGGCAAGGTGCTCTACGAAGCGGCCAATGGTCTGGATCGCCGAGAGTTTCCCAAGTTGCCTGAAGACGCCCGCTCCTGGTCCGACGCCAAGCTGTTGTTTGAACTCAACGAAGCGATCCTTAAAGCCTGCGCGGCGGCGGTGGGTAAGCGTTACGGCAGCGCTGAGCTTCTGCATGCCGACCTGGAGCTGCTTGGTGCCGGGAAGTCTATTCGCCGAGCGCAGCGGCGCCAAGGGTACTGGCAGTTAGACTGGATAGACTTGGCCGGCTGCCGTGGGATCCATGAGTCGTAGAAGCTCATGAAGTTACTGCGGGGCAAGTTCGTGCGGCAGCATTGGGAGATACTTGAGGAAGCGGATCCACCGCCACCTTGCGAATTCAATCCTCAGGCTGGCGCCTGCGGCGGCAGTGCGCCCGCCATCGTCATCTACCTTTTGGCAAGCGGCCTTTTGCGGCGCATTACATCAGCAACACGATGAGGACGCCCCAGACGACGAGCAGCGTATTGCCGACGGCGTAGGTGATGGAGTAGCCCAAGGCGGGCACCTTACTCCTGGCTTCTTCCTGGATGGCGCTCAGGGCCGCGGTGGTGGTGCGAACCCCGGCGCAAGCCCCCAGCAGGATGCCTGGGTGCATTTTGAACCAATACTTGCCTGCCAGCAGGCCGACGACAAGGGGCGCCAGCGTCACAAAGACGCCCCACAGGAGGAGACTCAGTCCGGACTGCCTGAGGCCGGTCATGAAGCTCGGCCCGGTAGTCAGCCCGATAACGGCAATAAAGATCGTCAAGGCCAGATCGTTTAACACCCAAAGGGCGGGAGCCGGGATGCGGCCAAAGGTCGGGTGGACGGCTCGCAGCCAGCCGCAGACAAGGCCTGCGATGAGGGCACCGCCGCTCGTGCTTAGGCCCAACGGCACGGTGCCGAAATGCACCGCCACGGCTCCGACCAACGCGCCCAAGGTGATGCCCAGCCCCATGAAGACGACGTCTGTCTTCTCTGTGGCCCGGTCAGGATAGCCCAGCCACCCGGCAGCCCGTTCGACATCGCGCTTGGCGCCAATGAGCTGGAGCACGTCGCCCCGATCCACTTTGGTGGCGGGTGTGAACGGCAATTCCTGCCCGCCCCGGGTGAGCTTGCGCAGGAACACTCCGCGCCCATACTTCCTGGCGACCTCCGAGTCGCCAATCTCCTTCAGGGTCCTCCCAGCCACCTGTTTGCTGGTGATCACTACGTCGAGGACTTCTCCGGGAAACTGGAGCAGTTCAGGATCGTCCACTTCGGGGCCGATTTCCGCCGGCTGCCGCAAGAGCGTTTCCCTCAGCCCGGCCAGCGCAAGGACGTCGCCGGGGCTGATCACGATGTCGAGGTCCGGCTCGAGCAGGCGAGCATCCTGCCGGATGCGCTCGACGAACACTTCACGTGATGGGAATTGGGCCTCGAAGTCCCCAATCGTTCTGCCCACCAGCTTCGAGTCCGGGGCGACCCGGTAGGAGCGGAGGGTGCGCTTGTGGTAGGCAAGGAGATCGTCGTCTGCTCCGGAGCCGCCTCCCATCTTCGCTTCGTAATCAGCGCATGCCTTTGCCAGGTCCACCCGTAGCAGCTTGGGGCCGATTATGGCCAGGAACCACGCCGAGCCGGCGGTGCCAAACAGGTAAGTGACCGCGTAGGCCACCGGCATGGCCTCGAGCATCGCTTGCTTCTGCTCGGCCGGGAGCGCCAGTTGGTGGATCGAGTCCGAGGCCACGCCCAGCGCCGCGGAAACAGTGCTGGCGCCCGACAGCAACCCCGCCGCCTGGCCAATATTATAGCCTGCCAACTTGGCCGCGATCAACGTCGCCAGTAGGCAGGCGACGCAAATAACCACAGCGAAGAGCACCTGGGTCAAGCCGTCGCGCTTGAGGCCGCGAAAGAACTGCGGCCCGATGCCGTAACCCACCGCGAAGAGGAACATGAGGAAGAAGACGGCGCCGACATTCGGGGAGATCACGATGCGGAGCTGGCCGATGAGCACTCCGGCCAGCAGAACGCCTGTGACGTTGCCCAGGGTAAACCTCCTCAGCCTGAGCCTACCCGCGGCGAATCCCAGGGCCACAGTGAGGAATATCGCAATCTCCGGATAACGCCGGAGCGTTTCGATCGTCCATTCCATTTCTGGTATTCCGCCCGGTGACGCGCCCGTTACTTTGCCTCCTGGACCCGCTTGGTGACGTAGTCAGCAATTTGTGAAGCGGTCTGCTTCACATTCTTATCCAGATCCTTCTTGGCCATGACAAAGCGTGCCGCGGCTCCGTACGGGCCCAGCACGATGGTGGGGGCGGCACCGGGCGTCTTGCCGCTGGTGGCATCGGTGTCCACCTCGTACAGCGGCTTGGGCGGGCCCTGAGAAAGATCATCCACGGCAGTAATGACCTGGAGGTCCGTGGCCCCCTCGCCGAAACCGATCAGCGCCCGCTGGAGCCGGTTCCCTTCCTGGACTTCCGTAAACACCCCGCGAATCAGCCAGCCGCTGGTAGGTGGGGCCGCACCGGGCGGGAGCCGGAGAGCGGAAAACCCGGCCTTGGTGAGATCGTTCAGGAGCGACGTGGCCATGAGTTCCACCAGTTGGCGGGCGCGCGCTGCCGAATCCTTGGATGCCCCGGATAGGAGCCCGCGAACACGCCCACCCACCCTCGAACCGCCCGGCAGAATGCCGTCCTCGTGGTGGATGTCCTGGGCGCCGAGTCCAAAGTCGGTGACGTAAACGACAGCCGGCCTGGGCGCAGGTGCTGCCGAGAAACTGTGTTCTCCGGTGACCTTCGCCGATTTGCATCCCACCAACAGGAAGATGACAAGCACGAATGCAGCCGCCCGCGAAAGGTTTGCGACGATGCGCTCCCGACCAGCTCGTGGTGCCGAGAGCGCGCCCAGGATTCCTGGGCTCTCCAGTCCAGCGCCAGGTGAAATTCGCGCGGTCTCAGTTGGCTTCATTTTGGTATCAGGTCCTGCTTCCGATTCTCGGTCGCAGCCTATTAAGACGGATATGGGACTGTCAATATATTTCTAGCGAGAGTTCGGGCGCCCAGCCCGCCGCAGGGCGTAATGGCTTGGACCGTTCGCGTTCATCAGGCTTCGCCGCGGATTGAGACGGCATGAAGCAAATGGCAGCAAGTGCATCCCTCCTTCTGTCTTTGGGCAGCCTTGATGGTCGGGCCATCGAGTTTGGCTACTGAGGCACGTTCTCGCGCTATCGAACAGTCTTTTCAGACCCGCACTTGACGCCGTTTTCGGCTCTCTGGTCGTTTACATATTATTAACTATTCCGGGGGGCCTTTTAATTATCACCCGAGGTGTGCCTAATGCATGTTGAGGCGATGCAAGACCTGCCAGAAAGAATCTTGCTTCCAGTTGATGTAACCAGATGCCCGCTGGAGGTGTTCGAGCTGGTCAATGGCTTCGCCAAGCGACCGGAGGTCAGGGTCATCCTGCTCCATGTCGTGGACCTGAACATTGCGGCGCCGGAGAATCGCATTTATGAGGAGCTTGCCCAGGAGGCGCTATCGCATCTTGAGCGACTGGCTGACAAGTACATTCATCCCATTGCCTCGACGGTCGCTCATGTTCGCACAGGCCGGCCGGTGGAAGAGATACTGGCCGAAGCGAAAGCCGAGTGTGTGGACCTGATCATCATGCCGACCTCTGGCCCTTCGTTTTGGAGCCGATTAATGGGCCTTTGCAGGCGTGCCTCGAATCCAATCGTCTCCCCGCTGGCTGCGAAGATAATTCGGGAGGCTGCGTGCGACGTGTTCGTGGTGGCAACCAAGACCCACATGAATTGTGAGAAGGCGTTGGGCCGGCGGGTGAAGCAAAGCAAGGCATTGCCTCAGGCGACTGCCCACGCTGCTTCCCTGGCTTAGCACCGCCCCAACTGAACCGCATGAAAACCAAAGATGCCTGTCCACTGGTCGAGGTAGCGAGTTGCCGCAACGTGCCCGACCATCACGACCCGGTGGATGCGAGCGGCGCGCCGTTCCAGGCCGGGCAGGTGCTGGACAGCCGCTTCCGGATCATCGAGGTGATCAGCCGCAGCGGTATGGCGACCATCTTCAAGGCCGAAGACATGCAGAACAGCAACCAGTTCGTCGCGGTGAAAGTGCCGCACCTGGAGTATGAGAGCGACCCCAATTTCTTTTCCCGTTTTAAGCGTGAGGAAAGAATTGGCCTTGAGCTAAGCCACCCCTTTGTTCTCAAGTTCGTTCCCGTCGCGAATAAGAGCCGGCCTTACATCGTCACCGAGTACCTGAAGGGCTGCACACTGGAGCACCTGCTCAAAGCGATGCGGCCTTTGCCGGAAAAGGATGCCCTCCAGGTCGCCAGCCTCATCTGCGAGGCGCTGCAGCACCTGCACGACCACGGCGTCGTTCACCGTGACCTGAAGCCCCAAAACGTGATGATCTGCTGCGACGGGACCATCCGTATCATGGACTTCGGCATCGCCCGGGACGTCGTCTCGCGGCGCATCACGCGCGTGGGCAACTCAAGCCCGATGGGAACGCCGGATTATATGGCGCCGGAGCAAGTCAAAGGCATACGCGCCGACAAACGCACGGATATTTACAATCTGGGTGCGCTTCTCTACGAAATGCTCACCGGGACCGTGCCCTTTCAGGACGAGAATCCCTGGGCCGCGCTTAACGCGCGCGTCACCGGCGACCCGGTGGCTCCACGCAAACTCAATCCCGAGCTTTCGGCGCAGGCCGAGGAGATCGTCCTGCGTGCGCTTCAGCGCGACCCGGCAGACCGCTACCCTAGCGCAGCCGCGATGCAGGCTGAACTGGACATCGCGGAGCATGTTCGGGTGACCGGTCTTGCCGACCGGTTGCAGCAACCAGCGGCCTGGAAGCCCAGCTTCTTTCGACGGCCTTGGGTGCTTGCCATCACCATGCTGGGACCGCTCCTAATAGGAATCACCCTTCTACTTTGGCTGCTGCTTCGTCACCATCCTGCCTGAAAAGGACTTGTGATACGAGTCACTTCTCAGCGTCAGGCTTCGGTTCGGTGGTTGGCTCGGGAGACGTTTCCTTCTTGCTGGGATCGGCAGCGACCGGCTTCTCGTCCTTCTTGGGTTCCTCCTTCTTCTCGACCAGAAGATCCTTGCGGTCCTTGAGCAGCGAATCAACCGTCCAGTTGGAAACCAGGTAAACCCATTTCCCGTAGCCTTGCTCCTGGGTCAGTTTGTCTTCGAGCTTCTTCTGGTTGTCCTTGAACTCCTTGTCGAGCCGGGTCTTGTCCTCGGGTTTTTCGTCCTTGCCGGGAGTGCGCTCCTTGGGGATTTGCGCCGTCACGGTCACGATCATCGGGATATTGTCGTTGGTCTTCTGCCCGAGCTTGAGAGTGTAGGTGAAATGGTCGAACGTGTTGAGCGTCACTACGGTCGGTTTATCCAGACCTGCCGGCTCCGGTTTGCTGTCGGCGGGCAGGACGTCGTTAAAGCTGGGCGAATTCAGGGCATAGGAAAAACTGGAGGTCTTCGTCGAATCGAGCTTCTCGTCGGGTTTGGCTTCAACCAGTTTCCAATCGCTGGCGGTTTCGGTGTCACGCGTCACCTTCCACGAGTTGGTCGCCGCCGGATAGGCGACGGCAATCGAGTGAATCTTCTCTACCTTGAAGAAGTCCTTGTTCAGCCATGACTCAGGTTTGGCTTCGACGTTGCTGAGAGGGTCGGAGACCACCGCTACGGTCTTGGCCGCCGCGCCGAGCATGACGTATCGGCCGTCGGGCCAGCCCTCGTTGTCACCCATGTCGCCCATTGGGGAGGGCCGGCCTTCGGCCTTGTGCATGTGTGACTTGCCCAGCAGCAGCGACCGGATGACTTTGCCGCCCTGGTCGCGTAATTCCACGAGGATGGCGGTGTTGGTCGCCGGCCCCGGCGGGAGCAGCTTGTAGCGGCCCAATTGCGACAGGCCGATTTCTTCAGTCTGCGCCGCTTTCAGGTCGGCGGCTTTGAGCAAGAAACTGCTGATCTCCGTGAAGTTGGCCGGGTAATCGTTGCGCTGCTTCACCCGCCAAAGATTGTCCTGTCTGACCAGGTCCAATTCATTCGTGCCGCCCTTGATCACGATGGCGGCGACGTCATTGACTGGCAGGTCGCCCAGGAGTTTCGTTGCGGCGGCCTGCCGGCTGCCGCCCTGCCACGAGGTCTGGTTGCGCCGGTTTAAAACCAAGCCAACCACGCCTAACACAACCACCAACACCACGAGTATGAGGAGCTGTTTCCGATTCATTTGGCCGAAGTCTTCCTGCGGTTAACAATCGCAATGACGATCCCCGTGGCCGTTACCGCCAGCGGCACGGCCAGGATGTTGATCCATTTGAGGCGCGTCTGCAGCGAGACGACTTCCTTCTTCAAATCTTTCTGCACCTGCCGCAAGCGCTTGCGGGTGTCCGCCTCTTCCTTGCGCAGCTTCTCCAGTTCCACGCGCTGTTCCGGCGACAGGATGAAGCGCTGGTCCTTGTCCTTCTTCTGCGCCTGCATCTCGTTGATCTTCTGCTGCGCCTGGGCCGCGCTGTCCTCCAATCGCTTGATCTCACTCTGGAACTTCTCGTTAGCAGCGGCCTCCATCTCCTTCACACGGGTAAAAGGCCGGTTAAGGGTGGCCCGGCTGCGGACGGCAATGAGGTTGTTGTCGCCGGTCATTTGCTCAATGATGTTCTGGGCCAGGTTGAGATTGGCGTTCATGGCCATCTTCAATGCGCCAAACGGGCTCTCGATCTGGCGGATCGTGAATGGGTCGTAAAGTAAATCGGCATCGCCAAAAAGCACCACGGTGTTGTCGGCTTTGGTCTCCTTGAGCCAGTCGCCGGTTTTCTTCTCGTCCGGCTTCTTCTCGTCCTTCTTCTCGGTGTCGGACTTCTCGTCTTTCTTCTCCTGCGGCGCGCCGTCCGGAAAAGCGGTCTTGAACTTGCCGCGCAGGCGGACCGCGAGCGCGTAGGTCACGCCCGACGGCTTGAACTCCTTCATGATGTTCTCGCCGGAAAAGTTGGCCAGCATGGCATCTACCAACTGGGAGTCCTTAGAGCTGCTAAGCAGCACGGTTTCCTTCAATCCCGCCACCGGCGTGCCCGTAAACGCCCCGCACAACGGCAGCCAGACGTTGTCAATTTGGCTGGTGGCAACGTCATCCTTGTTGATCGCGTCCGAGGTCAGGCCCAACCACGCGGGCGCGTCCTGCGGCTCACCGGTGCGCCCGCGCAACTGCATCTTGTATTTCAGGTCCGCCACAACTTTGCCGGTATCAAACTGAAGGCCCCAGGCCTTGAGCAGCTTGTCCAGCGATGACCCGCCGCCGCCCATGTTGGCCATCATCTGGTTTTGCTGGCGGTTGTCCGCCAGGCATTGCGCGTCGAGGAAGGCCACCAGCTTGCCGCCTCGCATGATGAACTGGTCTATGGCAAACTGCGCCTTGTCCGAGATGTCCTTCGGCGCGATCACCACCAGCAACTTAATGTCGTCGTCAATCTTGTCGGCGTCCATGGCGACGCGTTTGACGTTGAAATCGTTCTTCAACTCCGTGATCAGGGCCCAGGGCTGGCTGCCCTGTTGGCCCATCTGCGCCATCATCGGATTGGACGGCATGCCGAAGACCGGCAACGGGGTCATGAGACCGATGGTCGCCTTCTCCGGGTTCTCCGCGCGCACAATCGCCCGGTCCAAGTCGTATTCCAGCAGCCGCTCGCGGTTGGGCGCCAGAAAGGAAATAGACTGGAGCTCGTCCGCGCACTTGACGGCCAGGCCTAGATAAAAACGGTCCACGCCGGGCAATTGCTGCGACTCGATGCCGTCCAGACGCGCGGAGTCCTCCGCGTCAGAGTCCGCCTGCGGATCGTACTTCTCGATCTTGAGCTTGCCGCCCGCCACTTGCCGGTATTCGGCCAGGAGGTCCTCGACCTTGCGGGCATAGCTCTTGAGATAGACCGTTTCGGGCGTCGCGCTCTCGCTCTGCGTGCAGTAGAAGCGGATGGTGACCGGGGTATCGAGCTTCTTGAGGATCGCCCGCGTGCCGGCCGAAAGCGTGAACGCCTTCTCCTGCGTCAGGTCCAGGCGCGCGCGCGCCGTACCGGCAATGAAGTTAAGCGCGATCAGAATGACCAGCATCACCACGACGCCAGCCGTCGAATAAAGAATTGTCTCAAGCGATTTCTTTTGCATCCAAACCTCCCTTTTAGCCCGCGCGATGAGTGCGCAGGATCACACTGGTGGTAAAGAGCGAGAACCCGATGACTGACAGGAAGAACAGCACATCCCGCGAGTCGAGCACCCCTTTCTGGAAACCCTCGAAGTGGGTGATCACGCTGAAGGACGTGACCAGGTCGGTCAGCCGGGGCGCGATCTGTTCGAGCACGTTAATGACCGGCGGGAACCCGGCCAGGATCAGGAACAGGCAAACCACGAGCGATATAATGAAGCTGACCACCTGACTGCGCGTCAGCGCCGAAGTGATGCAACTGATCGCCAGGTAAGCGCCGGCCATCAGCCAACTCCCGACGTAGGCCGTCAGGATGATCCCATTGTCCGGGTGACCCAGGTAGTTCACGGTAATCACCACCGGGAAGGTCAGCACCAGCGCCAGCGCCAGGAAAAGCCAGGAGGCCAAAAACTTTCCGACGATGGCCTGCCAGGCGGTGATGGGCATCGTCAGCAGCAGTTCGATGGTGCCCACCCGCCGTTCTTCGGCCCACAAACGCATCCCGACGGCCGGCACGAGGAACAGGTAGAACCACGGATGCCAGTCGAAGAACGGTCGCACCAGCGAGGCCTCCTGCCGCTCAAAGAAGCCCCCCACGAAGAACGTGAAGAACCCGCTCAGCAACAGGAAGATCACGATGAAGACATAGGCCAGCGGTGACGTGAAATAAGCGCCCAACTCGCGCTTCGTAATAGTCCAGACATTTCGCCAGGCGTTCATCATGCCGCCTCCTTTGCTGTGTCGGGCATGGTAATACTGCGAAAGACCTCGTCGAGCCGGCCTTCTTCGGCCTGAAGTTGCTCGATCTGCCATTCATGGGCCGCCTCGCCGACGGCCTGCGCCAACGCGCCGTTGGCGCCGCCCTTCGGAAAGGCACGCACGGTCACGTGACCGTCCTTCTCATCCACCACCGTCACCCGTTTGACCAGCGGCACCTGATACAGCTTCGTTGTCACCGTGCTGGAGGCCACGCCTTTAACCCGGAGGGTCACGGCCCCGGCCCACTCCGATTTCTGGCGCAGCTCCTGCGGCGTGCCGTTGGCGACGATCTTGCCCCGGTCAATGATGATCGCCCGCGAGCAAACGGCATCCACCTCCTCGAGGATGTGCGTCGAGAAGATAATCGCCTTCTTCTCGCCCATCCGCCGGATCAACTGCCGCACCTCGTGCTTCTGATTCGGGTCCAGCCCGTCCGTCGGCTCGTCCAGCACCAGCACATCCGGATCGTGAATGATGGACTGGGCGAAACAGGTGCGGTGACGATAACCCTTGGAGAGCGTCTCGACGCTCTGGTGCAACACCGAGCCGAGAAAGCACATCTCGACCACGCGGTTGACGGCCTGCTTCCTCGCCTCGCCGCGCAGGCCCCGGATTTCAGCCGTGAAATGAAGAAACCCATAAACCGTCATGTCGGTGTAGGCCGGCGCATTTTCCGGCAGGTAACCAATCAGGCGCCGCGCCTCAATCGGGTGCTCCACGATGTCGAAACCGCCCACCGTCACCGACCCGGCGGAGGGCGGCAGGAAGCCCGTGATCATGCGCATGGTGGTGGATTTGCCAGCGCCGTTGGGTCCAAGGAACCCCAGCACCTCGCCCCGGCTGATGGAAAACGAAACGTCATCCACCGCCCGTTTGGTCCCGAAAACTTTGGCCAGATTTTGAACCTTAATCATATTACTGCGTGCTCAATTTCATACCGAAATGAATCGTCCTAATAGCCAGTTCAGACCCATTTGTAAACTCGTTTTTTTTAACCAGATCGGCCTGGCGGCCTGGCCGCACGCGGAAACGGCCCACGCGGCCTTTTCGGCAATGTTTGATAGTTTTGGGGCCTCCGCGTTCAAAAAAATCGGGGGCCGACGGAGCACTGCGTGCGCGGCGAAACCCACCCTATAGCCGCTCCCGCCCCGCGTAGCCGGCATCCAGTTCGTGCCAGAACTCGATGTCCTCCTCGTCCTGCTCCCAGCAAAGGAAGACTTCCCGGCTGTCCAGGATGGCCGGGAAATCAACCAGCCCCCGCTGAAGGTCCTTGACCTGGATCTCCCGCCGCTGAAATTCCAGCAATACCTCCTCCAGGTCCACCAGTCTTCTAACCCAGGTATTCACCAGGTTGCCGCCGAGGTCGCAGCATGGGGCCATCAGCCCGCTGAGGCGCTCCTCGATCTTTTGCACCTCCGCCTGCAGATCGGCAGAGCGCGTCAGCCACTGCCGGATTTGCGGCAACAAGTGCCGGGCTTCGTCGCGTGTGTAGTGCTTCTGGAATTGGTTGGCCATGGCGATGAGCCGTAACCAATCAATGCCACCACAGATGGACACAGACAGGCACAGATAAGCAGGCGCAGCTCATTTCGCACCGTTCCCCTCGAGCTTCTTCCGGACCTCCTCATTCGGCTCCAGGGAAACCGATTTTCGCCAGGCCTCGCGCGCCTGTTCCGGCTGCTTCAGCGCCGCGTAAATGTCGCCCAAATGGTCATACAGCGTCGCCGCGTCGGACTGCTCGGACAACTCGGCGGCCTTGAGGGCGTAAGGCAACGCCTCCTTGGGCTGGTCCAGCTTGAAGAGCACCCACGCCATGCTGTCGAGGTAGGCCGCGTTCTTCGGCTCTGCCTTAACCGCCTTTTCGATCAGCTCGCGGGCTCGGGAGAGGTTCGTGCCATGCTCGGCCCACATGTACCCCAGGTAATTCAACGCCTCGGCAAACTCAGGCGCCAGTTTCAAGCATTTCTCGAAATACTGCTCCGCCTGGGCCAGATCCCCTGAGCGTTCGCACGTCGCGCCCAGTTGGAAGTAGAAGCCCTCATTCAGTTGGCTGGGGTCGGTAGCCTTCGCGATGACTTCGGCGGCCACCAGGTGCCGCAGGGCTTCCGGATAGGCCTTTTCTCGGCTGAAGGCCAGGCTGGTATAAAACTCAAGGGCGAAGCTCTGCGAGAACCTCTGCCGCGCATTGTCGAGCGTGGCCAGGGCCTCACTAGGCTTGTCCAGGTCAATTTGCGCCAACGCCAGGAAATAATAGCCCGATTCCAAACCCGGGCTTAGCAGGATCGCCTTGCTCAGGTGGTCGGCGGCCTCGGCGGGCTTCTTGTCCGCGAGCGACAGCCGGCCCAGGTAGTAATGGGCTTGAGGATTAGTGGGATCGTCGCGGAGGATGGCCTGGAGCTGCTCGGTGGCTCGCTTGTGATCGCTGCCACGCAGGTAAATCTCGGCCAGGTTGGCCCGAACTCGCTCCTCAACCAGCGGCAGCTCCGGCGGATGCTTGAGCACCTCCAGGTAAAGCTGTGCGGCTTTGTCGGTCTCGCCGAGCAGGTTGAACCCGTCCGCCAGCTTGAGGCGCAGCAGCGGCGTGGCCGGACCCAGTTTCATCGCGCGGTTCAGGGCGGCTAAGGCCTTCGCCTTGGAGCTCTCCTTCTGCGCCGACACTTGCGCCCCGACACTCGCGTAGAGTTCCGCCAGGCTGACGAGAAACTCACCATCCACCTTCGGCTGCCGCGCCGCCTCATCCAACACGCTCACGGCTTCCCGCGGCTGCTTGTTGCGCATGTAGCCGAGAAACAGATTCTGATAACCGATCAGCGAGCCCGGCGATTTCTTGACGGCGGTTCGGTTGGCGGCAAGGGCCTGGTCCGCCTTGCCGAGCTGGGAATAGATCATCCCGAGCCGCGCGTAAACATCCCCCGACGCATCTGGTCGCGCCGCCGCCCGCTTAACGATCTCCAGCGCCCGCTCCGGCTGTTTGGCTTGAAGCAGGTGGCGCGATACTTCGAGGACGAGCACCTCATCGCCCGGGTCCAACAGGGCTGCCTGATAGTACTCGTCCATCGCGGCCTGCGCGTCACCATTCATCTCGCGGACAACGCCCGTCGCGTAGTGGGCATGCGCTTCGGCGTGGCGTTCCACCGACCGTTCGTCCGTTTCCTTCTCTGCGCGAGCCGTGCTGCTCTTTTCCCTTAGCCCCGCTCCCTGGCGGGCAGGCGCAGTGCCGCATCCGGCCACCAGCAGAATGCTCGTGGTCGCCACCGCCCCCATGATCCAATAACGTCGCATCATGAAATAATACACCACCTGCCCCGCTCCGGAAACAGGTGGCACTGAATCACCCCGCCGACAGCCCAATCGGGCCGCACGCTATTTCTGCCAAGTTCGCTTCTTGTGGCGATGCGCCCGCAACTTCTTGCGCCGTTTATGCTTGTTGATTTTCGCTTTCCGTCGTTTCTTTAATGAACCCATAAACCCCCTTAGTATTCCTGCTCACCGCCCTTACGCAAGGAGAATGCGCGCCTCCTCACGCTTCGGCCAGCGCCGTCAGCGAAACCTCGGTCCCTGTGGCTTTGAGCATCGCGTCAATGGTGGCGGACTTGTAAAGGGCGCCCAGCGTCGGCGCATTGAAGCAGGCCTCCACAAAGACATCCGCCGTGCTGCCCGCCAACACGGCCATCAAACCGATATGCACGATCTCCGTCGCCTGCTCCCCCATGATGTGCACCCCCAGCAACTTCATGTCCTCCCGGCGAAACAGCAGCTTCAGAAATCCATCCAGGTCACCAATGATTCGTCCCCGGGCATTATCCCGGTAATTCGCCCGACCCACGACGTAGTCCACTCCCTCCTTCGTGAGCGATTCTTCCGTCTCGCCCACCATGCTGACTTCCGGGATCGTGTAAATGCCGTTGGGTAACAAGTGCGAAATGCCCGCTCGGACCTCTACCCCCAGCGCGTTGTGCACCGCCCGGCGCGCCTGCTCCATGCTCGTCGAGGCCAGCGCCGGAAACCCGATCACGTCCCCGGCCGCGTAAATGTGAGGCACGTTCGTCCTGAAATGGTCGTCCACCGGTATCAAGCCGCGTTCGCCCATCGCCACGCCCGCCGCCGGCAAATTCAGCTTCTCCGTGTTGCTCCGCCGCCCCGCGGCGACCAGCACCGCGTTAACTGTCAGCGTTGCCCCGGAAGAGAAGCTAAGCCTGATGCCGCCAGCGCCGCCGGCGCGGCATTCCCGCACCTCCTCCTTCCAACGAAAGGCAACCCCGTTGTGTTCCATGGCTCCCACCAGCGCCCGCGAAACCTCCCGGTCCAGGAAGGGCAGCAGCACCTCCCGCGCGTCTATCAGCTCGACCGCCGCCCCCAGGATGGCGAACGTGCAGGCGTACTCACTGCCAATTACCCCCGCACCCACCACCGCCAGCCGCTTCGGCAGCCGGTCCAATTGCAGAATCGTGTCCGAATCATAGACCTCCGGACTGCCAAACGGAAAGACCGCCGGCCGAAACGGCGAAGACCCCGTCGCAATAATTACATTCTCGCCGCGGATCACGACCTCTCCTCCCTCTCCCGCCCCTTGAGCCCACCCGGGACGCGTCTGGCCGGGTTGGACTCGGATCGTGTGCGCATCCACAAACACGCCCGTTCCAAAAAAGACATCCGCCTGGCGCGCCCTGAGCTGTTGGAAGATCATCGTATTGAAACCCTCCTTGACGTGCTGCTCGTGGCGGAGGAAATCCGCGACCGTCGCCTCCTGCTTCAGCGAAAAGTCCATACCGATCAACTGGCGCGCCTTTATTCCCGACAGAGCCAGCGCGGTCTCCCGCAGGGTCTTGCTGGGCACGGTGCCCGTGTTGACCCCGGCCCCGCCCAGTTCGTGGTGGTTGTCCACCACCGCTACCGTCTTATGACAGGCCTTCGCGGTGGCGGCCCCGACAATTCCCGCCGGGCCACCGCCGATAATTACCAAGTCGTACGTTTTTATTTCGTTTGGCATCGGATCTCCTCCCATTCGGGGGCATTCCCATGATCCCTTCGCGCTTTCCGACAACCATTCCACAGGGTATCGGCGATGTCCAGCGAGCGACCCCCAGGCCGGAAAGATCTTGTGGTTAGGAAGCCCCGGTTTGTGTAAGTAGTCTTTCCGAGGTTTCCATCGCGGGATGGACCGGAGTAGCGCGACGGGCCGACTCAGGCGGCCTGCGAAAAAAGGACTAACATTGTGGCAGGGGAAGCTTAGGATACTATCGAGGTAGGGATTGTCGAGAGTGAGGATCAATGCCGTCAATTCATGTCGGCCGTGATCGGAGGCACGCCGGAACTCCGCGCCGCCTGCGCCTGCTCCACCGCCAGGGATGCTCTCTGGTCTTTTGCCCAAAACCGCCCCAGCTTGTAGCTCGTCAGCCTCTTCCTCCGGGACATGCCCGGCACTGAGTTCATCCAGCGCATGCGGTCACTCTGGCCCGACGCATCCCCCATCCTCCTGATTCCCGAAAGCCACCCCCGCCTCCTGGTCGAGGCCCTCGAAGCCGGAGCCTGCGCCTATCTGCCCAAGCCCTGCGCCGCCGACGAGTTGGTCGAGGCCATCTGGACGGTGCACCAGGGCGGCGCCGTTGTTTCCAGCTACGTAGCCAAGGCCATTGTGGAGCACTTCCGTGCACTCGGCTCGGTCATTCGCCGTCTTACCGACCGCGAGCGCCAAGTGCTGACCTGCCTGTCGCGGGGACTTTCCCAGCGAGGCATCGCTGCCGAACTAGGCATAGATAAAGCGACCGTCCGAACCCATGTGCGGAACATCCTGGCCAAGTTAGAGGTCCACTCCACCGCCGAGGCCATCGCCCTCTACTTGAATCCCAAAGCCCCGGTCCGCGTGATAGAAGCGCCGCCCCTCGCCTGCCCTCGTCCCCCCGTCCTTATCCCTAACCCCCAAACAACGACCAACATGTTGTCGTGAATCCCAAAAATGGGAAAGCGCACTGTCGGCTGCGCGGAGCGCCCCCTTTTCCCAGCTGGGTCTGGGGAAAGGCATATACCTACCGCGCCACTGTGCCGGAGTTCGTCGAGGGTACCGACGACAGCCCGGGCCGGTGGCTTGCAATGGGTGACCGAACTGGAGCCTCTCCCAGAGACGCTTTGGTTGGTGGCCCCGTGGCGGGCAACAGGTCACCATGGGATTGAACGTGCAGCAGCTCCAGCTACTGATCCAGGCTCACTTCATAGCAGCCCCGAAAACTTTCTGCAGCAGCGCGGTTGTCCGGGCCGCCGGATTTTCGCGAATGCTCTTCTCCTCCTCCGCCACCATTTTGAACAGGCCGTCCAGTGCCTTGGTGGTGACGTAGGCGTCCACGTCCATGCCCTCGGTTCCGAGCAACGACCGGCCAAAGGAGCCGAAAGAGTTCCCCCCGCCGGCCTTTTCCATGAGCTGCTTGTAGGCGGAAGTCACGCCAGTTTGATCCGTCGCCTGCTTGACAATCGGCAGGAACTTCGCGAACAGGTTCGTTTCGGTTGTCCTCCGGAAATACTGGGTGGCGGCGTTATTAGTTCCCATCAGGATGGCCCTCGCATCCTCGATGGACATGCCTTTGACTGCATCCCCAAACACGCTGGCCGCCTCGGGCACCGCTTGCTCGGCGGCACGGTTCATCGTCGTGACGAACTCATCCGCCAATTTGTCCTGCTTGAGGACGCGCAGCGTTTTCTCCACCGTGCGCAGCTTCTCGGGCATGGGGATTTTGACATCGAGATTGGTCAAGAAACCGCCCTCGTGGCCAAGCCGGCTCACCGCCTGCTGAACGCCCTTCCCCAGAGCTTCTTTGAGCCCTTGGACCACCTGATCTTGCGACAGAGAGGCGGTCAAGCCGGCCGGAAGGGCCGCCGTCTCGTTAGTTGATTTGGTTCCGAATCCGAGCGCGTCGAGCAACCCGGCACGGATGCTCGTAAGTGAAACTAACAGGATCACTGCGACGGTGAGGCGTGTTTTCATAAACGCTTTCCATGGTAACGTGCCACAGGACGCTGCCGATGGCAACGGCAAGGTCCGCTGCCCCCGCTGGCTGCGGGGCCTTCCCGGGAGCTTGAGTGACTGCGAGTACAGCCTGATGCTTGCCCTGGCACACGTTTCATCTTTCTTATCCAGCCTGGCCCGCTGCGAAAAGTCCGATGGCACAAGACGGCGCCCCTGCCCGTCGTCCAACGCGCATTCCCGACCAACTCGAACTCTGGGTCGAAGACCCCCCCAGCGATCGGGCACAAATTCCTGACTACCAAGCCCAATATTCGCAGAGCATTTCTTCATTATTGCGTATTGCAAACGTCGCCGGTGTTGCCTATAAGCGAGTGGGTACCTGGCGTGAAACCATGAAACGAAACGGGCGAATCTGCAAGCGGATCGGCTGGGCGTTTTCGGTGCGCTGGCACCGACCAGGCAGGGCAGCGCCCACCACGCTTGCTTTCGCTGCGCGCCTGCGGTCAGCTTGCAGGCGCGAGGCAAACCAAAGACAAACAGCTAAACCTATGAAGAAACTAACCGAAATTCTCACATCTCAACGTGCTCCGGGCACCTTGCTCGGTATCACCACTGCTCTGCTGGTCGGTTGCGGGATCGCGTCCGCCCAGGGCCCGGCAGCCGCCCCCCCTCCGCCGGAAACCTTGGGTTGGGTTACCACCGCCGCAGCGGGGGTCACGCTCACCCGCGGCAACAGCGATACGTCCCTGGCGACCCTCAGTCTGGACACCAAGCGGAAGTGGGAAAGTGATGAAGTTCTCCTAGGCGTTTCTGGTGGTTACGGCGAAAGTACCGTGAAGGGCGTCAACACTAAGAACACGGAGTTCCTGCAAGGCTTCGGACAATACAACCGCTTGTTCACCGAGCGGTTCTACGGCGGCCTGCGCCTGGACGGACAGTATGATGACATCGCCGGCATCGACTACCGCTTTAAAGTCAGCCCCATGGCTGGGTATTACCTGATCAAGAACGACAAGTTATCGCTGGCTGCGGAAGCTGGCCCATCTCTGATCGAAGAACATCTGAAAGGCGAAAAATCAGATGGCTATTGGGCGGCGCGTGCGGCGGAGCGGGGTGAGTACAAGCTGACCGCTACCACAAGACTATGGGAGTCACTCGAGTACCTGCCCAAAGTAGATGATTGGGCTAACAACTACCTGCTTAATTTCGAGGCCGGTATTGATACTGCCATCACCACGCATTGGAGCCTGCGTGTGGTATTCCAGGACCAGTACGCGAACGAACCGGCGAAAGGCAGGGAGAAAAATGACCTGCGCCTGATTGCAGGCACCGCTTACAAGTTCTGAAGCCACGGCAATGCGTATGGGCGCATCTCAGTTTTGAGGGTGGAACGGCCTTGCCAGCAATCCGGCCATAGGAGCACGAATATGGTCTCCGGCGCCTCCGAGGTCGCAGCCCATTTCAAGAGACAATCATAATCCCGAATAGCTGAACGTTCATATGACAAACTCCGGATCTTCCAAGCAATGGCACTTCTTCCGGGCGGGCGGCTTCAATCAAGTCGCCCTCACTTCGGGGGCCGACCTGATGGCCCTCGATCAACTTGACCAGAAGCTCTGGGTTGCCCTGGCCTGCCCCGCTTCGGGGCTGGAGTTTGACAAGGCTACTCTGGCCCTGATTGATACGGACAAGGACGGCCGCGTCCGGGCGCCGGAACTGATCGCGGCGGTCAAATGGGCCGGCGGCCTGCTCAAGAACCCTGATGACCTTCTAAAGGGCTCCCTGACGCTGCGTGCGGCCGCCCTCAACGACGCCACTCCCGAAGGCAAGCTGATCGCCGCGTTCGCCAGACAGGTCCTGGGCAAGGCGGAAACGGCTGAAATCACTATTGACGAGGCGGCGGCCGCCGCCCAAACCTTCGCCGCCAAGCCCTTCAACGGCGACGGCATCGTGCCCGCCGACACAGCCAGTGACGCGGCGACCCAGGCCGTCATCAATGACATCATTACCTGCGTGGGCGGGGAGGCAGACGCCAGCGGCAAGCCGGGTGTCAACCAAGCCAAGATAGACCAGTTCTTCGCCGATGCCGCCGCGTATTCCGGCTGGTGGAAGAAGGCGGAAGGCGATGCGATGGTGATGCCGCTCGGCCTGAACACCGAAGCCGCTGCGGCGGCCGTCAAAGCCGTCAAGGCCAAGGTGGATGACTTCTTCGCCCGCTGCCGCCTGGCGGCCTTCGACCCGCGCGCCCTCAATGCGCTGAACTGCGACGAGAAGGAGTTTCTCGCGCTTGGGGCCAAAGATCTCACCCTCACGCACGCCGACATTGCCGGCTTCCCGCTCGCGCAGGTGGGTGCCAACAAGTCTCTGCCCCTCACGCAGGGCCTTAACCCGGCTTGGGCCGGGGCAATCGCCACGCTCCAGGCCGCTGCCGTCAAGCCACTGCTCGGTGACAAGACTTCCCTCACTGAGGCGGACTGGGCGGCGTTGCTCGCCAAACTTGGCCCCTTTGACGCTTGGAGCGGGAGCAAGGCCGGCGGGCCGGTCGAGAAGCTCGGGCTCAAGCGCGTGCGGGAAATCCTGGCGACCAACGCCAAGGAGACTCTCACCGCGCTGATCACCAAGGACAAAGCCGAGGAGCCTAATGCCCAGGCCGTCATCGGGCTCAACCGGCTGGTGCATTACCACCGCGACCTCTACAAGCTCTGCAACAACTTCGTGAACTTCCGCGACTTCTACGGTCGCAAGGACAAGGCCATCTTCCAAGCGGGCACTCTTTACCTCGACCAACGTAGTTGTGACCTCTGCATCACCGTCGAGGACGCCGGCAAGCACGCCGCCATGGCGGGCTTGGCGGGCACCTACCTCGCCTACTGCGACTGCTACCGCAAAGGCACGGGCGAGAAAATGCAGATCGTCGCCGCGTTCACCGGGGGCGATTCGGATAATCTCATGGTCGGCCGCAACGGCATCTTCTACGACCGCAAAGGCCTCGATTGGGATGCCACCATCACCAAGATGGTGGACAACCCAATCAGTATCCGGCAGGCCTTCTGGTCGCCGTACAAGAAGCTGGTCCGATCAATCGAGGAGCGCGCCGCCAAGCAGGCCGCGGCCGCGGAAGCCGCCTCGTCCGCAGAGCTGGAGAAGGCTGCCGAGGCCGCGACCGGTCCTGCCAAGGCCAAACCCGAGGCGCCCAAGAGAATTGACGTGGGGGTCGTAGCGGCGCTGGCGGTGGCCTTTGGCGCGGTCGGCACGGCGATTGGCTATTTCCTGGGCTTCTTCAAAAGCCTGCCCCAGTGGCAAATTCCCCTGGTGATCATCCTGTTTATGCTGCTGATCTCCGCGCCGTCAATGGCGATCGCCTGGCTGAAGCTGCGCAAGCGCAACCTGGGCCCGATTCTCGACGCGAATGGTTGGGCTGTGAACGCCCGGGCGAAAATGAACGTGCCGTTTGGTGGTGCGCTCACCGGCGTCGCGGCCTTGCCGCCCGGCGCGACTTTTGGCGCCGCCGACCAGTATGCCCAGAAGCCGGCCGTATGGCCCAAGCTTCTCGTCGTCCTGTTCTTTGTCTGGTGGATTCACGCCTTCCTGGATGAGCAAGGGTGGATTTACAAATGGACCGATGGCCAGCACGGACAATTGCCGCCCGAGATGCGCCAGCGCATGGAGGATCAGAAGAAAAAGGCCGCCGAAGAGAAAGCCGCCGCTGAAAAAGGCGCCGCTGACACCAAAGCTGCCGCAGCCAAGCCGGCCGAGGCCACAAAGTAGAACTACACCATGGTCGCGACCGAAGTCGAAGTGAAGCCGGCCAAAGCCAAGAAGTAGTCCCTTCAAGCGCTGAACGTCCCCCCGTTTAAGCCGGGGGGACTAATGGGGCGGCTCCTGCCAGACCGGGCTGGTCTTCCAGTTGAACTGGATTGCCAGCACCCGGAAGATGAAAGTCGCGGCAATCGTTATCAGCGCCGCTGTCATCACCTGCATTCCGGCCTGCAAGGTCAGAAACATGAACAGCAGGCACCCGCTGACGGCGGCCAAGACATAGAACTGGCCGGGTTTGAAAACCAACGGTTCCTGCCGCACGAGCACATCGCGCAGGCACCCACCACCCGCCGCATTGACTACCCCAACCAGGATCGCCCCCGCTACGCTCAGGTCGGCGTTCAGCGACTTCTGCACCCCCACAACCGCATAGGCTCCCAATCCCAGCGCGTCCAGCCAGGCAATGACTTTATTAAAGCGAATAACATGCTCCCGAAACAGAAAGCTGACGAACGTGGAACCGAGGATGACAAGGATGTAACGTGAATCCTTGGCCACCGCCGGCGGGCCTTGGACAAGGAAGATTCCATCCCGCATCAAGCCGCCGCCGACGGCCGTCGCAAAGGCCAGCGCGAAAAGCCCCACCCAATCGTATCCCCGCTTCAACGCCGCCAGGGCCCCTGTAAGGCCAAAGAGGAAAGTGGCCGCGAGGTCAATATAGACAGGGAGTATGAAGTGACCGTTGAGCATTGGGTTCAAGGGGGAGCCATCATGGCTGGGGCACAACCCGCCGGCAAGGTCTGTCTTGCATTTGTCCCCCAACGTTCTGTCACCACACAACCTGTCGGCGAGCAATCCGTACGAGGAGTTGCCGCAGATTGCAGTACACACCACTGTTCTGGACACCGGCAATTGCCCGATCCAAAGCCGTTATTCTGACGTTGGCCGTTCGCGCCAAGACCGTGAGCCCGCAATTGCAGTAGTATCTTCTTAAGAGCTTCCATTCCCCATGTTCGGCCAGAAACTCCCTAATGGCCCGTTGCAGCCCGCAACGTATCTCCTCCTCGGGATAGCCGCTCTTCTGAGCCTGTTCCTTGATGTCCCACCCGTGTCTTTGGCTCTCACCGACGACGCCGTCTAATTCGGTATCATGCATGAGTATGTATTTCCGCACACTGCCGTGGTGCTTGCGGAGCTCCCGCTTCAAATGTCCATAAACGTGCCAGGTGTCAATGAACAGCAAATCAACCATGGGAATCGTGCAGGTCGCGCTGTCATGTCGCTGGAAGGTCAAACCGATGCCGTTACTACTCGCTATCTGCTGCACGCTTTCTATCTGAGGGACGTTTTCTATGTCCACGCAGATAAGTTCCTTCGTTGCGCGGTTGTTCTCCAACAGCCCGCGCAGAAACGCCCACGTGGAAACGACTCCCCGGACGCCAAATTCCGCTATGGACTCGCATCGCTTCGCATACCGGTAGAACGTCGGCAGGTGCCGGTGAATATCCGACACCTGCGAACACTTCGCCTCATAATTGGCGACAATCGGGTTCACGTGGTTGGCCTACCGCTGAATCCGTGCCGAGCCGCCTTTGGCAAAAGCCTGCACCTGCTCCAGCGTGGCCATCGTCGTGTCGCCGGGGAACGTGGTCAGCAACGCTCCGTGAGCCCAGCCCAGCTTGATCGCTTCTCCAGGGCCTTCCCCGGCGAGCAGGCCGTAGAACAAGCCCGCCGCAAAGCCGTCGCCGCCGCCCACGCGATCCAGCACATCCAGTTCGCACGTCGGCGCCAGGTACGTCTGGCCGTTTATCCAGGCCACCGCGCCCCAGCTATGCCGGTTGGTCGAATGCACCTCGCGGAGGGTCGTGGCCACGACATTGACCTGGGGGTGCTTCTTGATCACCTTGTCAATCATCCCAATGAACGCGCTCGGGTCCAGCTTGGACTTGGCGGCGACCTCCGGGCCGGGGATGCCCAGCCCCAATTGGAGGTCCTCTTCGTTGCCAACCAGCACATCTACGTTCTTCACGATCCGGTCGAGCACGGCCACCGCGCGCTCATGGCCGCCCGAAATATTCCAAAGTTTGGCCCGGTAATTCAGGTCAAACGAGACCACGGCGCCAGCCTTCTTTGCGGCCTGCATGCCCTCGACGATAACCTCGGCGGTCGTCGGCGATAGCGCGGCGAAAATGCCCCCGCTGTGGAACCAGCGGACGCCGCCGGCCAAAATGGCCTTCCAGTCAAAGTCGCCCGGCTTCAGCAATGCCCCCGCTTCATTGCAGCGGTTGTAGAACACCACCGGCGCCCGCACCCCCTGGCCGCGGTCGCTATAGACGGTGGCCATGTTGGGCCCGTGCACACCGTCATGCTTGAAGTGCTTATAGAACGGCTTGACGCCCATCGCCCGCACTCGCTCGGCGATCAGGTCGCCGATCGGATAATCCACCATAGCCGTCGCGATCCCCGTCTGCATGCGGAAGCAGTCGGCCAGGTTGGCGGCGACGTTAAACTCCCCGCCGCTGACGTGAATCTGGCACTGCGTTGCCTTGCGGAAAGGGATGATCCCCGGATCGAGCCGATGGACCAGGGCGCCCAGGGACAGAAGGTCCAGCGCGCCACTCTTAGGGATATTCAGACCAGGCTTCATGACAATGTATGGACCTTAGCATGTACCGAAGCGGCCAGGTTTGTCTCCCAGAAAATTGACGCCCGACACAATGCTGGACAGCCAAACCGGCACCACGGGCGCTGCTAAGGCGCCAGGCAAGCAAAGTGCGCGCAAACTGTAGCGTTGACAGGGCGGGGGAGGGCAAGCGATCCTGCCCAACGCGGGGCACGGCTTTTGCTCCCCGTCGCGTAGTAATGTTTGTCCAAAAGAAAGTGAAGCTCTCCGTCGTCGCGGTTGGTTTGGTCTTCGGGCTGGGCCTTCCACTTCAAGCAATGGACCGCTGGACCGCGCTTTCGCAGATCGAATCGGGCGACGACGATCGTGCCGTGGGCGCTGCCGGGGAGGTCTCCCGATACCAAATCAGGCCCGAAGTCTGGCGGCGTTACGCCCCCACTGACGCCGACTGGACCAACGCGACCAACGCCCTGTCCGTCGCCCGCCAAGCCATGCAGGAACGCTGCGCCGCCTATGAGCGCCAGGCTCACAGGCCCCCGACGGATAAGGAGTTTTACATCCTGTGGAACGCCCCGGCGCAACTTCAGCACCCCGGCAAGGCGGTGCTGGACCGTGCCGAACGATTCTCCAATCTGGTTAATTTCCGGTGAGCGGCGCGCCTCGCGCCTCCGGCGGCTTCAGCGCCCTCTCCAGCAGCGTTCGCTCGTGCGGGCCGTACGATAGTTTTAACGCCTCCGCCTGCGCGGCGGAGGTCATCTTCTGCCACGCTTTCTGCAAGGCGTTGATCATCTTGTCGTCGGCTGTCTTGCTGGCGAGGTCCGCGAACTGGTGTTCGAGGAAAACGAGGCACAAGGCGTCTTCCAATACCCGCCCCTCCGCGTCGCGCGGGAAGTTCTTCTTCAGGTTGAGACTCTGGACGCGCGCCACGACTTCCTCTGGGTAGCCAACTTCGCGCAGGATTTCCCCGGCCTTCTGCGCGTGGAATCGCTTGAGACCTTCGCGCCAGTTCAAGTAGCCCGCGCGCGTCATCGGATACGACTCCCGCGGTACCATCCAGCGGCAAAGGTGCTGGCAGCGCGCCGCCAGTCGCAGCTCTTCAGACGCTCCAGGGCACAGCTTCAGCACCCATTCGGTCAGCCACTGCGCGTAAAGCAGTTCACGCGGATGCGCCACGCCACCCGCCTGCTCGATATGCGGGTCCCGCGCATTCTCTTCGTCGAACCGGCGCAGCGCTGCCTCGAAGCGGCGCGGGTCGCGGGGCTGGAATGTCTCAATCACTCGCTTGGTCTTATTGCAGAAGTGCGGTATGCTGGCAAGTAGTGTTATGAACAGACCGGTTTTCAATGGTCCGCCTACGCCGGAAGAGTTTCAGCGGCAGCTCTCGGAATTCATGCGGCAGCACTTTCAGCGCACGGGCGCACCGCCAGCCACGGAGCCCGCCGAGGGCGGCGCGCAGGGAATCCCCGGCCGCCCCGTGCAAGCCGACCATTTCGAGTTCAATTATAAGCCGCGCGAAGTTAAGGACTACCTCGACCGCTTCGTCATCAAGCAGGACGAGGCAAAGAAAGTCCTCAGCGTCGCCCTGTGCGACCACTATCACCATGTCCGGCTCGCTCTCGACGGCAAGGAATCCCCCAATTACGCCAAGCAGAACATCGCCCTCATCGGCCCCACCGGCGTCGGCAAGACGTTCCTGATCCGCAGCGCCGCCGACCTGATTGGTGTGCCCTTCGTCAAGGCCGATGCTACCAAGTTCTCCGAAACCGGTTACGTGGGCGGTGACGTCGAAGACATGGTCCGCGACCTGTTGCGCCTGGCCGACAACGATGTCACCCGCGCCCAATACGGCATTATCTACATTGACGAGATTGACAAGATCGCCGCCGCCAGCGGCTTGGTGGGCCGCGACGTCAGCGGGCGCGGCGTCCAGACCAACCTGCTCAAGCTCATGGAGGAGACGGAAGTGCCCGCGCGTTCGCCCAGCGACATTGCCGGCCAAATCCAGGCGATGATGGAATTCACCCAGCGCGGCCGCAAAGCGCCCAGCACCATCAACACCAAGCATATCCTGTTCATCGTCAGCGGCGCGTTCGACGGCCTGGAGAAGATCATTCGCAAACGCCTGCGCGAAGCCACCATCGGCTTTGGCGCCAAGGACCGCCCGCTCGAGACCCCCGAGGACGTCCTCGGCCATGCGCAAACGCCGGACTTCATCGAATACGGCTTCGAGCCCGAGTTTGTCGGGCGGCTCCCGGTCCGCGTGGTGTGCCACTCCCTGAAAGTGGACGACCTCTTCCTGATCCTGAAGAGTTCCGAAGGCAGCATCATCCGCCAATATGAGCAGGACTTCGCCGCCTACGGCGTCGAGGTCCTGTTCTCCGACGAAGGCCTGCGCCGCATTGCCGAGAGGGCAGGGGACGAGCAGACCGGCGCGCGCGGGCTGATGACCGTGTGCGAGCGCGTCTTTCGCAACATCAAGTTCGAGCTGCCCTCCACCAAAGTGCGCCGCTTCGTCGTCACGCGCGAGTTGGTGGATGACCCCGTCGCCGAACTTCAAAAGATACTGGCTGACCCGGCGCGCGAAGAACGCATTGTCACGCGTCAACTGGTGGACGAGTATGCGCGCCGCTTTCGCCAAACCTACGGCATGACCCTGCGTTTCACCGAGGCCGCCGCCGACCTGCTGGTCAAGGAAGCCCTCGAGAAGGGCCAGCCCGTCCGCGACCTGTGCGCGACCCGCTTCAAGGACTTCCAGTTCGGCTTGAAGCTCATCGCCCAGAACTCAGGCCAGCAGGAGTTCGTCATTGATGCCGATGCCGTCCAGGCGCCCGACAAAGTTCTCAGCGACTGGGTCGTGGCCAGCTACCGCAAATAGCACCTCTTTTTCGCCCCCTCAGCGCGCCCGAATCGCCTCCTCAGCAGGCGCTGGACGCCCTGGCTTGGTTTACCCGCGAGGCCGGAGCGCCGGCATGTTGCCGGCTTAGAAGAATCCCGAGACACTGGGTCGAGGCAGGTCCGCCGGCGCCACCCGAATGTTTCGGCAAAGTGCCCGCGTTCGGCGCCAAGGCGGTGGCCTCCTGGCAGAGCCTGGCACCCTAAAAAGCCGAGGTCTCTCTTCCCCTGTTCCTCCAACCCGGCACCAGACCGTCCTGCGGGCCGCACCGGAGCCTGCCCGGAGCCTCACCGTAGTACCCTCGGTCCGGATCAAGGGTACTACGGTGAGGCTCCGGGGGGGCTATGGAGCTATGAGCCAGGGGACGCTGCTCATCTATCAAAAACAGCGAGATTGCAATTGCATGAGGCACGCCGAAGGCTGTATCCGGTTGTGAGCCTGCGTTAATCAACTTATGACCATCACCATCCTCGGTAAACCGCGGTTCACCTCTCCGGTTCGACGTACTGTCAGCGACGATTTCCGCGTCCCGGAGCTCATTGTACAGAACGGGCAATCGCCGACCTCGCCTGGCAACCTTTTCGAGCTGGCCGGCCCCCGTGCGAAGCTCTTCTTCGACCCAAAGCAGACTCGTGCCGGTATTGTCACCTGCGGCGGCTTGTGTCCCGGGCTGAATGATGTCATTCGCTCCCTCTTTCTGGAATTGCACCATGCTTACGGGGTGAAAGAGGTGCTCGGTTTCCGAGGTGGCTACCAGGGGCTCGATCCCGCGCGTGGCGCCGAGCCGATCGTGCTGACCAAGCAATTCGTGGATAACATCCACAAGGAGGGCGGCACGGTGCTGGGGACGTCGCGCGGGCCGGTGGATATCGGCGTGGCGGTGGACAACCTGATCCGCCGCCACGTAGATGTCCTCTTCACCATCGGCGGCGATGGCACGCAGCGCGGCGGCAACAGCCTGGTTCAGGAAGCGAAGAAACGCGGCCACCCGCTCGCCGTGGTGGGCGTTCCCAAGACCGTGGATAACGATGTCGCCTTTGTAACGCGGACTTTCGGCTACCTGACGGCCGTTCAGGAAGCGGCCAAGGTCCTGCACCGCGCCCATACCGAAGCACGAAGCGTCCACAACGGCATCGCCTTGGTCAAACTCATGGGCCGGCACGCGGGTTTTATTGCCGCCGGAGCCACCGTGGCCAGCCAGGACGTGAACTTCACCCTGGTGCCGGAGGTGCCCTTTAAACTCGAAGGCAAAGGCGGCCTTTTGGCGGCACTCCGCAAGCGCGTTCTTAAGCGAGCCCACGCCGTGGTGGTCGTGGCCGAAGGGGCTGGGCAGGACCTCCTGGAGAAGGGACAGGGTGACCGCGACGCCTCGGGCAACGTCAAGCTCAAGGATATTGGCCCGTTCCTGCGTGAACGGATCGAGGCGTACTTCAAGACGGAGAAGATTCCTGTGGTCATGCGCTATTTTGATCCGAGCTACCTGATTCGCAGCAGCCCGGCCAACGCCGAGGACTCGATCCTGTGCGATCTTTTCGCTCGCCACGCCGTTCACGCCGCGATGGCAGGAAAGACGGGTCTGGTGATCGGCTACCTGCACGACAGGTTCATCCACGTTCCCATCGAACTCCTAGCCAGCCGGGAGAAGCGACTGGATCCCGATGGCTTCGTCTGGAGTGCAGTCCTGGCCGCGACCGGCCAACCGGAACGATTCGAGTAGCGCACGGAGCTTATGATCACCGCCCCTGTGTTCGACACCAAACCCTACGACCGCGAGCTGCTCCAGCGAGCCTCGGCTACCAGCAGCTCTTTCGTTGCAGGATCAGTGCTAACCTGATTTTATTCGGAACACACATGCTGCTGCCAAGCCACAAGACCAAGATCGTCGCGACCATCGGGCCGGCCTCCGAATCGCCGGAGATGCTGGAACGCCTCATCCGCGCCGGGCTCAACGTGGCGCGCCTCAACTTCTCGCACGGGGACTTCACCGGCCACGCCGAGCGCATTGCCCGCATCCGCGCGGCGGAGAAAGCCACCGGCCGGCGCGTCACCATCATGGCCGACCTGCCCGGCCCCAAGATGCGGCTCGGCAAGATTGAACCCGAACCGATCCAACTCCACCCCGGCGAGACCTTCACGCTCACCAGCGAGGACGTGGTCGGCAACCCGCACCGGGTCTCGATGAGCTTCGAGCGGCTGCCCAAGGTTGTGAAGCCGGGCGACCGGCTCTTCCTCAACGACGGGCTGGTACAACTCGTCGTCGAGGGCGTAGCGGGGCAGGATGTCCACTGCAAGGTCGCTGTTGGCGGCGAACTGCGCTCCAGGAAGGGACTCAATCTCCCGGGCATTGACCTCGGCATCAGCGCGTTCACCGACCACGACCGCGCCTGTCTGCGATTCGCGGTGGAGCACGGCGTGGACGCTGTGAGCCAGTCGTTCGTCGAGACCGCGGCGGACATCGAAGCCGTGCGCGCCGCGGCCAAGGCGATTGGGGAAAGCCCCTTCGTTATCGCCAAGATCGAGCGTGCCGGTGCGCTCCAGCACTTTGACGAAATCCTGAAAGCGGCGGACGGCATTATGGTGGCGCGGGGCGACCTCGGGGTGGAAGTGCCGATCGAGGAGATGGCCATCCTGCAAAAGCAGCTCATCGCCAACGCCAGCCTCGCGGGCAAGCCGGTCATCACGGCTACGCAGATGCTCGAATCCATGGTGTCCAGCCGCTTGCCCACGCGCGCCGAGTCCACGGATGTCGCCAACGCCATCCTCGACGGCACCGATTGCATCATGCTCTCGGGCGAGTCGGCGATGGGCAAATATCCCGAGGAAGCCGTGGCGATGCTGGCGAAGATCGCCGCCTATACGGAAGCGAATCGGCCTCCCACGCGGGTCAATGACCTTAAGGTGCGGTCCAGCGAGCAGCGGCCCGCGACGGCGGCGGAAGCGATTGCCTCGGTAGTGGAACATGCGCTGGAGACAGTGCCTTGCGCCGCCGTGTTTGTGCCCACGCGGACCGGCACCACGGCGCGGATGATCTCACGCTTCAACCCGGCAGTGTGGATTGTTGCCCTGAGCCAGGATGCGGCTGTCTGCCAGGGACTGGCCTTCTCCTACGGCGTGCATGCCGCCCAGCTTGCCGAGGATCCGGAGAGCTGGAGCGACTTTGCCCGGCAATGGCTGCGTGAACACCAGGTGCCCGGGTACGGCGCCATGCTGGTGGCCGGCCCATCCTCGCGCAACCCGGACGCCAACTATCGCATCGAATTCCTGCGGGTCCGCGAGCAGATGGAACAGAGCCACAGCGTGCCTCAACCAGCGTAGGAACAGATCATTCGATCCTTACGGCATTGGCAACTGGGTTCTCGGGACCCGGTTCGCCACGCCGGTCCATCGAAGCAAGGCGCTTGCACTTATGCGCCCCAGGTAAGAGAGTGATCCATCATTTAAATCATAACCCCATCGC
>Ga0326727_10003575_pt1 | contig 49275 bp, 43 predicted proteins | sample MB2enrmetagenome_FD_207643 | JGI IMG/M metagenome (GOLD analysis project Ga0326727, IMG submission 207643) | Lab enriched peat soil microbial communities from McLean, Ithaca, NY, United States - MB29MY | ecosystem: Environmental > Terrestrial > Soil > Wetlands > Peat | place: USA: New York... | reverse complement strand
CGCGCGGTGGACGGCATCTCGTTCACCGTCGAGCACGGAGAGGTCTTCTCTCTGCTGGGACCCAACGGGGCTGGCAAGACGACCACGATAGAGATACTCGAGGGCCTGAGGAACAAGGACGGAGGCAACGTGAGCGTCCTGGGCCTGGACCCCTGGTCGAAGGGCTACGACCTGCACAAGAGGATAGGGGTGATCCCGCAGGGCTTCAAGTTCCTGGACTACCCTACGCCCAGGGAGGCCATCAAGTACTACTCCGCCCTCTTCGGGACAAAAGTGGACGTAGACCAGATACTGAAGGAGGTAATACTCGAGGACGCTTCCAACATATACTACATGCGCCTCTCCGGAGGCCAGAAGCAGAAGATGGGGATGGCGCTGTCGCTGGTCAACGACCCGGAGCTTGTCTTCCTGGACGAGCCGACGACGGGCCTGGACCCGCAGGCGAGGAGGGCCGTGTGGGAAGTGATCAGGAATCTCAAGAAGCAGGGGAGGGGAGTCTTGCTGACAACGCACTACCTGGAGGAGGCGGAGGAGCTCGCGGACAGGGTCGCGATAATGCACCACGGCAAGATCATCGCCCACGGCACGGTGGACGAGATAATCTCCAAGCACGGCTCGGGGGAGAGGCTGACGGTGCGCGCCGGGGAGGAGCTGGCCGCATACCTCAGGGAGAACACGAAGCTCAGGGTGGAGTACTCTTCAGGGAAGGTCAGCGTCGTCCTGGAGCAGAAGAACGATGCGCTCATGGCGCTCGGCGCCATTGCGGAGTCTGGGATGGCCTGGTCCGAGCTCACAACGAGGAGGGACAGCCTCGAGGACATATTCATCAGGATGGTGGGCGAGCCGATGGTCGAAACCGCCGCAGCGGAGGGGAGCTGAGCGCCGATGTTCAGCATCAGGAGGACGCTAGCCGACCTCTCGGTCTTCGGCAAGGGGTACATCCGCAGCAGGGTGGGCGCCTTCTTCACCCTCGTCTTCCCGGTCATACTGATCCTGCTCTTCGGAGCCATCTTCTCCGGGGGCGGCGGCGCCTCGACCGTGTACGTCCAGAACCACGACACGGGCCTGGCCAGCGTCAAGTTCATCGACGCGATGAACAGCACGACTGCGATAACGCTGGTCTCGGTCCCGCCGGCAGACAACTTCTCCCAGTACCTGCTCTCGCAGTCCGCCTCGGACGGAATCATCATCCCCGCCAATTTCACCGCCGATTATACTCTGCACGAGCCCATCGACGTGACGGTCTACGGCAACCCGGCATCGACGACGAGCGCCATCGTGAGTCAGATAACGGCCTCGGTCGTGAACTCGTTCAACCTGTACGGGGGCGCTCCCGTCCTGGGGATCAAGCCGATGACGATCGCGTCCTCATCCTACAAGTACATCGACTTCCTGATCCCTGGGCTGATCGGGTTCGCGGTGCTGATGAGCCCGATGTTCGCCCTGGTGAACATCAGCTCCACCTACAAGCGGGACAAGGTCTTCAAGGCCCTGTCGCTGACGCCGCTGACGAAGACCGAGTGGCTGGTGTCGAAGATACTCTGGTACGTCGTCATGACCCTGATCTCGTTCTGCCTCATGGTCGCCACCGGCGTCCTGCTCTTCGGTGCCCACGTCACGCTCACGCTGGGCATCGTGCCGTTCCTGCTGGCGGGGCCCCTGCTCTTCGTGTCGCTGGGGATGCTCGTGGGGACATCGTCCAACACCCCCGAGTCGGCGGCGGTGGTCGGCAACCTGATCACCTTCCCGATGATGTTCCTCTCGGGGACGTTCTTCCCGGTTGACGCAATGCCGGCATACCTGCAGACCATCGCCCACGTGCTCCCGCTCTACTACGTCATAGAGGGCCTGACGAACGTCATGATCTACGGGAACTACGGGGCGGCCCTGGTGGACCTCGGCGTCGTGGTCGTGATCGCGGTCATCATCTTCGGGCTCGCGGTGCGGCTCTTCAAGTGGAGAGAGGACTAGCCGGGACCTTCGCCGATCTGAAGTGGTCTGCGCTTCGAAAGGCTTAAGCGAGAACCGAAGCTGCCGGAACTTGGTGCCGCGGTAGCTCAGCCTGGGAGAGCACTCGGCTGAAGACCGAGTTGTCGTCGGCTCAAATCCGACCCGCGGCACCTGATTCTACCGGTGGATTGACGTTCGAATCTGACGTATCTATGCTCCCACCACAACCCTCGGACGTCGGCGCGTCACTGATCTCCGCAACCGCCATTATCGCGCTTCTAAGCGTGCTTGACGTTTCAGAGACCGTTTTGAGAATTGTTTTGGAGTGTCTTCAAGATATAGAGTGATTCCATCGAAAGTCGCAGCGAGTGGCATTTACTGTTGGGCGAGCCTGCGGTGGATTTGTTCCTGTCGGTCTTCTTCGTATTTCTTGTCCCTTCCCTCACTCTCTTCTTTGGCCTCAGGTTCTGGTACCTGAGGAATCTCAGGTTCGCCGAACGTCGTCTGGCACGGGTCGAGACGGAGCTGTCGAAGTACCTCACGTTCGGCAAGTACCTGAGAAGAAGGGAGAGAGTGCTCTACGCAAACGATCTTGGCTCGATTCTGGGCTCCGTCCTGGCCGTTCGTCCTCTCAAGTGGACTCTTGGGAAGGAGGAGCAAGACCGTGTCGATGCTGGCGAGAGGAGAGCCCGCGAGCTGACCTCCTTCGTGGATCAATTCGTTAAGGGGTACACAAAGGCGACGCTGGAGAGGGAGAGAGACTTCTTCGAGGCAAGACCCCTTGACCGGGACCAAATCGAGGCGGTTGTCAAGAACGATGAATACAATCTGGTAGTAGCCTCCGCGGGGTCCGGCAAGACGCGGGCACTGACGATGAGGCTCGCATTCTTGAGAAGATGCGGAGTCGCGCCAGAAAGGATACTCGCACTGGCTTACACCAATTCCGCGAGAGACGAAATGATGAACCGACTGAAAAACGAATACGGAATCAACGATGTCAACATTAGAACGTTCCACTCGCTGGGACGGAACTTAGCTCAGCTCTCCCCTCGCTTCAGGCCTGGCGTGGCTGACCTTGAACAGCAACAGGGTTTCATCAAAGATTGCCTGAAACCGCTTCGGTCAGACCGAGACTTCGCGACGACTTGGCTGAGTTTCGCGGTCGAGTTGAACACGCAAGAAAAGAATCTCGAAGACTTTGCGACGCCTGTCGACTACTACCGATACCTCCGTAGACAGAAGTACACTACATTGGAGGGGAAGTCTGTCAAGTCCATAGCCGAGCGAGACATTGCTAATTTCTTCTATCTCAACGGAGTGAACTTTGTCTACGAGGCTCGGGCGACCTGGGCTGATCGAAGCGACAGATACCGGACGTATCAGCCCGACTTCTTCCTTCCAGATTACGACATCTGGATTGAACACTGGACGATCAACAGGGAGGGCAGGATTCCAGATTGGTTCCCAATCGTCCAGTCCGGCGATCCGTCTGCGAGATACATGGAGGGGATGGAGTGGAAGAAGGCTCAATTCAAGAAGCATGAGAAGAAGCTCATCGAGACTTACAGTTACCAATGGTACGAAGGCACCCTGATTCCTGGCTTGAAGCGTCAGCTCGAAGAAAACCGAGTGGAGTTCAGAGAGATTCCCATGAAGGAGATTCTCGACCGGATACAGAATCTGATGTCAGGGACGTACCCCCTGGATGAACTAACGCTGTCATTCATCAACAAGGCCAAGACGGACGGACTGAGCCCCACCGACATTCAGACCAGACTCCGACAGAGGAATTGGAACCGCAGGCAGAGAGCCTTTGCGACAATGACGGTTAGGGTCTGGCAGGAGTACGAGTCTAGACTCGAGGAGAACGGAGTACTTGACTTCAACGACATGATCAACCTCGCGCTCGAGGTCGCAAAAAGCGATGGTGGGAAACTGGAGAGATACCCGCACGTATTGATTGACGAGTTCCAAGACATCACGGATCCACAGTTGGAGCTCATCAAGCACCTGTTGATCGAAGGCGGAGAGGGCGCCCTCTTCTGCGTCGGCGATGACATGCAGAACATCTTCTCGTTTGCGGGGTCGAATGTAGAGAACATTCTCCGGTTCGGGGAGAGGTTCCCATATCCTGAACAAACGATTCTAACAACGAACTACAGGTGCCCGAGGAACATCGTCGAAGTCTCCAATGTGATTGCCGGTCTGAACAGGTCGAGGATAGAAAAGACCGTAGTCGCCGCTTCACTGGAGAACCATCCAATCCGCCTCGTAGAAATGCCCGCGACGAGCACAGTCACATATGAAGAGTGGGAATTCCAGACAGCGAAAGAAGTTCTAGGTCAGTTGGTGGAGACGCGGGGACCTGGGGAAGAAATATTGGTGCTCTGCAGGTACAATCTCCCGTTGGATCGATTGAAGCTTGAGTTCCCAGACCACGACAGCCTCGGGATCAGGTTCATGTCGATTCATCGAGCCAAGGGGACTGAGGCGGACCATGTCTTGTTGCTCGGATGCGTAAGAGGGCATGGCGGGTTCCCGTGTGAGGTCATAGACAATAGACTTCTAGAAATCGCGAGGAAAGGTCAGAAGGAAGCAGATAGGCTGGAGGAGGAACGCCGCTTGTTCTACGTAGCCCTTACGAGATCCAAGAAGTCATTGGTCCTGTTCAGTTCGATGAAACGAAGGTCTCGATTCATCTCTGAAATGGAACCGTTTCTTGTGATTCCCTCGGTGGGAGACGATGAGACGAAACCACCTTCGATTCCTTCTTCAACCATGTCTCAGTCTCCCTGTTGAAAGATTAGAGGCCCGATGACGACGAGAGGATCTTTCCATCTTCCAAGCGTTAGCTTGAGAGGGTCGTCCACGAGGCCGCGGAGGACACCCAGATACTTGGTATGGTTACCTCCGATATTATTCGTAAGTGGTTCCGCACGAGGCCCAGAGATGAGGAGGCGGTTCGACCCGGCATTCGACAATGACCTGATTGAATACTGATGGGACACAGTCTTGGCAGGACGAGGCCAGTCCCACTCGTCCTCTGCCCTTATCTAATCATGGAACTTCACCCACGACGCATGCCATTCCCAATGATGTAGTAGTGGAGGAAGCCTAAGCCAGTTGAAAACCAATACAGTTGTGCAAAATTGGACCATCAAGATTCTGAAGAAACTCTCAGAAATTGTACCGACACATCCGCTTGAGGGTCAATTCAGGCATGAAATTGAACCGCTGTTCGATGAATTCTGTGGTGAAGTAGGTGTTAGCCCTGTTTCGCATGTCGAATACACTCTGGCCACAGGTAGGGCGGATGCAGTTTTCAATCGCCTAATCATCGAATATGAACATCCAGGCATACTCAAGAACCCACCAGACGGTGAGACTCAGAAATCGATCCAGCAAGTCAAGGATTACATGCAAGGGGTTGCGGAAAAGGAACACCACAAGCTCACTAGACTAGCCGGCATAGTCTTCGATGGTGTCTACGCTATTTTTGTGCGATACATTGGTGACGACTGGGCGGTTGAGAAACCGGTAGAGGTGAGTACTGAATCCATCGGCAGAGTGCTCACTTGGCTGGCGAGTCTCGCGTCAGGCATCGCTCTCACATCAGAGAATCTTACCAACGACTTCTCAATCGAACAGCCCAGAACGCAAGAGATCCTCTTAGCGTTGTATGGGTCGCTCAACAAATCTCTGGAGAAGAAGGAGAGTATGGTCTCTAAGCTCTTTGAGCAATGGAAAGTCTTCTTCAGCGAATCGATCGACTACTCGGAAGCATTCGGGGGCGAAAAACTCAAGGACGTGCACAAATGGGTCCGTAAAGCTGGCATTAGAGTAAAGAATGGCGAAGATGCGGAACGATTCTTCTTTGCGCTACACACGTACTTTGCTCTCTTGACCAAGTTTCTAGCTTGGTTAGCTCTTTCACGTGAATTAGCACCCAAGATTGGGGCACCTTCATTCGGAGAACTCATAACAGCTGACAGCACCAATCTGAGAGATCGGCTTGAGGAAATGGAACGTGGAGGCATCTTTCGTAAGTTCGGTCTGGTCAACCTGCTAGAGGGCGATTTCTTCCTGTGGTACATCCATGTTTGGAATCCATCGGTCGAAAAGCCGATCCGTAACCTACTCAAGAGATTGGATGAATACGATCCGGCGACTTTGGCGATCGTGCCAGAAGAGACCCGAGATCTCTTCAAAGAGTTATACCATTCTCTTCTGCCTCGAGAAATACGCCACAACCTAGGAGAATACTACACTCCAGACTGGTTGGCTCAGGAACTGCTCAGTCAAATTGACCCCCAAGTTTTCTCCCGCAATTCTTCATTGACGGATCTTGACACAAGTGAGACGGCTTTGAACCAGGAACACGACACGACCGTCCGATTGAGCAACGGTGCCGTCTTCCATCGCCCCGAGGAGAGAATAAGGGAGTACTGCGCCATAGAGGTCTACAGGGACAGGGGATATCGGGGCGGGTACGACGACCATCACAGCATAACGGACGTCGTGACAGTAGACGACCTCGAAGCCGCCGACAACCTGTACGCGCACATGAACTCGGAGGACCGCAGGAGGATACGCGCCAACCCCCAGATCCCCTCGAAGCTGGCGGCGGTGAGGGACGCCGAGCTGGGCGAGGTGTCGGACGAAGAATGGGAGCACCTCAGGGCGGCCGTCCGACCGCTTCTCGCCGAGTTCTTGTCCATCCCCAACGTCAAGCTCGCGAAGACCATGAAGGTCCTCCACCTGAAGCGGCCCCACCTCTTCCCGATACTCGACTCCTTCGTAGTCAAGTTCCTGACCGGAAACGACCTGGAGGAGAACCGGTTCTCCGAGGAGGAGCTGCTCCAGATCGGAATCGCTTCCCTCGAGACTGCGCGGGCCGACATCGTCGCCAATGGAGCCGCATTCCATGAGCTGCAGTACCGGCTCTCCGACCTGCCGACCCCTTTGACGGCGGTCCGGATCTACGACATCCTCTGCTGGACCCAGGAGAAGTGGGTCAACCGCGGGGACACCAGCGCGCCGCGCGGCACGGCCAGCCTTTCCCTGGACCAAGGCCCGAGCACTGAAGCCGAGCCACCGTCGAACCCCTCTCCGGGCGACGATCTGATCAGGCAGCTCTCGAAGCCTCAGCCTCGGGGAGAGATCGCCACGCTGAGGGAGTTCCGGCAGGTCGTCTCCCGGGCCGAAGGCGTGATCGTGATCACCGGGACCTCGCCGCCGAGGGCGCACTCGCCGCTCTGCGACCTGCTCACCGACGACCGTTTCAATTCGAACGTCGTGCTCAGCGGGGGCAAGGGCGGAAGGTACTACCAGAGAGGCAGCCTCTCGGAGGCGCGCAGGGAGTTCGGTGCCGTGCCCTGCAAGAGGTGCGGAGCGGGTGAATCGACGCGGCCCTCTCCCGAGTGGTAAGGCCTACCTGAGGCATCGCTCAGTCAAGGGCCCTTGAACAGGCTCTTCGGACAGACAGAGTGGTACTCGCAGGCCCTGCACTTGCCCACGCTCGTGCTAGAGGTGGGTTCCCTCTCTCCGATCCAATACCCGCGCTTCTCGATCACGCTCGCTTCCGCCGCAGACCTGTCGCGGGACAGGATGTGCACCTTCATTGCGCTCTTGTACTTCACCTCAAGCTCCCCCACCTTGCCTGACTGCAGGTGGTCTGACACCCGTTCGACCCAGACTCTCCTCTCCTCCTCTGAGAGCTCTTCGGTCCTCAGTCTGACCAGCGCCAGCCCGAGACGGGAGCAGTCGAACCCCATCAGGTCCAGCAGGAGGGCGTAGATCCGGATCTGGTTCATCTGGTCCGGCCAGAGTGACCCCGGGTCGCCCCTGGTGGTCTTGAGCTCGACGAGCCAGAACGGCCTTCCTTCCGACCAGACTATGTGGTCGGGCATGCCGACGACCCGGAGACCTCCGACGCTGCCCCAGACCCTCAGGACCGCGAAGCTCGGCTTCTTCCTCCCGACCAGCTCCACGAACTGCTTCCTGGTGATCGCCACCTGCGGGATGAGCTCGTCGTGGAGCTCCGTGCCCGTGTCCTTGGCCTCCGTGGGGATCTCCCCGAACGCGAACTCGTTCTCCACCTTGTACTCGCAGTAGAACTGCCCCGCGATCGTGGACACAGGGACGAAGGCCGTGCCGTGGCGGAACTCCGGCTTCCCCGAGAGGCGGAACTCCTCCTCGCGCTTCCAGAGGTCCTCCCAGAACGACTCGTCCGGACGCCGGCGGCCGCTCATGTCAGTCGCTCCCTGCGGGGAGCCGAGATCCATTCGGCTCGGCCCTCAGCGCGTCCAGGAAGTACGCGGGGAAGAGGCCCCGGTGCGCCTCCACGAACGGCGCGAAGTTCGAATCCAGGACGTAGGTGACCGCGTGGTCGGTCTCGCTCCTCACGCTCCTCCCGTAGGTCTGCACCAGCCTGAGCGCCGTCTGCCAGTCGTACCAGGCGCCGTCCCTCCGGAGCTTGACCACCGTCCTCCTCTCCGACAGGTCCGGAAAGGGGACCTTCACCACGACCTGGAAGCGCGACATCTCGTCCTTGAGGTCGACGCCCTGGTACAGGCTCGGGGAGATGAGCACCGAAGCGTCGGTCGAGCCGTGGACCCGGAGCAGGGCTGACCTCTCCGAGCTCCCCTCGGTGGTCACCAGCCTCTCCCTGTTCGGCTCCGAGACGTGCTGCATGATGTAGTTGACCTGGTAGTAGGACGTCGTGTGTATCACCCCTCTCTCGTCCGCGTGGCGGTCCATTATCGCGTCCACGGCTCCCGCGATGCTGCCGAGCGCAGCGTCCATGCTCGCCCAGCTCAGCCGCGCGGTGTTCAGCGCGTATATCGGCCTGTTCTCGACCGGGAACGTCGATTCGGGCACGCTGACGTAGGAGACGTCGTCCTCCTCCGCCCCCAGGGTCCTGCAGAGCAGCTCCTTCGAGAAGATCGTCGCAGACATGAAGAGGGTCGAGTCGGCCGTCTCGAAGAGCGGTCGGGTGAAGCCCCCGATCTGGATCGGCTGGAACACGACCTCGTCGATCGAGCCGTCCTTCGCCTTCTTTGTGCTGTTCACGACCCAGTTCGTGGGGTCGTCCTCGAGGTCCGCGATGAAGCGCTCGAGCGCGTCTCCCAGATCCTTGCACGCCGCCACGCGGTCCTGTAGGGTGCCGTCCCCGAGGTGCGTGGCGCAGAACCCGTCGAGCATGCCCTTCGTGTCGGAGAGCACGTCCAGCCACGCCGCAGGCTCGTCGACGCCCATGTTGGGTGTGGCGAACCCCTTGCCCTTGTCTCCGCTCCAGTAGCGCTCCAGCTCGGACCTCACGAGCGAGAACGAGGCGAACCCCACGATCTGCTTCTCCAGGTCGTGCGCCTCGTCGCAGATCAGGAGCCTCCTGTTGGGGACGGTTTCGGCGTACTTCAGCTGGCTCAGGAGGAACGGATAGTTGCAGACGGTGACGGGCGCCCTGAACCCGGACCACTTCTGGTCGTAGTAGGGGCACAGCTTCCCGTCCTTCAACCGCTCGCACTTCGAATCCCTGGCGCACAGCCTCCTCCTGTGCTGGTCGTACTCCTCCAGCGTGAGGTAGTGGGGGCAGTCGCTAAGCTTCCAGTCCGCCTCGCACCTGCCCTTGTTGCACGGCGGGAGCACGCCCGAAGAGGTGGGGACCCGGCACCGGAAGTTCGACTTGCCCTTCACCACGGGAAACCCGAAGTCCGAGGCGTACTGGTCCTGGAGCTGCTTCGTTGACGTGAGTATGTACGCAGACGAGAGGTAAGTGCAGAGGGCGGCAGCGACGGCAGACTTGCCGAACCCCACGGGCGCCTCCAGTATGATGAACTTCTTGGACCCCATCGCCTGGTCCACCCGCTCGAGGACCTCCTTCTGGAACCGCCTCATCGACGGGTGTGGGAAGCAATCCGCCGGTGTGGCCCTCTTCGCACTCTCCACGTGGCCGCACCTGCCGCAAACGGGCGGACCGTTGCGTGTAGGCTTCATGCGAGAGCCGCATTCGGGACAGAACTTCAAATGGGGATCTTGGGTTGTCGTCGGTTCAAGTTTCTAACCGTTTCGAGACCGCTTCGAGAGAAGGCGATCGCCTGGTCTCCTCCTTCTCTCAAGCTCAGACTAACATGGGAGAAGAAAGAAGGCAGAAAACTTACGGATGAGGAGTTTAAGAAGCAGAAGCGGATAGCCGTTCTGTTAAGGCCCCCGAAGCCAGCGCGCGGTGTCCTAAGCCTGAAGGCGGGGCGTTGGTGTAGTCTACATCTGTTCTACGATCGCTTGTTTTCCGTCAGGAAGGTACCCTACGAATTTTGCCCCAGAAGCAATCGCATTGTCCAGTTCCTCACCTATTTTCACCACCTTCTGACCCTTCACCTTCTGACCCTTGGCTGATGGCATTAGCCGACTGGTCTCTTCTTCAAGCACACTCAAACGCCCATCTATTTTCTCGAATTCACGAGACGGGTCTCGTTGGTCTATTTCGTCCACCTTTACGCCAAGATAACCGATGTAGGTTCCACCAAGTAAACCCAAGAAAGCCAGCCCACTTCCAAGATAGTTTCCCGAAGGCAATGCGAATGCCATCCCGGCCAGAAACCCAATGAGGCTTAGACCCATTACGAACCAGCCCATGGTGGAGAGAAGGGACAAACGGCCAGTCCCTTGGAATGGACTCGTTGATTTAGACATTTCTCAAAGAATCTGTTGGGAACCCTCCTGAACTGAACAGTTAGTCTCAAGCCAAAGGATATTAGTTGTGGTCTGGGTCGGTGAGACATTGAATGGCCTCAGAAGCGCAGGCATCCTTTTCTTCCTAGTAGGTGTCCTCATCTTCCTCTTTCTCAGCATATTCTTTGGGCTGATCCTTCTCTTGGTGGGATTAGTGATCGTTCTTGCAGGTGGTAGGAGACATTCGGTGACGTCACCTGTCCAATCCGCATCTCAACCCCAGAATTCTGCCACCGTCACGCACGAGGTGGTTCTAGGAACCAAGTGCAAATACTGCGAAGTGCTCAACGACCAAGGCGCTTTGAACTGCCAGTCTTGTAGCGCTTCTCTGAGTTGACTTGGACTCAGGGCTAGCCTCTTCTGCAACATCAAGATCGCTGGTTCTGCTCCTGCCTACAAGGAAAGCGAGTCAACAACGGAATTGGAATGTTTGAGAATACGTGATGTTAGTCTCTCCGCTTGGGATGCCCAGGGTCACGCAGGTGACCCTTTCGGGAAGTACCGACGCTATCACGGAATACGCGTAGCCATCGACAGACAGATTGTACTGCCCCAACTCCGAACCGAATGTGACAAACCCTGTGCTGTTTGTCATCGTTGCGCTCAAAGTGGTGGTCGTGTAGGCATTTGGAGTACACTCTGGGGCTACGACTTGAGCATGGACTGGCACCGCCCCAATTGGTTTCCCACTTGAGCTGTTCAAGACCTGCAGGACTACTTCGCCTTCCGCCAGAATCATGCATTCTGTTGAAATGCTCGAACTAGTGGCCGTAGAAGTGCTACTCCCTCGGAGAAGTGTCGATGAACCAAGGCCCGCTACAAATGCCAACACTATGACTGCGAATATGATAGCCGCAACGGTCTCGTTCTTCATCGCAGTCTTCCAGCCATTGGGTCATTCAAAAGGCTAACATTCAGAATCCCAGTCGCAGCAACGGCCCGTGAGTGAAGTGACCAAGTCCGACACCATCGAAATCGCTGGTGGGATCGAGCGGCTTTGAGCCGACACTTCCATTCTCTTATTAACGAATGACAATCTAGGGAGAAAGAGAATCTTGGGAAGAGAAGGCAAGAAGAAAAGAAAAGAGAAAGTGAGAGAGCGAAAAGAAGAGATGCAGGCGCGGAGAGGAAAGTCGTCCGGTTAGACTTCCTGACTATTCGATCACAAACACCATCAAAATCGCTGGTCAGTCGATGATAATGACTTCACCGTCTCTCAATGCTTTGAACGGCATTTTGTTTTCGACCATGAACTCAACCACTTTGCTTGCGGCCTCCGATTCTGAATTGTCTGACTTGTAATGCGGGACTATCGAGTAGTCAACGAGTCCGAGTCCGTCCCAAATTGTTTCGTATTGCTCTCCGTATGGCTTGGCGGACAAATCATCCATAATGTCGATGCCTCTTAGGGTGGGTGCCAATATGCAGACTCCCGCGCTGTATCCGCCATATAGGATGTCCTTGCGTTTGGCCAGTTCCCTGACAATCTCATCAAATCCGCTTAGTTTGAACGCCTGTCGTAGGACGAACAGATTACCCCCGCTCACCCAAATCACACCAAACTTCGAAATCTTGGTTCGCAACTTGTCTTGTTGGCCGAAGTATTCACGAAGGTCGAGATGTTCGACTTCGAGACCAAGTTTGGAGAGGTCTTTGATGTCTGACTCTTCCCATCGTCTCTTCCTTTCCAAGTCAGTGAATGGGTCACCTGCGTTTGAAACGTAGGCCGTTCTCTTGTTCTCGGGAAGGAGCCTCACTAGTTGCTCCGTTTCTCTGCCGAGTTTGTATGAAGATAAGTAGAATTTCAAGCCATTCCCCCCACTAAACTCTTCCTAGACTTCATGGCGATTTATGGGGTTTGGTATTTCTCGGCTTTTTGACATTGTCCAAACCCCCAAAATCGCTGGTTCAAATCCGGCTGACCCGTATAGTGCCTAGCGAGTCTTAGCCTAACTAGTCATGCTCAAGCCAAAGAAAGAGCGTCGCTAGAGAGAGGCCTCACGCGCGAAGGCTTCGTGCGAGCGCCGCATCCGGGACAGAACTTCGAGTGGGGACTTATCTCAGGTTCTTCCGACAGCGGTCCCGCCGGGATCCCCGCACTTCTGGCAGAGCCTGTTCTTCGAATTCAAGGGCTGCATGAAGAAAGAGTCCTTGTTCGAGCAGAGGAAGAGCGCTGGGCGGTCGGCGCTTTCGTCCTTGGTCCTCCTGTAGCTCTGCGTCCAGTAGGCCAGGCGGACGATCAGGTCGTCGTTCTTCCGGTCGAGCCCGAGGTCCCAGGCGTACCGCGAGGCGACCCTTATGTCGCTGCTCTCCACCTCTTTGAGCCCCGGAGCCAACCCGCGCAGGACCTTCTTGAACCGGTCCTGGTCGACCTGACTCCCGTAGGCCACTATCCTCGAGACGTACCTGTCCGGACAGACCTGGACGACCATTGAGTCGTCCCTGAACTCGAAGCCCGACGGCTCCTTGCAGTGCCCGTAGCACCTCGGGCTTATCGCGAAGAGCCCCTCAACCGCGATCCTCGCGTCAACGGTTGGCATGGGGGTTCACCTTGGCGAACAGTGGACTGTTGAGGAGGTTGCTGAGGGCGCGCTTGGTCGAATCCACGCTCTCGGAGTATCCGGTGAAGACGTGCCGAGTCTTTCCTTCTTTCGTTTCGACGAAGATCTGCGGTATCAGGTAGTCCTCGGACCAGTCCCCGAACTTTCGGACCAGCTCGTCGGCCTTCGCTGCCTGGTCCGGGACGTCGATGTCGTACGAGTAGAAGGGGACCCCCAGGTCCCTGGCGACTTTTTCCATCGGTTCCACCGTAGTGGGATGGCAGTGCGGGCACCATGTCGCGTGCACCACGTGTATCGCCTTGACGTCGGTCATCGGGCTGCCTCCTGAATCTTCTCCAGCGTCTCGAGCGCTTCGTCGATGTGCTTCTTCGGACTGAGCTGGGAAGAGAAGATGTGCCTGACCGTGCCACTCCTGTCTATGACGTACGTGACCCTGCCCGGAAGAAGCCCGAACGTCGATGAAGCACCGTAGAGTTTCCTGACCTTACCGTCCTCGTCGCTGAGAAGGGTGAACGGCAGACTGTTTCTTGACGCAAAGCCCTTGTGCGAATCGGTCGAGTCCGAGCTCACCCCGACGACCTCAGCCCCGCGTTCCCTGAACACCTCGTAGCTGTCCCAGAAGGCGCAAGCCTCAGCGGTGCACCCCGAAGAGTTGTCCTTGGGGTAGAAGAACAGGACGACCTCCGCCCTTCCCAGGAGGTCCTTGAGGTTCACGATCTCGCCGGTTTGAGAAGGGAGCGCGAAGTCCGGTGCCGCATCTCCGATCTTGAGCTGATTTGGCATTGACGATTCTCGCCTGCTACTCGCGAGCCTCCTTATTATCCCCGGCCACGTCTGAATCCCTGCGGGTCTCGCCCACGTCTCGGATTATAACATAAGTTATATTAAACGGTATCGCTCGAATCCTCAGGAAGGTGCGAGAGTGCGCGCGAACAGTTCATGGGTGCAGGCGCAGCCCTCTACAGTAGAATCCTGATGGTTCCACCGTAGGCAAGTACTGATAGCCAGTGGAGACGATGGTCGCCTTCAAGACGTAGTTGACCATGGTGCCACAGGAGAAAAGGAAGAAGGATGGTGAAACATCAGCAGTCTCAGTCAGCCTCGTGGGAAGTGGAGTGCCCGTCAGAGCGTTCGACTCAGACCAAGGAACGATTGGGAGGAAGAAGAACGCCACGACGCACAGAATCGCTAGAATCGCAATTCCGACCAACCGCCAGCGCGTGGTTTTGGGCACTCGTGAGGCAGAATCGAGCATGGCATCAAGCCTTGAGATTCTTCTGAATCTTCTGCTCCCACTCTTCCGCGCGCGCCCGAATGATCGCCCCTACGATGTCCGAACGTCCCGTTCCAAGCTTCCTCCTTAGCCCTCGGTCGACAGTGTCCCGAGCTTGGTCGGGCAAGGCAACTAGAGCCTTCATTTCCGTACCACCTACACAGGTCGACTGATATTCCTTCAGGCGCTTTCGACTGCAGGGTCTTGAAGCTTGGTCTCGGGAACGCGCGCCGTCACTTCAGGGCCCTTCTCTTCATGAACCCGGGGGCATACCTCTCGGCGAGCAGGCCCAGCAACTCGGCCGCGTGGCTCTGAACGACGTGAGTCAGGAATTCCGAAGCGATCTCGCCTCTCCGGTTCGGCTCTGACTCGAAGACCCTGTCGGCGAGCTCCATGCAGGTCTCGCATTCAGGGATCATCGTGATCTTGGCCATCTCCCTCATGGCAACAAGCTGTCTCTCGAAGTGCGTCCTGACCTTCTCGAGCCTTTCCTCCGCCCCCAGGGTGTTCAGCAGGTCGAGCCTCTCCTTGTCGGAGAAGCTGGGGGAGTAGGCGCACAGGTCGGCCAGCTTGCCGGGTGTCTCAGCGCTCTTCAGGGCTTCGACGACTTCGGGCGGGATGCCGGGCATCAGCCTGACGAACTCGCCGATCTGACCGAGGACGGCTTCCATGACCTTCGGCTTGCCGGCGGAAGCGTCGTCGACTTCTATGGCCTTCGTGAAGCGGACTCTGGCGTAGGCTCTCTCTTCAAGGACCCTCTCGACGCGCACCCTCCACAGCCCCTTGACCGACGCGCTCACGCCTCCCTGGGCAGCGGCCGTCTCCTGAACGAGCACGAGAGTGCCTATGGAACCCGCGAGGCCCTTCGGATCGTGGCCGGGCGCGAAGACGATGAGCTGGCGCTCCCTGGCCGCCTGGAGCAGAGCGGTCGTGTTCCTGTGGTCCCTGGCGGTTATCATAACTTCCGAATGGGGAAAGATGACCACGTCTTCCGCCAGCAGGGCGGGAGCCTCATATTCGCCAGACGATGGCTCTTCGGCTATGGACCCTCACCATTCTTCGGCAATCTGCTCTAGCGAGAGCGAATCGATGTTATTGATACTTTCCCTCGCCCCGTTGAAGGATGCCGCCGCTCTTTTCTTCTTCCGACCTACTGAATCTTCTCTGGTGTCTCAAACTCAGATGCCGAGAGCCGACCTGAGGCCCTTGTACCTGTTTCTTATGGTCACTTCGGTCACCCCCGCGGCTTCAGCGACGTCCTTCTGCGTCTTGTCTTCGCCCTCCAACGTGCACGCAACGTACAGCGCCGAAGCCGCGAATCCCATCGGGTCCTTGCCGGCCGTAATCCTCATCTGCTTCGCCCTGATCAGTATCTCCCGCGCCCTTCTCTGTGTCTTCTCGGACAGCCTCGCCTTGGACGCTATCTTGGTCACGCACCTCGATGGATCCGCCACCGGCATCTTGATGTCCATCTCCTTGATCAAGAGCCTGTAGGACCTCGCGAGGTCCTTCTTCTTGACGTTGCTCACCGCCGCCACGTCTTTCAGAGATCTTTGAATTTCCATGTCCCTGCAGGCGGCGTAGAGCGACGCCGCTATGATGGACGTGATGGACCTTCCCCTCACGAGATTCCTCTCGAGCGCCTTTCTGTAGAAGTAGGCGGCCTTCTCCGTGACCGCCTCCGATACAGCGAGCTTGTCCGAGAACCTCCGCAGCTCGCTGAACGCCTGCCTTAGGTTCCTGTCAGCAGACTCGTGCACCTGGCTTCTTCGATCCCACGTCCTCAGTCTCTCGACCGTGGATTTCATGGAACCAGAAAGCGACCTCCCTGATGCGTCCTTGTTCACTCCTCCTATTGCTGTGGCAAGGCCCATGTCATGCATTGCTATGGAGGTGGGGCTTCCGGTCCTGCTTCTGTTGTCGTTTTCATCGCTGGAGAAAGACCTCCATTCCGGACCTGCTTCCACGATCTTCTCCTTCATTACGAAGCCGCAATTACTGCAAAGGAGTTCCCCTCCTGGGCTGTCGGTTACGATTAGCTTCTTTCCGCATTTGGGGCATCTGTCCAGTATCCTCTCTGATTTCAGCAGTCTCGAAAAATTCGTGTTATGGGACATTCCACATCACAAATCTAAGATGGCCATGTCTCAGAATGTGAAATTGCCCAACTGATATATAAGCTCCGAGCAACTGGGCTCTGTGGAGTTCTCGGTCGATGGCCGGAATTCTTCCCGCTGTGTAATCGCGGTTAAGGAACGACACGCCCATTCTGCGTCTCCCTCTTCTTCGCGAACCGACAAGCCAAGGTCACTTCTTTTATAGCATCTAATTGCTCGGAGGGTCAGTGTCGTCTAAGCACTAGGAGATGAAAGAACGAGTTACGGACGCGGAGGCGGTTACGGGCGATCTGGTTATGGTGGAGGTTCTAGGCCGGAGGGACCCAAGCCAGTAGAAGTTGGCAAGGAGTACGATGTCACCATTACCGAATTGAGCAGAAGGGGCGACGGAGTGGCCAAAATGGACGGCTTCGTCATCTTTGTCACCGGCGGAAAGCAAGGAGAGAAGGCGCGAATCAAGATCACCCAGGTAGGCCCAAGATTCGCCAACGCCACGATAGTAGGCACGGCTTCTCAGGGTACGAGTTAGAACTCGTTCCCCGTAAGGGACGGAGGATCACTCCGTCTACCCTTTTTCGTCTGGGAGTGGTGGGGAATGCGCCCCTTTATAGTGTGCCGCTGTCCGACGAAAGACAGCATGACAACCGAGAAAGAAGAACAGGATACCAGGTCCGAATTCTACAAGAGCCAAACGGTGGCCAAATACATCAAGGCCGTCGGCATACCAAAGACCAGAGGCACATTCAGGGACATGGTTGCTTCAGGCAGTTCCGAAGACTTGGAAGGCAAGAAGGGCCTGGAGCTGATAGCCTGTTTGGGTAAGGTGACCTTCATGAAACATCCCCAGCAAATCAACATCATGGACAAATCGAACGGCAAGATAATAGCGTCAATCGATTAGAAGATCCGGACGTCCGAACGCATGACCAGCCAACCAAACTGAACGGGTCCCAGAAATCGATTCTTTTAGAAACTCATGGTCGCGTAAGGGGGTCAGTAAGTCATGAGCTCTTTTTCCTCGAGCATCGCGTGGAGGTTGCCCACCGCCCTGTAGACATCGCCCTCCCTCTTCGCTCCAGTGCAGACGAGTTTCCCAGAGGTGAAGAGTAGGATCACGGTCTTGGGGTCTGCCATCCGGTGGATCAGGCCGGGGAACTGTTCAGGCTCGTACATCGATTTCGGCAACTTTCTGGCCGCTTCCTCCAGGCGGATCTTCCCCCCAAGGTTCGCTGATGCCACCATGTTCTGTATCACCGTCTCTGCCTCGTTCTTGATGGGGATGCCGCCATCCTTCAACCTCCTGACGACCTCTTGCACTGCCTTTCTCGACTGCTCCTCCGATTTTGCACCCGTACAGACCATCTTCCCGGAACTGAAGATCAGGGTAGTTGTCTTTGGACTCTTCAGTTTGAAGACCAGCCCAGGAAATCGCTCGGGATGATACTCTACCTCAACAAAGTTCTTGACTATCAAGTTGAGGTCGACCCTCTGGTTTATTGAGGCGGTAGCGACAACGTTCTCGATGCATACCATTGCCTTCGTTTGTGGCATTACGGAGGCGCGAAGAGTCGACGGCATATATAGCATGATGGGGTAATCAGGGATCGAGCCATCAAGGCAACGGAACCCACATCTGAAAGGCATAACTACGGCGCTACAACTGTATTCCCGAATTTGTCCGATTACGCGTCAGAAGAAGAGAAACTGAGGAAGCTGTACGACCAAGCGCGCGCTCAAGGAAACAAGAAGAAGAAAAGGGAATACAAGGAAAAGATTGCCGAACTGAACCGAACCCGCAAGGCCGTTCAGCGAGAGAGTAATAGGGCGAAGAGTTAGGGTTTCCCGCACTTTTCCTCTTTCTTTAAGAATGAATGCGCTGTGAAGTATACGGTTGACGTAGGCGTAAAGGAGACGCTCTACCTCGGAGTTGTACCAGAAATCAGAGGCGTGCGTTTCTCGGGCTGGAAGCTCACTCCCCGAGTCTGCCTCTCTGGGTCCTGCTGTATCTCTCTCGCCGGCGCGAATTCCTGCTGATCTCTCCCTTCTCTCTCTTTCCTTGAATGTTTCTGTTCGTCCGGACGGGAACTCTTGAGCCAGCACCTCGTAGTTCAGCGACTACACCAGGAGGCGCGGAATGAGGTTCATCGTGATGAAGGGACTTGACTTCGGCGAGCGTCAGTCTGTCTGCATCGTACCTTATCGTTGCCGTGTCTGAAATGTAGTTGATGTCGACCCGGAGTACTCCGCCGAGCCGGTCAGCCGCGCGTCTGAGCTGCTGGGCCCGTCCCGGATTGTCCATCCCCCGTATCTTCAGGATGGCAGTCGCTTTCCCCTTCTCGGTTATCATCGCAGTCCAGTGCATTTAGCGCACGGCGGCTATTGAACCTGACGTATTTTTTGCAATAGACCGCAAGAGAGAGTGGAACGCCAGACGAACTGACTGGACCGGCTACCTTTCACTGAAGCTCGAAGGCAACCGCATTCTCGTCAGGCAGGAATCTCGGCGGCTTTCCCAGCGGCTCGAAGATCGCCTGCACGTAGCGCTGCAGAAACAGGCTCCCCTTGGCACCGAAATCGTGCGTAAGGGTCACGTTGACCTTTCCTGCGCGTACGACCTCGCTGTACTCGAAGAGGTTCGTGTAGTCGGCGGTGGTCTTGAGGTAGTTCAGGGCGTTCTCTGCGGTGAGCTCCCCCCACTTGGCCCTGATGTACGTGTTCGGGACGTCCTTGCCAGCGGAGTTTCCTGCCTCGATCACCGCCTCGCTGGTCGCCGCCTCCAGGATGTGCTTGAAGCTCGACGCTGGCACCTTTATCATGTGAAACCTCTTCATCGGCCGGTCGTAGTTGGCGTACGCGAGAACGAGTTGATTGAGCAGGGTGTTGACGCTGACGTTCTGCTTCCTCGCGTCTTCCTGGAGGGCGTTGAGCGCAGACTCGTCCAGCCTGAATGAAACCGTCGCCGTCTTCGGTTTCAAGTAGTTCTCGGCGTCGTTCAAGTCTGCTGTTTTATAGGCTTGCCATCACGTTTCGTTGGGAACGCAGGAGCAGGGTTTGTCGTTCGATTGCATCTGAACGCAAAAAATACCTTGCCTCTATATACTGCGCACGACCTATAATGGTTGGTGAAGTGTATGGAGATAAGCAGAGAAGAAAGGTCGCTGAGCAGCCGATTCGCGGACTATGTGAGGCGACTGAAGGCGAAGGTTCACCGCTAGGGATGAGTAGACCATTATGTCCAAGATCATGCCCAAGAAGAAAGCGGGAGCGCTAGCCGTTCAGAAGGCGAAGAAGCCCGCGCTTGCTGTCAGAGAACCTCAGACCAGTTGGATCAATTCAGTTAACACGATGTTAGACACGTTTCGCCTGATCCCCTGGGACCCCTTCAGAGGGTTCGAGTGGCCTGTTGAGTATGAACTGCCGACGCGGATACCCTACGTCGATGTCATCGACTCTGGCACCGAGTACGTTGTGAAGGCGGAACTTCCGGGGTTGAAGAAGGAGACTCTGGCGATCGAAGTCGGGCCAAACGAGTTGTCAGTGGCCGCTGATTCTGACGTGGCGAGGGAAGAGAAGGGAAAGACCTACCTGCACAGAGAGAGGGCCTTCTCCACATTCCGCAGAAACATAGGCTTCCCCGAAAGCATAGACCCAGACAAAGTGTCGGCAGAGTTGGCCGAGGGCATCCTCGAAATCAGGCTTCCTAAGCTCGAGCCCAGGCGCGAGAAGAAGATCAGAAGACTGACGCTGCCACTTCGACCCGCGACAGGCCCCTCCTGAATCGAGAAAGGACGGCCAGGGGCGGATCGAGCTGAGCGCTAAGAAGGAACGGCGGAGACAAAACAAAGCCACCGACGACTTGAGGGAAGAGGTCGAAATGCTCGACGTCATGCTCTCATCATTGGGTGATATTCTCGAAAAGAGGGGAATCATTGACCATGATGAATGGAAGAAGAGAACGAAGGAAAGGCTGAGTTCGAAATAAGGGGATCGTCAACGTCAACTTCAAGGACCTGGGGAAGACCTTGCTTCTCGACCCTCAAGCCGAACCGAGGGTGAAGAGGCGCAAGGAACTGCAGTCCAAACTGGCTTGAGACGATTCTCGACACCTCAATTGTGCACCGAAGAGTATAGTGGGAGTGTAATCATCAGAATTGGCTCTGTCAAGATATCCCGCTGAGGAACTATCACTCCCAAGCCTTTCGGTAGCGCTTGTCAAGAACGGCAGCAACCGCTCGGCGCGTCTGCCTACATCGTGCGATGTCTGCGAGAGCATGATAAGCGAATACCCTTACATTGCCAAGCACAGCAATCATGGCCATCACAGGAAGTATCATGTCTCTTGCGCCTTGAGAATAGGGTTGGTATAGTGCACCCCGATGCTTGACACGGAAGAAATCTTGACCGCATGAGCCGACAGCTGACACCGACAAGATCCCAAGGCATGCGCCAGAGATTCGACAGGACCCAAGAATGATAGGATTAATATGAACGGCCGGGCTCCAAGAACACGAGTCGTTGAACAATGATGTACAAGAACCTAGGCAAGACGGGAGCGAAGGTCTCCGAGCTCTGCCTCGGCACGATGATCTTTGGCCAGCAGGTGGACGAGACCACGGCCGTCAAGATAATCAACCGAGCGGTCGAACTAGGCATCAACTTCATCGATACCGCCGACGTGTACGCGCAGGGGCGCTCCGAAGAGATCGTCGGCAAGGCCATCAAAGGAATGAGAGACGACGTCGTCCTCGCGACCAAGGTGAGAGGCAGGACCGGCCAGGACCCGAACGGCGAGGGTCTGAGCCGGAAGCACATCGTGCGAAATCTCGAGACCAGCCTCAAGAGGCTGGGGACCGACTACATCGACCTCTATCAGGTGCACAGGGTGGATTCCACGACGCCGCTGAAGGAGACGATGGCCACGCTCAACGACCTCGTCAGAAGCGGGAAGGTCCGCTACATCGGCTGCTCGAACTTCCCTGCCTGGCAGCTGGAGAAGGCCCTCCGGATCAGCGAGGTGCAGGGATTGGAGGCCTTCGCGACCGTCCAGCCCCGCTACAACATAATCGACAGAGACATCGAACGCGAGCTTCTCCCGCTCTGCGCTGAGGAAGGAATAGGCGTCATACCCTACAGCCCTCTTGCCGGCGGCGTTCTCACCGGCAAGTACCGCCCCGACAAGCCGGCCCCCGAAGGCAGCAGAGGCCAACTCCGCCCCGCGATGGTCAGCAGGTACCTGAACCCGCGCAACCAGGCGATACTGCAGGGCCTGGAGAAGATCGGCTCGGAGACCGGGATGTCCCTGAGTCAGATCGGCTTGGCCTGGCTGATGGTAAATCCCGCGATAACCTCGCCCATAGTCGGCGCCTCCAAACTGGAGCAGCTCGAAGAGAACATGGGCGTCCTGGGCCACTCCCTGCCAGCCGAGACGCTAGCTAGGATCAGCGAAGCGAGCAAGCCCGACTGGCTGCGCGATCAGGAGGAGCTCGAGGCTCGCATGAGAAGAGCAGCGTGATACCGGGCCTAGCGACCCTTGGCGGCATCGGTGTCATCTTCCTAGGAATCTACATCTCGAGAATCACGACGCCAGTCAGGCTTGCTCGGGATCTATCGGCGAAGTCAGGGCCTTCCGACCCACGGCACTACCAGGCCTTGTTTCAAGCGATCAGTCGTCGCCTACAGCGCGGACTCCATCGCACCCAGCAGCTCTTCCAGAGGCACAGTGGCAAACTTCGTGGCGGAATCGCTCATCGCGTAGGGGATGACGAGCTCGCGTCCGTGCAGTAGCGCGCCGCAGGTGTAGACGACGTTCGGAACGTAGCCTTCCCGCTCCGATTCGTTCGGAGACAGCAGGGGTTCGCGCAGGCGGCCAATCACGCGCGTGGGGTCGTTCAGGTCGAGCAGGAATGCGCCTAGGCAGTACTTGCGCATGGCGCCGACACCGTGGCTCACGACGAGCCAACCAGCTTCGGTTTCGATGGGTGAACCGCAGTTGCCCATCTTGAAGAATTCCCACGGCTGTGAGGGCGAGAGCAGCAACTTGGGCTCTTCCCAGAAACGGATGTCGTCGGAGAACATGATGAAGATGTTCTCGTCGTCCTGGCGCGAGAGCATGGCGTACTGGCCGTTGACCTTGCGTGGGAAGAGCGCCATGCCCTTGTTCTGCACGGCGGGGCCGTTGAGCGTGCTGAACCTGAAGTGGACGAAGTTCGGCGTCTCCAACAGTTGCGGAAGGGTGGTCTCGCCGTCGAAGGCGGTGTAGGTTGCGTAGTAGGTGAAGCTGCCGTCCTCGTTCTTGAAGTGGACGAAGCGAGCGTCCTCGATACCGTTGCGCTGGCTGGCCGTGGACGGGAAGATGACGCGCTGCGAGATCTGGCTGGCGGGAGCGAAGTCCATTTCGTAGTTCGATTCGGCCAGCAGCAGGATCCCGCGCGCGGCGCGGTCGACCGCGGCGTCGGCCGGGTCCGTCTTCCGGCGCTCCGCCGTCAGGACGCGGCGCAGGTCATCCAGGGCGAAGGCCTCGGGGAGTCGGTCCAGCACGCGCTGGCAGAAGTCGTTCTGCACGTCTGCTTCCTGAAGCTTGCGCGCGAACGAAGGCTTGTCGTAGGCGGCGCCTGGCACGCGCTCCGGTTCCCTGGCGAACCGCGCAGGCCGCGTGAGGGTGATTCGGTTCCGCGCGCCGACTACGCCGACGCGGAACGTGATGGAGGAGATGTGCCCTTCGCCCGTGGCTCGCAGGCTCAGGATGAAACGGAGCGCGCCCTTGGGCAGCCCGGTCTGTTCCGGATGCGGTACGATGGATGGATTGAACAGGGCCGCGGACTCTGGAGAATACTCGTGCGTGAAATAGGAGCCGATGAGCGCCTGCCTCTCCGCCGAAGGCTCCCACATCTCGTTCAGGTAGTGGCGCACCTCCGCAAAGCGGTTGCGGAAGATTCTTTCGGCGTTCTCGTGCCGGTCCTCAAACTCGCCCATCACCTGGCCCAGCAGCTGGGCGACCGCCTTGTCCGAAAGAGCCATGACGCGGGCGACTATCCTGCGGGCGATGTCGTCGCTGTTGGGATAGAAGGGGCGCATGAGCACTCGCGACCGGTCAGGAACCAGAGTCGGTCCGGTGCGTCTGGCTTGCGCGGGTGGCCGGGTGAGGGCGGTCATGTTCTATCTAGAGCGATGCTCTGGCCAAAGGCGACTATTTGCCGGTCGGCTCCTTGAAGCTGGCGATCGTGTTCTGCAGCGACTCCATTTCCGCGAGCGCGAGCAGGAAGGCGAGCGTGGACTCGGCACCCTGGTTTTGACTCAGACGGTCCACGTGCAGTCCGTCCCGACAGCCGCCCGTGGTCGAATCGTAGAGCGCCAGCCCTAGGTCGTTTCGACCGAGGAACCATTCGAACGCGCGCCACGCCTCCGCGACCCAGAACGCATCGCTCGTTGCGAGATACGCTTCGATGCAGGCAGAAACCGTTGCCTGCGCTTCGATGGGTTGCTGGTCATAGACCGCGCGTTCCTTGCCGCGCGGAAAGAACCCGTTCGAGCCGATGGGCCGAAAGGAGCCGGCTTCCGATGTCTGGACCTTTGTCAGCCACCGCAGGGTCCTGAGGCCGGTTTCCAGCATCGTCTCGTTGTTCATGCAGCGTCCGCTCAGGACCATCGCGTGCGCCAGCTTGGCGTTGGCATAGGAGACCACTTCTTCGAACCACTGCCACTCATCCGTCGCGGTGTCGGCGTACCGCTGCATGAGCTTTGCCGCGAGCGATTCGCGGATCTGATTCGCCCGCCTGTCGCCACTCAGGCGCCGCAGGTATTCGTTGACGCCGATGAGCGCATACGCCCACGCGCGCGGCGAAGTAAACTCGGCGACCAAGGGGAGGGCCTGTTCGAACAGCTCCGCCGCCAGCGTCTGAAAACTGTCCTGGCCCGCCTGCGACACGCACAGCCCAAGTGCCCACAGCGCGTGGCCATGGCAGTCCTCGGAGCCGACTTCCTCCAGCCAGCGTCGGTCGAAGCTCATGAAGTTGCGAAAGCGCTTGCGCTTACGGTCGAACGCGTGATTCAGAAACGCGGCGTACGTGGCGGCCTGGTCGCCGAGGCGCTGCGAGCCGTGACCAAGTTTCTGCAGCATCAGAGCCAGCACCAGGGCGCGTGCATTGTCGTCCGTGCAGTAGCCTTCGGCGAAGTTCGGTATCGTGAAGCTCGCGTGCTGGAACATGCCAGTCGAATCGCTCATCCGGAACAGGTGGTCGAGCTTCATCGCCGGCAGTTGGCCGGGCTGTTCGTCGAGCGTCTTGATGGGCGACGATATGTGACCGATGAAGCTGTAGTCCTGGCGCGCTTGCTCGAAGGACTTCATGTAGAGCTGCGCCACGTGCGTCCAGATCATGTCGCGTCCCATCCTGTAGGCGTTCTTCCGCATCGAGTCGCGCAACGGCTCATCGCGAAGCAGCTCGACCACGGCAGCGGTGATGGCCTTTGCATCGCGGAACGGCACCAGCTTGCCGTGCCCCGCGGCCAGCAGTTCCGCCGCGTGCCAGTATGGCGTGGACACCACGGCTTTGCCCGCCCCGAACGCGCAGGCCAGAGTGCCCGAAGTGGTCTGAGCCTCCGTCAGATAGGGCGTCAGGTAGATGTCCGCCGCGCCGATGAATCGCATCAACTCCTCCAACTCGACGAAGCGATCGAAGAACACAACGTGCTTCTCCACGCGAAGGTCTTTGGCCAGTCGCTCCAGGCTCAGTCGGTAGGCCTCGCCCTCTTGACGCAGCACGTTCGGGTGCGTCTGTCCCAGCACGATGTAGACGGTGTCAGGAAACTCCCTGATGATGTCCGGCAGCGCACGGAGCGCATACTCGATGCCCTTGTTCGGCGAGAGCAGGCCGAACGTCAGCAGGACCTGCTTGCCCGCCACGCCGAACTCGTTCTTGAAGTGACTCGTGTCCGAAAATGGCATGTCTGGGATGCCGTGCGGAATTAGGTCGATCTTGGCAGGGGGTGCATGATTGACTTCCTGAAGCAGCTCCCGGCCCTGTTCAGTCATGACCACGAGCCGCGTCGAAAGTCGGACCAAGTCGTGCATCACACGTCGCTGCTCTGCGTTGGGCTCGAGGAGAATCGTGTGCAGAGTGGTCACGATGGGCATCCGCAGCTCACGCAGCAGCGCCAGCACATGACTGCCGGCCGGCCCGCCGAAGATGCCGAACTCGTGCTGCACGCAGATGACATCCACGTCCGTGATGTTGAGGAAATCGGCTGCGCGCAGGTAGGACGTCAGGTCCTGCTCCGCGATCTCGAAGCGCACTTCGGCCGGGTAGTCATAGCCGCCCTCGACGTCATTGACGGACACGACCGAACAGTGTATCGTCGGAAACTCCTTCGCAACCGAGTAGTGCAGGTCGTTCGTGAACGTGGCAATGCCGCATTTGCGTGGCAGATAGTCGCCTAGAAACGCGATCTTCCGAATGCCTCCTGTCGCTGGCACTTCAAGGTTAGCCGTGGCCTTTCTGTGGTCAGTCGCGACCTATATCTGATTTAAACCCGCTATCCTGCGGCCTTCCTCTCTCAAGCCCCCATGTCAAGCCAGTATAGCTGACACGCTTGTCTCGTGCACGCCTCCGTCCAAGCTCGGGCCTTCGCCCCCGGATTCAACGGGTGAATCCCAGTGGGCCTGCGGCCAGGTCTCAAACGAAGGTCACGGTGAAGTAGTGGTGGTCAGCTCAAGATCTTGGCATTTCAAGATGTGAATCCGAGTAGAAATTCCGGCGATCGCAGACAGATTTCTCTCCTAGTGGCCCGGACTTCACGCCAGTTGAAGCCCGAACTCCTCGACAAGAGCCATGGCTTCTGCCACGTTTCTGAAGACGTCCTTCGGGTAGTGCGCGTCCGAACCAAGGGTCACCCTGCAACCGGCCCCTGAGCACGCCTTCGCGAGCCTGCGGACGAGTCCTGGCGCGTAACCCAGGTCATTTCCATTGAGCTCGAGGGCCTTGTCGCGCCTCCTCGCCGTCTTTGCCAGCTCGAGGAGCAGATCATCGAACTCGTCGGGCACGCGGTCCGTTCTCCTCGACATCCTGACGGGATGGGTGAGCACGCCGAAGGGCACGAAATCGCTCTCAAGGGCCGTCCCTTCCAACCCGAGATATTCGCGCCACAGGTTCCGAGCTTCAGCAGGGTCGAGCGGCATCGCTCCGGCCTTCTCTACGTCGCTCCCGTCTTCGAGTTCGTGGACGGAGCACAGCAGGGTGTCCCACTCTTCCTGGTTGACGTACTCTCCCACCCTTGCCTCGTAGCGCGGCGAAAAGTCGACTTCGAGCCCCATTCTGACCCTCATGCCCCGGAGCTCGGAATCGCCGACCTTGGAGAACTCCCTTCTATACGCTTTCAGATCCTCGAAGATCCTTCCCCTGGCGTGCACGGACCCGAAGGCGATCGATTCCCTCATGCCCCTGAACTGCGAGACGTGTTCCGTGATGGAGTACTGCTCGATGTTCCTGGCCCTCGCGGATGCGACCATGTCCGTTATGTCTGCCAGGATTATGTGACTGTGATTATCGACCGTGATCATGAAGCCTCAACCGGCAACTCGGAGTCGCCATTACTCCCTAGATGCGCTCCTTAAAGTGAGCTTCGCCAGCGTTTGCCCCCAGGGAGTTGGCCGGAAGCCCCGGCGGCCGCAGGGCAGGTGGGTTCCCGAATTCCCGAATTCAGGTCGGATCGATTCCATGAACTTGAACTCGAAGGGCAGAATGAAACCCCGCTACACGGAGTCTGATGCCGGTCTCGCTGCCTCGTGCTCGTCAGTGAGATAGGCCAGCGGCACCCTGACCGCACTGAAGAGCGAAGGGAGCACCATCAGGTAGAGCAGCGGCTGAAATCCCAGCGACAGGCTCCTCCCGGCCGCGGAGAGCGCAATCGTCCCCCCGTCCACGGCCGAGTAGATGTAGTAGGCCAACGCGATGTGCGAGCCGGTCTCCAGCGGGATCGAAACCGCCCTCCCTTCGGTGAGGGCGCCCAGGAACTGCAGCCCAGTGATCGTGGCGCCGAAGGCGATGATGGAAGTGGTCGTGATTGGCAAGGGACTCGAAGGCAACAACTCGGAAATTAGACCGAGAACGTACACGGGTATCACCACCCAGAGAACCACGTTGACCGCCAGCTGTACGACTGCGCTAGGAATCAGCCCCCTCCATGTGACGCGCTCCTCTTCGAACAACTCTAGCCTCCTCCCAGCGTTACGAGAGACCCCAAGTCAACGGCCACGGTGATCGAGGCGAAGGGCTCCAAGGCGACTACCAACTGCCCATCGACGTGCCTGCCTGCCAGGATGAACTGCGAGTAGTTCTCCACCGTCATCGTGAAGTTCAGCGTCTGCGATTGCCCCGGAGGGAGCGTGATCGACGGAGACGTGCAGGTGATCCCGCTCCCGCCCGGCGGGAGGCAGGTCAGGGAGATGGCGATCGGGTAGAACCCGTTGTTGGCCAGAGTCACGTTCAGGTAGACGGTGGCGGCCGAGCCCTGGATGACCGTCTTCGCAGTGATCGCGGAGGTCGGCGAGCTGCCGCCTACGATGCTGATGACGTTCGACACTCCCGCGTAGGCCGTGTATCCGACCGTGGAGAAGGTGAAGAGCGACACCACGGTGATGACGAGCGCCACGACCCGGAGCGAGCGGGCCAGGATCGAAGGTTCGCGCTTCAAGAGCCCTTGGTTTCTGGTTCGGGCTGCTGGGTCACGATTCCCACCCCCTTGTCCACCTTGAAGGTGACGACCCCCACCCCTCTCTCGAGCTTTTCGAAGTCTATGCCTCGCAACATCAGCAGGGAGCCTACCCAGCCCATTATCCCCAGGAAGAGCGCCTGGATCGCGGCGTAGAGCAGGGTTCCCATGGACCCCGAGAGGTCGCTGGTCGGCGTGGCGTTCCTGTAGTTCTGGAAGACGGAGAACCCCATCGCGAAGGTGAAGAGCAGCAAGACGAGCCCGATGACTGCAGAACCCAGCCCCAGCGCCCGGGTTGCGCGCACGGGGCATGATGGGCGTTGGGTTGATATTTAACGCTAGACCGCCATGGCGAGGCTGAGCGCTAGCGCAGGAGAGTACCTTCAGTTCGGTCCATGGGCGCCTGACAGAAACAGAAGATCAGGGTGCAGTCAGGCGTAGCCGTAGTCTCTGTCCCGACCCCTTGCGTCTTCGTTCCTCAGCCGCCGATCGCCATACCCTCCTCCCCCCGCCGTCTCGATCAGCAGCGTGTCTCCCTTTTCGAGGACGAGAGTGTGCTTGGATGGGAGACGCGAGACCATTCCGTTCGCGCGCTTCACGCTGTACTTGGAGCATCCCCCTCCTTCCCCCCCGTGGAGACCCCAGGGCTTGACCCTGGACCGCTCGCCGATGAGGGTGGCCTTCACGCGCGCCTTGGTGGTAAAGGATCGCCTTATCCCGAGGCCGCCTCTCCACCTGCCCTGTCCCCCCGTCCCGTCGCGCAGCGAATACTCTCTGAAAGAGAGCGGATAGTAGTGCTCCATCACTTCGATCGGGGTGTTCATCGTGTTCGTCATGTTCACCTGAACCCCGTCCACTCCGTCCGATCCGGACCTCCCCCCTGAGCCGCCTCCGATCGTCTCGTAGAAGGCCCAGGACTCTCCCGTCCTGGGATCGATCCCTCCCATCATCAGGTTGTTCATGCTGCCGTGGGAAGCGGCCGGGATTCGGTCGGGGAGAGCGCTTGCCATCGCCTTGTAGAAAGCGTCCACGATCCGCTGGCTGGTCTCCAGGTTCCCAGCCGCGACCGGCGCGGGCTTCGTGGGGTTTACGATCGACCCGGGCCTCGCCACGACCTCGATCGTGCGATCGAAGCCGTCATTCAGCTGCACCTCGGCGGAGAGAAGAGACTTGACCGCGTAGGAGACCGCCGCCCTCGTCACCCCCATGACGGCGTTCAACGGCGCCTCCACCTGGTGAGCCGTTCCGTCGAAGTCCACGCTAACCCCCGCTTCCGTAAAACGGACCGCGGCCCTTATCGAAAGGAGGCCGCTCCCGAATTCGAGGAAGTCCTCGCCCGGCCACCTCCCCCTCGGCATGCCGGCGAATTCGTGTTTCGTCAGCTCTTCCGTGTGGTCCATTATCGATTCCACGACCGCCTGGAAGCGAGACGGTCCCACCCTCTTGACGAGCTCGATGAACCTCTTCTCCCCGAGGCGGTTTGCGGCCATCTGCGCCCTCAAGTCTCCCTCCGTGGTGTCTGGTTGACGGGAGTTGCTCTTCATGAGCGTCAGCACGTCCCTGTTCTCCTTCCCCCTGTCGAGCAGCTTGACGGGCTCCATGATCAGCCCTTCCTGATACAATTCGGTCGCGTCCGGGGAGATGCTCCCTGGCACTCTCCCTCCGACGTCCACGTGGTGGGCCTTGTTGGCCACGTACCCCACGACTTCCGAACGGAGATAGACGGGCTCTATCAGGGTCACGTCGTTGAGGTGAGTACCCGATATGTACGGGTCGTTGACCATGTACATGTCTCCCTCCTTCTGCGGGACATCGTGCCTTTCGAGGTACGCGAGGGTGTTCTTCAGCCCGAACGGAAGAGAACCGACGTGCACCGGGATCTGCTCCGCCTGCCCGATCGTCCTTCCCTGGACATCGAGGAGCGCGCAGCTGTGGTCCGCCCGCTCCCTTATGTTCGGAGAAAAGGCCGACTTCCGCAACAGGACTGCCATCTCCTCGGACACGTACACGAGGGAGTGCTTGGTCACTTCGGCCTGGATCCTGTCCTCGCTCATCGGCGACTCCTCCCCAGCACGAGGCACCCGGAGTTCACCGATCGGAGCTCCCAGCCCGGCGGTATCACCGTGGTCGAGTCGTACTCTTCTATGATCGCCGGCCCGTCCAGGCCGTGAGCCTTCTCGAGGGCACCCCTCTGGCAGACGCGGACCGTGTGGGGAACCCTTCCGAACCTGCAGGTCCTCCGGCCGGAGGAACCGGCTCCGGAAGGAGACGAAACCCTCCCGATGTCAAGGTCTGGTCTGCGCGTCGTCATCGTCAGCCTCAGAGCGACCGTTTCGACCCTCTTCCCTTCGTGCACGAAGTTGTAGACCTGCATGTGCTTGCGCCTGAACGCCGCGAGGGCCGCTTCGGGGTCGAAGGGTCGAGAAGCCTTCACGTTGATTTCATAGCCCTGCTGATAGTAGCGGAGGTCCACGCTCCTGTCGAATCTCACCTTCTCGTCCCGAGCCGGAGATAGCCTCTCGACGAGAGCCTCCTCCATGGCCAGGAAGGAGGGTTCGATGTCGCCGGCCAGGTCCTGAAGCAGCCCGACCTTGGGCATCACCTCGTCGTACCTGTTTCCAGTCATCAGCATCCCCAAGGCGCTGAAGAGGCCCGGGACAGGCGGGACGACGACGCTCTCGACGCCGACCAGCTCCGCGACCTCCGCGGCGTGCATGGGTCCGGCTCCGCCGAATGCGACCAGGGAGAAACCGCGAGGATCGAGCCCCCGCTCCACGGTCACTATTTCGATCGCCTTCGCCATCTGGGTGTTGATTATCCTGACCGCTGAAACCGCGAGGTCGAACGGGTCGAGCCCCGCTCTTTCTCCCACTTCGCCCAGGGCGCGCCGCGCGGCCCTGCGGTCCAGTCTGAAGGTTCCTCCGAGCAGGCATTCCCCCAGCCTCCCCAGCAGAAGGTTCGCGTCGGTCAGTGTGGGCAGGGACCCCCCCTTCGCATAGCACGCGGGCCCCGGGTCGGCTCCGGCGCTGGTCGGACCGACGACGACTCCCCCTGCCGAGTCGGCGCCTATGATGGTCCCGCCTCCGGCGCTCACCTCCGCGAGGTCGACGCCGGGAACCCTGACGGGGTAGCCGCTCCCCTTTACCGTCCTTCCCCTGTTTGACCTGCCTCCGACCTCGATCTCCGGGACCATGTTCACTTCTCCGTCGACGACCGTCCCCGCCTTTGCCGTCGTGCCGCCCATGTCGAAGCTGATCACCTTCCTCAACCCCAGAGTCCTCGCGATTTCGGCCGTCGCGATGACCCCTGCGGCAGGGCCGGACTCGATCGCGATGATCGGCTTCTGCGCGGCCTGCCATCCTTCCACGAGCCCCCCGGCCGAGGTCAAGACCTGGAGTGGCGCGGAGATCCGCTCGTTGCGCAGGCACTCCTTAATCTCCGACAGGTATCGGGAGAACAGGGGCGCAAGCAGAGTATTGACGACCGTAGTGCTCGCCCGTTCGTACTCCCTGAATTCGGGGTCGACTTGAGACGAAACGTGGACGCTCAGTCCCTCTCGTTCGAGGACGGCCTTCGCCTCCACTTCGTTGCTCCCGTTCGCAAAGCTGTTGAGGAAGCAGACCGCAACGCATTGGATTCTCTCTCGTTCCAGTCTCTTCGCTAGAACGCGAAGTCCCTTTCCATCGGCCCCCTTGAGGACCTTGCCCTCGGAGTCGACTCTTTCGTCGATCTCGAACCTCCAGTGACGTGGAACGAGTTGTCTCGGCCTCTCAAAGAAGAGATTGTAGACCTCCTGCCTGTTCTGCCTCCCTATTTCCAGGACGTCCCTGAATCCCTTTGTGGTGACCAGGGCGCACCTCGGGAGCTCCAGCCTCATCTGCCCGAGGAGCTGATTGCTCGCCATGGTCGTGACGTGGACGAGGTTCTTGACCTCTTGTGGGATCACTCCCTGCTCCCAGATCAGTGCAAGAGATTTGCCGAAGGCGGTCTGTGGGTCCATGGGCGTGCTCGGGACCTTGGCAAGACGTACGGCCCCGCTCTCTGCGTCAAACGCGATCGCATCGGTGAAGGTCCCGCCAATGTCGACGGCGATCCTGACCAACTAGACTACCATCCGCGCACTCCCTACTGCCCTCGCATAAGAGTGATGGACGAACGAGGTGGCGTCCGGACTAGATCCGACGAGAGCCAGACTCTGAAGGCCAAGATGAACATCGCGATGTCCACGGCGCTGGAACCGCAAATTCGGATTCGTGCTTCACAAACCAGAAAAGCGCGTCGGCCATCGACGGCTTCATGCAATACGTAGAACGCGCCTGCAGACCGTGCCGCGAGGGAAGACATAGGGTCTGCGAGAACCCGATGCCGATGATAACGCTACTCTCATACCAGAAGGTCGACAGACGCCGAAAGCCTTCTCCAGGAGGAGTCCCGGAAACCCTCTCCTGCTGCGACGAGCGCGAGTTCTGGACAGAAACGGTATTTCGCTGACCGGCCCTCCTGCGAAGCCGACTCAGGACTCTCAGGCCACGAGAAGTCTCGAGCACGCCTCAGGTCACGAATCCGTGATTCCCTTCTGATGAATCAGGGCCCTGTAGACGACGCATCACCGAAGCGCGTCTCCAATCCGCTGCCTGGTCGAGACCGCCGTTCTGTCGACTAACTATCTCATTCCGTTGACTTGGGCTATTCCGAAATGTGTTCCGGCATTATCTTGAGAATTACCCTCTCTTCGTTGGGAGATCGATAGGGGTACCTCTCCTTTCCAAGATATTTCTTGGCCAGCTTGTCGATGTGCTCGTCGGCTCCCTTCGTCGTCTGCTCAGTCACCACCCCTCTTACGCTCACTTGCTCGTACTGGTTAGATGCATCTGCTATGGCGATGGCGACCTCCGACTTCCTCTTCGCGTTCTTCTGCTTCGTTCTCCCCAGCGCGGTGTTCACCAGGATGTAGTCCTTCCCTTCGTGGTCGACCCACACGGGAGTGACCTGCGGCGAGCCGTCCTTCATCACCGTCGCGAAGTAGCCGAAGTTCTTCCCTTCGATGAGTTTGATCGCCTTTTCGGTTAGTTGCATTGCCCGAATCGCGGGCCGCGGGCTAATAAAGAGACTTAGTCCCGGTTCTGTCAAGAACTCGGCTCCCGACCCCCTGAGTCAGGGTTGTCGAGATTCGGCTCTCGTCGTCATTTCTTCGGTTTCATCTGAGAATACAGCCCCAGATAGCCTCTGACCTTGGCTCTCAGAACAGAATCAAGAGGTGCTTCCCTAACGACCTGATTACAATTAGGGCAGCGGTTTCCATCTGGGATGACCTTCTCGCCACAATTGCCACACCATCGCTCTCCCAACAGACGGTTGATTCTCATGTTGACCACCCCCCGATGATGTTTCTTGTGCTCGTGATTCTGCCTAATCTGCGTTTGGTTTAGGGCGCCTCTGGGTTGTCCAAAGTTGTTTGGTATAGAAGCGTAAGTGCAGATGAGAGCTCTGGCCCTTCCCTATCTCGCTTCGTCACAGGGCTGCCGTATCTGCCCCAGAGCTTCCTGAAGAACAGGACCATGGCCAGATCGGCCAGGAGCGTCAGTGGCAGCGTCGACTCGGCCACCACGCCTATTGTCGCGATTGACAGAATCAAGCCCAGAGACAGCGACAACAGCCTCCGCTCGTTGCCCTGCGCGCCCACCTTTCGGACGATATAGACCATGAAGAGAGCCTGGATTACGACCACCAGGACGAAGTCGGCTGGAGCCGGCAGGCCCGTCCCCTTCCCGAGGGACTGCGTCAGGAGGACCGCGGGGAAGAAGACGATGCCCACAGCGGCCATCCTCCGGTTCGTCGCCTGGGGCAGGTCTGTCGCGGCGTGTAGGACGCCGGCGGGGATCCGGTGTGCGGTCCACACCAAGACGCCAATAGCGACCAGACTGGAGACGAGCAAGCCCCATCCCATCCAGTAACCGGAGGAGCGCACCACGATGAGCATCAGCGCCAGAACATCGACGACCAGTGTCGCGAAGGCGACCGCGATCTGCCTCTTCGAGAGAAGACTCCGCCCGACGGTCCTCGGAAGGGCGAGCCCGAGCAAGACCATCGGAAGCGAGATGCTGTAGATCATGTGGACCGGCAGTATGCTCGCCACCCATATCCAGTTCACGCCCAGCCAGTGGCCGTACTGCCCGAGCGAGCTGACGGGGCTCGCGTTGGGGTTGAAGAGGGTGCTGAGCGCGACGCCTTCCTCGAGGATCCCGTAGGCAGCTCCCAGCAGGAGGACCGAAGCCCATCCCTTGTTCCAGCGGACCTTCGCTTCGTAGATGAGAAGGACGCCCGGGCCGTAGAGCCCAAGGTTGGCAGCGAGCTCGAAGAAGAACAGAGGGGGGTTGAGGACGATCGCGTTGATGGGGCTGGAGCTCGAGAGGTACTCGGGTATCCCCGGCGTGAGAAGCAGCAGACAGACGACGGGATGGGATCTCAGAAACCTCGCCAGGGGCCCCGTCAAACCCGAGACCCAACCATTGGCATGGACGTTCTCGACGGGAACCACTCTGCGACACTCGGCTCTCCGGGTCGCGTCATAATAAGCCGAAGGCGGAAGACGAGCGCCGTCCGGCTTCAAGTATCTGTGCTCGCGTGATTGAATGCTACCGTGGCAATTGACCCAGAGAGGAACTCAAGCGAGAGGTCCGACGCTGTTTTGAGGCCTACTCGGCATGTTCGTGCGGGCTTCCGTCTCCTTCCACTTGCACCCGTTTCCCGGCGCCGTTCCTCTTGAGCCTGACCAGCCTGCCGCACTTGGAGCAGGGCGTCATGTCGTTCCCTCTGAGCTCCTCCCTGAGGCGCTCGAACTCCAGGAAGAAGTCTCTCGCGACCTTGTCTCTGTCGTCTTCCATGATCATCGTGGTCGCTGCGTAGGATTCGACCTCGAGAGGCTCGTGGTCTGCCCGCAGATGTTCGACCAGGGCGGTCTTGTCGTAGAAACCCTTGAGACATATCTTGCAATTATAGGTCTCCGGCATCTCGTTCATGCCTGCAGTGCGAGTACTATTCCGGCTTTATTTGCCTGCAGGAACTACCTAGCCGGATAGTATGGAGCATCTCGCAGATTGATCCGTTTGCGATGGGATCTGCGTCGGGAAGCCTAAGCTGAGACGACTTTCCCGTAAATTCTTCATTCTTGAGCGCTGAACCACCAATCCTGTATGTTCAAATACCAATTAGTCCAATCATTCTTCATGCAGACTTACTGTGGAGCTTGGCCTGTGCTGCCGGGAAAGAAGGAGGCGCTGATGCAATTCATCAAGGACATCACGGGTCCGATGAAGAAGGATTTTGAAAGGTCAGAGAAGCACCTCGGGGTAAAGAAGGCATCCTGGTACTTGCAGTCTACGCCTCAGGGCGACTGGCTTCTCGTCTACATGGAGACCAACGGCGTGGCGAAGGCGTTCGGGGACTTCGCTGTTTCAAAGGACCCCTTCGAGGTGCTGGCAAGGAACACGATGAAGGAGTTCACGGGCATGGACTTTTCGATTCCGCCACAGGAGACTCCGCCGGCGCAGTTGTTCGGCTACGGATACTGACCAGAACCGCCGTCGGTAGGGGACACTCCATCTTCCCATTAGGGGAGTTCATCCGCTGACATCTGCTCTCAGAACTCTCCCTGACTCGAGACCCTTCTATTCCGATTGCCTCCAAAGGACGGACGCCTGCACGAGACGACAGGGGCCAGCCAACGCGACATTCTGATGCTCCCTGGACCTGATATGGCGTGACAGGTTATTCAGAAAGTGACAGGCTATTCAGGAAGCGCCGGATGAGTTATTAAGAATCGCATAAGAATAAAAAGCGTCTTTAGGAATCGGGCCCGAGATGCCAGTCATCAGTCTCTCGTTTCCCGAGCAATTGGTCAAGGAGATGGACAGGGTTCAGGAGTCACTCGGGTATACCGGCAGGTCTGAACTCGTCCGGTCCGGGATGCGACTTCTGCTTCAGGACATCAAGGAGAAGAACGCGCTCACGGGCGAAGTCACGGCGGTCATCATAGTCACGCACACCGAGGAGAACGAAGAGCCCGTGACGAGGATAAAGCACCAGTACGACGACATAGTCAGGACCCACATCCACAACAAGATCACCAAGAACAACTGCGTGGAACTCTTCCTCCTGGAGGGCGAGGGGTCGAAAGCGGCTTCCATGGCGAACGACTTTCAGAAGGAAGACGGAATACGGACAGTGAAGCTGGTGACGATGTGAGATGGCAGTTCATGCAGCGCGCCTTCGCGGCAAGGCATGAGGTCATCGCCGAAGGAACGTCTGTTCTGGTGACCGTCAGACCGCTCTACAGAGTGTCGGGCGAGTCGGCACGACGATCTCTCCTGAATCGGGCGAGTGAATCGGCGGCTAGTTGACCACGGGCGGGCCGCTGAGCCTATGGGGCTTGATTACAACGCGGAGGCCCCTGACCAGCAGGTAGAAACCAAACGCTATTCCCGTTATGAAGGAGCTGACCGGATATATCGTGTAGTACCCGATGAAGAGGCCCACCCACGTTGCCATCAGGGCGATACCTACTGAAATCATCATCGCCTGCTGCGGTCGACTCGACAGGTACTGGGCGGTCGCCGCCGGAGTGACCATCAGCGAGAAGACAAGAAGGACGCCGGTGACCTGCACGGCAAAGGACACGGCTACGGCGACGACAAGCAAGAAGGCCGTGCCGATGACGAGCATCGGCATTCCCTTCGCTTCTGCGACGTCTTCGTCCAGCGATGCGAAGAGAAGCGGTCGGTAGAGAACTCCAATCACGATCAGGATCGCCGCACCGGCGACAAGCGTGAGGAGAACCTCATCCCAGCTGACGCCCAGTATCTCTCCAAACAGGATGGAGTAAGCTTCGCTTGCATAGCCGGTGTACAGCCTGAGGAACAGCAAACCCAACCCGAGCGCAAATGCGAGGACAATGCCGATCTGAGTGTCGCGATTGGCGGCGCGGCGACCAAGTGAGGCTATCGCCAGACCGCCGAGGGACGAACCCAGAAGAAGACCGACGATGGGCGGGATTCCCCATAGCACGGCCCCCGCCGCTCCGGCGAAACCAATCTCGGAGAAGGCGTGCGCCGTAAACGCGGAACGACGAAGGACCACAAAGTACCCCGTGATTCCGGCGATGACCGCGACCATAGTCCCTGCCTCGAAGGCATGCTGCATGAACTCCCATCGCAACATCTGCTGCAGGTCCGCCAGTAGATTGGGGCTGATGGTCATGCCATGTCACCGTGGTGTTCTTCGACGCCTATGATCGCGACGTTGCCGTGGGGGTCGCGCAGGACCTCGACCTGGACCCCATACAGAGCCGTGAGGTTCTCCGACGTCAGGACCTCGCTGGGCTTTCCAGTTGCAATCTTGCCGTTCGCCACATACATCACCTTGTCGAGATGAGGCAGGAGCGGGTTGATGTTGTGTGCTATCAACAGAGCTGTTACGCCGCGCGAACGGACCACGCCGTTGACGAGGTGTAGCAGGTCCGTCTCGCGCCTCAAGTCCAGGTTCGACAGCGGTTCGTCAAGGAGCAGTATGTCCGGGTTGCTCACCAGCGCCTCGGCCAGGAATATTCTCTGCAGTTCTCCTCCTGACAGCACGCCGAGGGGGCGATGCGCCAGCTCAGCCGCGCCGACGGCTTCCAACGCAGCGTAAGCCGCGTCGTGTTCTTTGTGGGAAAACGGGTTGAAACCCCACTGTTTTCCTGAGAGCCCAAGCCGCACCAATTCGAGGCATTCGATGTTCGTCTCGCTGTCTATCATGTGTCGCTGAGGCACGTAGCCAATCTGAGGATTTCCTCGCCTGGGCGGAGCGTCGAAGATCCTAATCGACCCACTTATGGGATGCTGCAGGCCGAGGAGCACGCGAAAGAGAGTTGTCTTGCCGGCTCCGTTGGGGCCTATGACCGCTATGAACTCCCCCCGACCAAACGCGAAGTTGCCGTCACGCCAGACCGTCTTCTCCCTGTAGCCGGCCGCAAGATCTTCAGCCGCTATGAGGTCGGGCTGCACTGCACCGGTCCTAGGATCCATCATATTCGTTCCTCACTTCCCAAGCGCCGGCGCATTCAGCGCGTTGTAAAGGTCGTCCAGTTCGCCACTCATCCAGAGCTGGAAGGTCGTGGTTTTCGGCTGCATGGTCTCCGTTACGCCTATGGTCGGAATCTGGTATTGAGCTGCCTCCAACTCGATGTCCTTGGTGAGTGGCGTCACTGTTTGTTCATTGTACACGAGCACACGCACCGTGCTGTTTCCACCCATCATGAGCTGCTCCATCGTAGCCACGTCCTGTGCCGAGGGATCGTTTCCTTCGGAAACGGCTTGCATGAATCCGGCGGGAGAGACGAGGTCAAGTCCTGTGGCGTTTGCCATGTACACGAAGATGCTCTCCGTGGATGCCACTGGCGCCCCTCCGAACTTCTGCTTGATCTGGACCTCTAGGCTCATGTAGTCTTGCCAGAGCGACGCGTTCAGATTGGAGTACTGCTGGCGAAAGTATGCGGTGTAGGCCGGAGCGATGCAAACGAGATTCTTGTACATCGCCGCCACGGTGTCATTCACGTAGTAGGGACTGTACCAGAAGTGAGGGTTGGCTGCCACTGATTGGTTGATGAGCTCCTGCACGTTCATGACCCTCTGGTTTGGAGTGCTCTCCGCTGAAATGATGTCGAGAGCCCACGTATCATATCCGGCTCCGTTGACGATGACGAGCTGGGCATTCGTGATCAGCCGCGCATCAACGGCGTTGCTTTCGTACTCGTGGGGATCAGCATTGGGGTCTGAGACGATGCTGGTCACGTTGACGTGTATCCCTCCAAGTTGAGAAACCAGGCTGCCCCAGAAGTTCTCCGCGGCCACTACCTGTACCACCCCTGAGGAGGCTGAGGAGCACGTTGTGCTGGTGGTGGAGCCGGGGCTGCTGAGAGCGTAGATCCCAGCGATGGTTGACACCGCTACGATGGCGATTACGACAACGGCCACCACGTAGACGCTCTTCGGCATATGGCATACCCTACGCCAAGGGTATTGATAAGAATTGCGAGATAATTATTAATTTCCAGGTGGCCATTTCGCAATCACTAATAATCGCCCCGGGTGTCTTTTCACAATCGGCCGCTCGGTGGATTTCTATTGATTCTGATGACGGAACTCGTGCCGCCGACTCTGAATCGAAGGGAGTCCTTCCATCAAGAATTCCTTGTCCCCCTCGAGTCGCTACTGGTGCAGGTCAGAAGGGCATTAAAGCGGTCTAGCGGGAGCAGCCGGTAAGGCACGAAATTGATCGTCATCTTTGACCTTGACGACACGTTGGTCAGGAACCCCCTTGTGAAAGGAGTGCTTCCACACATCCAGCGTATCCTGTCGCAGGAAGGAAGGAAGACTGACTGCACCAGGGAATTCCGGCAGGAGACGCTGAGACTGCGCCGCCAGGGAAGACTCGTAGAGTCGTTCAATTGGGACCTCGTAGTGAACAATGTCACCAGGGCAAACCGCGTCCGCGTCAGAATAGATGTCGCAGAGCTGGTCCGAATGTACAGCAAGGCCCCGTTCGCGAGCCTGGAGCCGGGAGCGAACAGGCTGCTGAAATCTCTTCGGGAGGGAGGCCACAGGGTGGTCATTCTGACGAACGGCTACGAGAAGTATCAGCTTCCGCTCATCGAGTCTCTCGAGTTGGAGAACTACGACCTCCTCGTTACCCCCGAGAAGATCGGCTACATCAAGCCGCAGCCCGAAGCCTTCAAGCTGGCCGCCAGACCTTTCCTCGCAGGAGACTCGCAGGAACCCGTGGTCGTCGGAGACTCGATACTGTTCGACGTCTTGGGCGCATCGCTGGCCGGGTTTCGGGCCATCTGGCTCAGGAAAGACGGAGAGGCAAAGACTGAGTGGGTCAGGCTGTCGGAAATTGGAGGCCTCGTCCGACGGACGGCCAGAAGGGAGGGACTCGAGAGCCTTGTCAAATTCATACCAAACCTGACCGTGCCCGCGGTGGTGGACCTGCGAGGAGCGAGCAACCTGTTGTGGGGCATAAAAACTCGCAGCAATCGTGAGTCCCGGCTCTTATGGGAGACTTGGTCTGACCGGTCCCTAAGATGACCTGACAAGACCCTTCGATGTTAAATCGGTCAACCGGGCATGGTCTGGTATGCGATACGTTCTGAAGTGCCTCGCGTGCGGGAAGCAGTATTCCATGTTCTTCCCGAGACAGCTCTGCGACAAGTGCGGCGGCATCCTCGAAGTCGTCTACTCCGGCGTCGCCGACATGGGAGTCCTCAGAAAGGATCTCTGGAGCTATGAGGCGCTTCTTCCCGAGGGCGAATACAGGCACTACAAGCTTGGGAACACGACCCTGCTCTCCGCAGCCAAGCGGGACCTCTTCCTGAAGCTCGAGGTGGAGAACCCGACCAAGTCTTTCAAAGACAGGGGTTCGGTGGTCGAGATAGCGAAGGCGCTCGAGTACGGGTACGACGAAGTCGTCTGCGCGTCCACTGGCAACATGGCCTATTCGGTATCCTACTACGCAAAGTTGGGCGGGATACGCGCGACGATCTTCGTGAGCAAGAACGCCAACTGGCTGAAGATCAGAAACATCCAGGACACTAGGGATGCCAACATCATAAAGGTCGACGGCGATTTCACGGAAGCGCAGAGAAGGGCCATCGGCTACGCGAAGAGAAAGGAGGCCTTTCTGACAGGAGACTACGGCTACAGGAAGGAGGGTCAAAAGACGCTGGTCTATGAGATAATGGCGGAGCTTCCGAGCGTCAGGAACATCCTCATCCCGGTAGGCAACGCCACCCTGTTCAGCGCATCCTACAAGGCTCTGATGGAGCTCGACAAGCTCGGACTGGTGCACAGACTGCCACGCCTGATAGCGGTGCAAGCGACGCTGACCGACCCGCTCGTCGTCGCCTACAGGAGGAACGAGAAGGTGAAGTACCAAAAGCCCCTCACGGACGCAGGCGCGATAGCCGTCGGCTATCCGACCTACGGCGACCAAGCCATTCAGGGGATAAAGGCGACGCATGGTGAGGCCGTGGACGTAACGGACAAGGAAATGGAGGACGAGCGGAAGGCGTTCTACAGAGAATACGGCCTCCAGGTCGAAATGTCAGGGGTCGCATCGTTGGCCGCCTTCAGGAAGATCGACCTCGAAGGGCAGAGCGTAGCGGTGGTCAGCGGTGGAAACACGCTGAAGCCCTGAGACGCTGTTCTGCCTTGGATTGTGCAACGTTGGGAAGGTCATCAGAGACGCTCTCCATAAGTTCATATATTCTCGAGAGGCAAATGAGGGGCCGTTGAGATTACGTCCCGGAAGGATAATTGGGATTGTCATGGGTCTCGTCATCCTAGTAGCAATCTTTCTTCTTCCATTCGGTGGGGGTAGCTCTACCCTTTATGGCACCGTCTCGCCGATGATCAAGAACCTGAGTGCAATCCAGTCGAGTGGCAACACCGCGACATTAGCCTACGACTACACCTGGATCATAGCCTTCATCCTCATCGTCATTGCAGGAGTGGCCGGCTTCTTCCCGCTTGGATCGGGAGTCCTAGGAATGGTGGGCATGGCCATGATCACCATTTCTCCGTTCCTCATCTACCCCAACGGTCCGTACAATCTCTCGACGGGTGACGGATTCTATATCACGTGGGTGGCGTCGGTGGTCTCTCTCGTTGCCTCCCGCTGGCAGGGCAAGAAGGAGACCACACCTCCAGCCTCCTCTACAGTCACGCAGACCCAGAGCGTGGGAAAACAGGTTCCCCAGTCGACCGACTGAGGCAGCGAAGCGCCCAGACTGCGGAAGACTTCACCGCAAGCCCGCATTCATTGGAGAGTCTTAAATAACAAACGCGCCGAAAACAGGCCAAATTGCCTCTGCACGATTATCTGATGCCAGGCGAGCAGACGAGATTCCACAGCACGGGTGGCGTGCGCTATGGAGCGAAGAAGTATCATGTGATACTGACCGACAAGCGCCTCCTGCTCTACGCTGAGAGGGGGCTGTTGTTCAAGAACGACGACGTCGTCACCCAGAAGCTCGACGAATTGCAGGGGATCAAGTACAGCGAGGAAGGCATAATCGACAGGAGGGGGACCATCCGTATAGAAGGCAAGACCCGGATGGAACTGGAGGGCTCGGCGAAAGAGATGAAAGCGCTCTACCAGCAGATGATGCAGTTTCTGTAGACCCAAATGCTCTCCCAGAATTCAAGGCCGGAGATTTTCAGGAGGATCTGCTCCAAGGTCGGCTACACGGTCGACGAAGTGAACCTGACTCCGGCTACGAGGCAGGCGATAACCAATCTCGCGACGATACAGCGGCACCTCTTGGTGATTACGGAGCTGCTGGAGGGAGAGAACAGCCGGATCGAAAAGAGCGCCCTGCTACGCCTGGCGTCGAAGATAGGCAGGGACTCGGAGAGGAAGGAGAGAGTCAGGCTCGCCGAAGAGATCGTCAAGCTTCAGTCGGAAGTGGACGCCAAGGTCTCAGAGCTCTCGGACCGGATTCTCAAAGAGGAGAACGCCAGACAGGCAGGGCAGCCTCCTCCAGAGCACGGAGGAAGTCTCGAGATTGCGCAGTTCAAGTGCCCTGCTTGCGGCGCCACGCTGCCCCTGCCCACTGGCCGCTTCGTCAAGTGCCAGTACTGCGGCGCGGCCCTCACGATTCAGGACGTAAGCTCGCAGATGAAGTCCATGATCCAGAACATCTAGTGCCGGGGGCCGCATTCCTCACCGCGACCAATGGCGCGCCCGCCCTCAGATTCCGCCGTTCCGTTCCGATTCGGCGTCCAATCAGGCAGCACGCTCCGGGTGCTGCTGTTCTGGTAACAACGCTAAAATAAAGGGGAACTACCTTAGAGTAGACCGGATGTCGCTGAACGGATTCGGGCGGGTCGTCTCGTTCGTCTCCCGGAGTGAAGTCCGGAGTCATGTCCTAGAAGATGTTTTGAGAGGCCCGAGGACACCATCTGAGCTTGCCTCTATCGAGAACAAACACGTGAGTCACGTTAGTCGCGCCCTCGCGGAGCTTCGCGCAGAGGGGCTTGTGGAGCCGGTTTCAAGCGAGTCGAGACGAAAGTACTACCGAGCCACAGACCTGGGCTTCCTGATGGCGGCCACCTTCGCGAAGGCGAGATGAGATCCGTTCAGTAGGCCGGAACGGGGATCCGACCGTCCTCTGGGCGGTCTCCAGACTCAAGGGATGATCTCACAGCCATTGTTGAGCTCAGGATATTTGAAATCCGACCTGTTCACAGACCCATTCGCGATGAGCGCCTGAACCTGAGGCAAAGCGTCCTGCAACTCCCTCACAAGGTGCCTTACTGTCGTGCAGATGAGCGAATACCCGTTCTCTCGGAGCAGTTCCTGTGACTTGTTGACGAAGAGGCATCTGCCGCCGCAGATGTCGAGTATGTCGCAGGACGCGCATGGCTCACCGACTGTGACGGCGTCGCAGAGCGAACCCGGGGCGCTGCTGAATATCGAGCCGATGATGGAGAAGTCAAAATCGAGAGACACCGGACACGCGGAGATCCTGCCGTCGGGCATGACCGCGAAGAAGTCAATCCCTGAGCCGCATCGCAAGCGCGACTTCTTGCCGGACAGCAGCGAGTCCATTACGCCGATGAACGGAACCATCCCGCCGACCCGGTGTGAGCGGGACATTTCGTCCACCCATGACTCTACGAGCGAAGAGACGCCGGAGTTGTAGGCGGCAGTCCACTCCACGATCCCCGGCTCTGTGGCCTCCCGCGCTTCCCAGAACATGCTGAAACTGAGCTGCCAGTGAACGTGGTCGAAGAGTCTCGTTCGCATAAGATGGCGCACGTTGTCGCCGATGTCAGTCCCCTGCACCACTGTCATCCTCGCCACCAGGTCGCCGCGAAAGCCCCTGTCCCTGATGAGTCCTAGGTTGTGCGTTACGCGGTCGTACACTCCCTTTCCCCGTTCTCTGTCTGTGACTTCCTTCGTCCCGTCGAGAGAGACCAGAATAGAGTGAAACTTCGTCAGGTACTGCGGTTCAATCCTGTCCAGGAACAGGCCGTTCGTCTGGACGACGAACCGTCCCGGAATCGCATCCATGATGTCTTCCATGGTCTTGATGCGGAGGAGGGGTTCCCCTCCGTAGAATTCGACGATCGGGTCGCTGTCCCGGGAAAGGAAAGACTTCAGGTCTGCGACCGAGTACTGGATCTCCCTGGGAGGAGTCTCGCTCCCTCCGCCGCAGTAGCTGCAGAAGAGATTGCATTCCTTTGTCAGGATGACGTGATAGTGCATGCTCCAGGGTTTGCGCCGCTTCGCTTTCTTGTGTTAAAAAGAACTCCAGGGGATTCCGCCGCAGGCGTGCTCGGCGTCGGCGAGTGCAGCCGCCGGTCCACACGGATGGTTGCCTTCAAGTTGGGCAGTCTGCAATCGGCATCTCTCCTAGACTGGGTTTATTTCTCCCCTTCCGACGATGTTGTCTCAGCGGGCTCGTGAGCTTCGATTGGCTAGTGGCGAATTCGATATCCGTGACTCTGAAGGACCGGCAGTCTCAGAGGAAGTAGCAAAGCGACAAGCCCGAGAAGCGGTTGGCAGAGGAGCGACGCCGAGCCTTCCAATCTTTTCAATCCTTGACTCGATGGACTTCTCTGATCACTTCGTAATCATCGGTGACGTCGGGACGGGAAAGAGCACCGTAACCCCGATTCACGAATTCGAATCATGCCATGGAGACAGGCAAATCGTCATCCGTGAGCCGTCAAGGGCAGCGTGCAACGCCCTGTTCTACTCGCTTCAGGCGCTTCATCCAGAGCTGAAGGATGAGCTGGCAGTCATCACCAAGGACACGAAGATCAATGTCGGCGGCAAGATCAGGATAGTCACGGACGGCGTCCTGCTCAGGATGCTGGCCGATGACTCGATCTCTGATTCTTCAATCTACTTCGATGAGAGCCACCAGATGTCATCGCAGCTCGAGCTGTGCCTGTCGCTCGCAAAGAGGAAGGAGCCCAGAGCGAGGAACCTGTTCCGGATCATGAGCGCCACGATAGATCCAAAGGAGTTCCTATCGTTCCTAGGAATCTCCAGGCTCTACTCGATGAGCGGCCGGAGATACCCGGTAGCGCTCGAGGTGGAGCTCGTGAACGACCTCGATGAGATGTTCAAGACCCTATCGCGCTACCTCTATACACAGCCCCGGGATGAATCGTGGCTGATCTTTCTCCCCACGAGGCGCCTGGTCGAAAGGTATGCCAGCAGCTACGGCGGGGTCTACATTCACGGAGGCCTCGAAGGTTCTGAAATCAATAAGATTCAGCGGAGGGCCGAGCTCGACAGGAATCTGAGGATCTTCGCGACGAATGTGATCGCCTCCTCGGTGAACATCTATGTCGACAACGTATTGATATTCAATGACGTGATCGACAGTAAGGACAAGCTTGGCCAAAAGACTCTCCACTACATGAAAATAGACAACAACTCCCTCCTGCAGATGGTAGGCAGAATCGGTCGCTTCAAGCCGGGTCGGGCCGTCATCCTTACCGACACGCCCATGCCAAAGAAGGTCAACCCGATACCGGTGCGCAAGGCTCTCGAGACCGAGACTCCATTTGACCTGGTCCTGCTCATGTCGAAGTACGGCCTCGAACTCTCAGAGCTGGAGTTCATGTCAAAGGTGGATCATCGCGAGATTGCCTTCGCTGAGGACTGGCTCATCGATATCGGAGCGATCGACCGCCGCACCCTCAAGGCCACCTGGAAGGGACTCTTGATGAGCGAAATCCCCTACGAGCCTGACTTTTCGCACATGATCTCCAGCGCCCTGATTTCAGGCGATTACGAAATGGCGAGGTTTCTCCTAGCCAGCGGCGCTTTCGGCGATTCACTCAACCACGCTTACAAATCGGACGCGGAAGGTGTAGCTCGTCGACTGCTGTATGGTTTCGACAGATCGAATGAGCTCAACATCAAGGCACACCTCCTCAAGGAGTATACCGAGGATAGCAACGGCTCATTCATCTCGAACCTGGCCGCGAACGGACTCTTTGCCGGATTTGTCGAGGAAGCATGGAAGAACTATGAAGCAGCACGAGAGGCGTTGAACGACATGCTCCTCTCGTCGAAGAAGGAGCCTATACCCAGGGAGGTCGTGGTAGATCCTGACGTCTTCAGGCTCAGGCCATACCTTGAAGATTGCTTGTCGTTTGAAAGGTTCGGTCTGAACGAAAGGAACGAACATGATCTACGAGAGATGGTCGTCAACGGCCAGTTCTTTGCAAGAACTCTGACCATAAACTACAGGCGCATACTGTTCGACATCGTCGTGATGAATCCATCAAGGAAGCACCACCACCAACGCAGGTGATGAGACGACCGCTGGGCTCAACCTTCCCGCGGAGAGAGGCGCAGAACCCATGCCCCCTTCTAGGAGAGGAGATCTATCCCACATCGTGACAGACCCGTAGAGTCAGGGTTCGAACCCGAGTTGCCACCTCACGGTGACGGGTGCGCCGATCGTCCTTCTCTTGACGCCTTGGAATCGAGCCTCAGATTCCGAGGGCCTCTCTGAGACCCTTGTACCTGTTCCTGATCGTGACTTCGGTCACTCCCGCAGCTTCAGCGACGTCCTTCTGCGTCTTCTCATTTCCTTCTAGCGTGCATGCGACATAGAGAGCCGATGCGGCCAGCCCCATCGGGTCCTTGCCAGCCGAGATCCCTGTCTGCTTGGCTCGGAGTAGGATTTCGCGCGCCCTCCTCTGCGTAGCCTCAGACATCTTCGCTCTGGACGCGATAACGGACACGCACCTGCCCGCCTCAGCCACCGGCATCTTGAAGTCCATCTCCCGGTGCAGGAGCCTGTAGGACCTTGCGAGGTCCTTCTTCTTGACGTTGCTCACCGCCGCCACGTCCTTCAGAGTCCTCGGGATCTCCCCGTCCCTGCAGGCCGCGTAGAGCGACGCCGCTATGATGGCTGTGATTGACCTCCCCCTCACGAGGTTCCTCTCGAGGGCTTTCCTGTAATAGTAGGCGGCCTTCTCCGTCACTGCTTCTGATACCGTAAGCTTGTCCGAAAACCTTCGCAGCTCGCTAAACGCCTGCCGCAGGTTCCTGTCCGAAGACTCGTGCGCTTGGCTCCTCCGATCCCACGTCCTCAGCCTCTCGACTGTGGATCTCATGGACCCGGACAGTGACCTGCCCGACGCGTCCTTGTTGAGAGCCCCTATCACCGTGGCCAGTCCCATGTCGTGGATGGCGATCGACGTGGGGATCCCGGTCCTGCTGCGGTCGCCTTTCTCGTCGCCGGAGAAGGACCTCCATTCCGGGCCCACGTCCACGATCTTCTCTTTTACTACCAGCCCGCAGTCGCTACAGCAGAGCTCCGACCCCGTGCCGTCGATAACCATGCGACTCTTGCCGCACCGTGGGCATTTGTCCGAACTCCTTTCCTGCTTCAGGAGCCGCGAAAAGTTAGTACTCTTGGACACTTGTAATCACGGAATCGAAATAGCCGAGTATTTCGAATTATGAAGCGCCGCCCCTGTATATAAAGGGCAGGCTTTTCCGAAGCCTCTGCCTCAGTACCTGGGAATCTGGTTGTCTACTTCGCGTGCCCAGGCGTCTATCCCGCCCCGCAGGTTGCGTGCCCCAGTGAACCCGCTTCTCCTCAGGAAGGCTACCGCCTGCGTGCTTCTAACCCCGACGTGGCAGTAGACGACAATCTCCTTGCTTGCATCCAGCTCAGCGGTCCTGGAGGGGAGTTGTCCGAGAGGCACAAGCGTCGCGCCCTTGATGCGACACAGATCGTACTCGTATGGTTCCCGCACGTCGACCAGCAGGACTTCGTCACCACGATTCATCATGGCCTTGAGCGCGACTGGCGTCACGTCGAACTCGACTGACCTCGCCCTTCCCTTCAGCCCGCAGAACTCTTCGTAGTCGATGAGCCTGGTGACCGTGGGGTTGGGCCCGCAGACCCTGCAAGCGGGATCTTTCTTGAACCTGACCTCGTCGAAGCTGGTGTCCAACCCGCTAAAGACCAGCAGTCGGCCGATAAGGGGCGAGCCGGTCCCCAACAGGATGTGGATGGCTTGGACTGCCTGGATCCCGCCCATCACGCCTGGGAGGACTCCGAGGACGCCCGCCTCCTCGCACGACTTCGCCGAATCTGGTGGGGGAGGGTCGGGGCTCAGGCACCTGTAGCACGGCCCCAGAAGGGCGAAGAAGACCGAGATCTGCCCGTCGAATCCGAGGGCGCTTGCGTAGACATCGGGCTTTCCGAGGAAGACGCAGGCGTCGTTGACAAGGTACCGGCTCGGCAGGTTGTCGGTCGCGTCGACGACCACCTCGTAGTTGCGGAGAACCTCCAACGCGTTCCCCGAGTCCAGCTTTCGGTCATAGGTTACGACTTCGACATTCGGGTTGACCTCGCGGAGCCTCTCGGCTGCGACCTCGACCTTCTTCCGCCCGATGTCGGCCTCGGTGAAGAGGAACTGCCTCTGGAGGTTCGGCATTTCCACCGCGTCGCCGTCGACCAGCCCGACTCTCCCGACGCCGGCCGCTGTGAGGTAGGCGGCAGCAGGGGTCCCGAGTCCACCCACTCCGACTACGACCACCGAGGAGCCCTTTAGCCTCCGCTGACCTTCAGGCCCCACTTCGGGTAGGACCAAGTGCCTGCTGTAGCGCCGAGCTTCGGGGGCAGTGAGTGGGACACTCCTTGGCATCATTGAATGTCCGGGAGAAGATCGATGTAGATAGAAGCTTCGGCGGGGCTCAGAAGACAGCGCTTGCTCACCCTTACCGACGTCGCGCTCGTGACCATCATGATGACAGGCTTCAGTCCAATGCAGAGGAGATCCACTGGAACGAACTCGCGCTTCGGATGACCCTAGGGGCCGTGTTCCAGATGACCCTAGGGGCCGTGTTCCAGATGCCC
>Ga0326727_10003574_pt1 | contig 49278 bp, 35 predicted proteins | sample MB2enrmetagenome_FD_207643 | JGI IMG/M metagenome (GOLD analysis project Ga0326727, IMG submission 207643) | Lab enriched peat soil microbial communities from McLean, Ithaca, NY, United States - MB29MY | ecosystem: Environmental > Terrestrial > Soil > Wetlands > Peat | place: USA: New York... | reverse complement strand
CCAATTGATTGGTGAGGTCATAATGACCTACGCCAGATTCCTGGAATTCCATCCGGACACCAAGCTGGCATGTAAGTTTACTCCATTTCAGTCGGAAGACGGAGTGGTCACAATGGACCCGGAGGTCCGGTTTGGAGAACCGTTTATTGAAGCGACAGGTTACACGGCCCACGCCCTTTTCAACGCGTATCAAACCGAGGTGACGCTTAACCGCGCCGCAGAAATATACGGTGTCGAGCCCCGCCACATTCAACTCGCGATCGATTTTTTCGATTATCTAAATCCAGCCGCCGCCGCGTGACACACCAAATTCGCTTTCTGTTTGACGAGTGCATATCTAAACCGGTCGTAGAAAAGCAAGTAGCAGAGTCTCTGGTTCTCTACGGGGCTGCGGCCAGCGTTACACATTTCTTGCGCAAATATCCATCGGGAACCAAAGACCCAAGGTGGATACCCGAAATCGCCGAGGAAGGCGGCTGGATTGTTGTCAGCATGGATCGGGGGCGGCACAGCAAGAAAAGCGAGAGGCTACCAATAATTTGCCGCGCGTTCCGCGTGACGCACGTGGTCCTCAGCGCGGGCCTGGAAAAACGCAGCATGCACTACAGGGCTACTGCAATAGCAGCTTGCTGGCCCGAACTTATTGCGGCGGCATCTCGTCCCGCCGGGACCGGCTTCCGTCTCTCTATGCACCAGACACCGGCCGGCATTTCATTTCAGCTTAAGAAGGCAACTGACGCCCTCGATCCTGAAGATGCGCCGCTGGTCCAGAAGAACCTGTCGGATCAATGGCCTACGTGACGCGAATCGCACAAGTGGTAGGTTGTTTCCGGCGCAGCCGCCAAACCATGCCAATGCCCGCCCATGGGGTACCTTTACCTCCCTGGAGCTTGGGAGTCTCCCTTGCGGATCGGCGTCGATTTCGATAACACCATCGTCTGCTACGACGAATTGTTCCGCAAGGTGTCCCTGGAGCGGGGCCTTGTGCCGTGGGACACCCCCGCCTCGAAGGGCGCCGTCCGCGATCACCTCCGCCGCACCGGCCGCGAGGATCCGTGGACCGAGCTGCAGGGCTACGTCTACGGGGCTCGCATGTCCGAGGCCCGGCCGTTCCCGGGAGCCATCGAGTTCCTGCTCCACTGCCGCCGGGCGGGGGTGCCCGTGTGGATCATCAGCCACCGCACGCGGTACCCGTACCTGGGCGAGCCGCGCGACCTGCACCACGCGGCCCGCCAGTGGATGGAGCTTTACGGCTTCGGCGCTCCGGACGGCATCGCCCTGGCCCCGGAACACGTGTGCCTGGAGCTCACCAAGCAAGACAAGCTGGCGCGGATCGCCGAGGTGGGGTGTACGCACTTTATCGACGACCTGCCGGAGTTTCTCGAAGAGGCAGCCTTCCCGCCGGGCGTCGAGAAGATCCTCTTCGACCCCGGCGGCCTGTACCCGACCTGCCGGGCGGCCCGTCCGCTGGCTTCCTGGGAAGCCATCGGGCAGTTGTTGCTGCCCAAGGAGGTGCGATTCGGTGCCGGCTGAGCCGTCCAGAGAAGCCGTTGCGCGGATGCTGGCCGAAGCCGGCCTGGCGGGCCAGTTCCAGGTGACCGCGCTGCCGGGGGGCGCCAACAACCGCGTCTATCGCGTGGACTGCGGCCAGGCATCGCTCTTGCTGAAGGCCTACTTTCGCCATCCCGACGACCCGCGGGACCGCCTCGCCGCGGAGTATGCCTTTTGCCGCTTTGCCTGGGACTGCGGGCTGCGATGCGTGCCGCGCTGCGTGGCGTGCGACCGCCGTTACGACCTGGGCCTCTACGAGTTCATCGAGGGGCGGATGCTGTCGGCAGCGGAGATCGGCCCTGGGCATGTCGGGCAGGCCGCCGACTTCTATCGCGAGCTGAACCGCCACAAGTCCGACCCGGCCGCCCGCACGCTGCCCCCCGGCTCGGAAGCCTGCTTCAGCCTGGGCGAGCACCTGGCCTGCGTCCAGCGGCGGATCGAGCGGCTCGTGCGGCTGGAGGATGCCACGCCGCTGGGCCGGGAAGCCGCCGAGTTTATGCACGGCGGCCTGGCGCCCGCCTGGGAGAAAGTCCGCCGGCAGGTGGAGGCCCAAGCGGCAGGCCTGGGGCTCTCGCCGGACCAGCCCCTGGCGACGCGGGACGAGTGCCTCTCGCCCTCCGATTTCGGCTTCCACAACGCGATCCTCGCCGCCGACGGCCGGCTGCGGTTCATCGACTTCGAGTATGCCGGCTGGGACGACCCGGCCAAGACCGTTTGCGACTTCTTCTGCCAACCCGCGGTTCCGGTGGCCGAGTGCCGTGCCGAGGAGTTTGCCCGGGCAGTGGTTTCCGATCTCTCCGATCCGCCGTGGCACTTGCGGCGAATCGGCTTGTTGTTGCCGGTGTATCGGGTAAAATGGTGCGCGATCATGTTGAACGATTTCTTGCCCGCCGACAGCCGGCGGCGCTCGTTTGCGCGGGACGCGCGGGGCGCGGAGGCCCGCCAGCGCGCCCAGCTCGAAAAGGCCGGCGACGCCCTGCGGAAAATCTAGGCAGCCATGCCCTACGTCGATTTCCTCTCGACCATCCACAAGAGCACGAAGCGCGACTACCTGGGCCGCGTGACGGAGTTCCCCAAGGCCGAGGCCGCGAAGCTCGCCAAGAAATGGGGCGTCGAGTACTGGGACGGGGACCGCAAGACCGGCTACGGCGGCTACCGTTACGACGGGCGGTGGCGGAAGGTCGCCGACGCCATGACGCGCCATTACGGCCTCCGCCCCGGCGATCGCATCCTGGACGTCGGCTGCGGCAAAGGCTTCCTGCTCTACGACTTCACGCAGGCCCTGCCCGGCGTGGAAGTGGCGGGCATCGACATTTCCCGTTACGGCATCGAGCACGCCAAGGAGGAAGTCCGGCCGTACTTGCAAGTCGCCAGCGCCGCCGAGCTGCCCTTCCCCGACCACAGCTTCGACTTGGTGGTTTCCATCACCACCCTGCACAACCTCTACTGCTACGACCTCTACAAGGCCCTGAAAGAGATGGAGCGCGTGGGCCGCCGACACAAGTACCTCTGCGTCGAGTCCTACCGCACGGAAGAAGAAAAGGTGAACCTGATGTACTGGCAGTTCACCTGCGAGATGTTCTGCACGCCGCAGGAATGGGAGTGGTGGTTCCAGTTGACCGGCTACACGGGCGACTATTCGTTCATCTATTTCGAGTGAGCCGTCATGAAAGGCCTGGCCGCGATCCTCGTCCAGCAGAAGGCCCCGCTCGTGCTGGAGGAGATCGAGGTCCCGCCACCGGCCCTGGGGCAGGTCCTCGTGCGGCTGCTGGCCAGCGGCATCTGCGGCTCGCAGCTCGGCGAGATCGACGGCGTCAAGGGCCCCGACCGCTTCCTGCCCCACCTGCTGGGGCACGAGGGCACGGGCACCGTGCTGGAGTGCGGCGCAGGCGTGCGCACGGTCAAGCCGGGCGATCGGGTCGTGCTGCACTGGCGGAAAGGGGCGGGACTGGAATCCACCACGCCCGTCTACAAGTCCAAGCTCGGCGACGTCCGCGCCGGTTGGGTCACCACGTTCAACGAGGTCGCGATCGTCTCCGAGAACCGCCTGACCGCCATCCCGCAGACGTTCGATCCCGAGGCGGCGGCCCTGCTCGGCTGCGCGGTGACCACCGGCTTCGGCGTGGTCAACAACGACGCCCGGCTGAAGATCGGCCAGTCGATCGCCGTTTTCGGCGCCGGCGGGATCGGGCTGAGCATCGTCCAGGCGGCGGCGATGGTCTCGGCCCACCCGATCATCGCCCTGGATCTCTACGACAACCGCCTGGAGCTGGCCCGGCGGCTCGGCGCCACGCACCTGATCAACTCGGCGCAGGCCGACGCGGAGAGCGCGGTCCGCAAGATCGCCGGTCCCGCGGGCGTCGACGTGGCGGTGGACAACACGGGCAACGTGAAAGTGATCGAGATGGCCTACCGGCTGACCGGCGCGGCCGGCCGCACGGTCCTGGTGGGCGTGCCGCCCAAAGAGAGCAGGGTGGCCATCTACACCCTGCCCCTGCACTTCGAAAAAACCCTCACCGGCTCCCACGGCGGCCAGTGCCGGCCGGAGGTGGATATCCCCAACTACGTTCGCCTCTGCCAGGTGGGAAAACTCGATCTGGCGCCCTGCCTCGGAAAACGCTACGGCCTTGCCCAGATCAACCAGGCGATCCAGGACCTCCGCAGCGGCGCTTTGGCGGGGCGGGCCGTCCTCCGCATCGCACAGGACGGATAGAAAGGAGTCGTCCACTCATGGCCGAGACCCGCGAACCGCAATATCAGCGCTGCCTCGACATTCTGCGGGAATCGGGCCGGGCGAGTCTCGGCCTGATGACCAACCAAATCTGGTGGGACGATCCCAAACGCCTGCTCTTCGTGTTGGCCCGCTACAAGTTCGTGGCCAAGATCCTGAGCGGCATGGGGCGCGTGCTGGAGGTCGGCTGCGGCGACGCCCTGGCGACGCGGATCGTCCGCCAGGAGGTGCCCCACGTGACGGCGGTCGATTTCGACCCCGTGTTCATCGACGACGCCCGCGGCCGCCCGGACGCCCCTTGGCCGATCGAGCTGCGGGTCCACGACATGCTCTCCGGACCGGTCGGGGGGGGCTTCGACGGGGCCTACTCCTTGGACGTGCTGGAGCACATCCCGGCGGACCAGGAAGATCGCTTCCTTGGCAATATCGTGGCTTCGCTGAATGACCAAGGGGTGCTCATCCTCGGCTCTCCCTCGATCCACTCCCAGGCCTACGCCTCGCCGCCCAGCAAGGAAGGCCACGTCAACTGCAAGGACGCCCGCGGGCTGAAAGAGCTAGCCGCGCGGTATTTCCACAACGTGTTCCTGTTCTCGATGAACGACGAGGTCGTGCACACGGGCTTCTATGCCATGGCCCACTACCTCATCGCCCTGTGCTGCAACAAGAGGGGATGAGGGGATAAGGGGATGAGGGGATGGCCCCGTTGCCCCGTGCTGAACAAGGCATCTCATGCCGGGCGAAGCTGCTAGGCTGATCGTGGGGGCGGACGGCCTGATCGGCCGGGCCTTGGCGGAGCGGTTGGCCCACGAGAAACACCCGCTCTTGCGGACCGTCCTCTGCCGGGAAGCAGGTGTGGAGGTCCTCGATCTGGCCCGCGACGCCGCCAACTGGAACCCTCCGCAACCGGTCTCGGCGGCCTATCTCTGCGCCGCCGTCACGTCGCAGGAGTATTGCCGCCGGCATCCCCGCGAGAGCCGTGCAGTGAACGTCGCAGGCACGCTGGCGCTGGCCCGCACGTTGGCCGCCGCCGGCGCGCGGCTCGTCTTCCTTTCCAGCAATCTCGTGCTGGACGGTGCGGCGGCCTTGCAGCGGGCGGACGCCCCGCTCTCTCCGCAATGCGAATACGGCCGGCAGAAGGCAGAGGTAGAACGGCAACTCGGCGAGCTGCCCCGCACGTGTATCGTGCGGCTGACCAAGGTTCTGGGGCCGGGAGCGCCGCTCTTGGCCGAGTGGGCCGCCGCACTGCGGGCCGGCCGGACCGTGCGGCCGCTGGCCGACATGCGCATGGCGCCCGTGCCGCTGGAGTTCGTCGTCGAAGTGTTGTTGCGGCTGGCTGCGGCGCCCGTGGAAGGCATCGTCCAGGTGTCCGCCACGGAAGACATCACCTACGAGCAGGCCGCCCGGCACATCGCCGGCCGCGTCCAGGCCGCCCAATCCTTGATTCAACCGCTGACAGCGGCGGCAGCGGGCCTCGACCTGGAACACCTGCCGGCCCACACCACGCTGGACGCCACGCGACTTCGCGCGGAACTCGGCTTCACGCCCCCGGACCCGTGGGCGGCGGTAGACGTGGGGATGCGGTCCGTCCCCTCTCCCCCGGCGGGAGAGGGTTAGGGTGAGGGGGGAATGGACATGGAAACGCCGAAAGCGACAGCTTGTCCGCATTGCGGCCAACCGGCCCTGGAGGAGCTCCGCGAGTTCCGGCTCCTCCGCCGCGTCACCTCCGATTGCCGGCCGTGGCCGGCGGGAGGGCGGTTGTGCGTCTGCGGGCATTGTGGGATCGTGCAGAAGATCATCGATGCCGCCTGGCGCCGCGAAGTCCGCGACATCTACGCGGGCTACGCGGTCTACCACCAGGCGGAAGGCGCCGAGCAGGCCGTGTTCGAGCCGTCTTCGGGCGCCGCCCTGCCGCGCTCGCTCCGCTTGCTCAGCGCGCTGGGCGACGCCGTCACGCTACCCCGCCAGGGACGCATGCTCGACATCGGCTGCGGTAACGGGGCCACGCTGCGGGCGTTCGGCCGGATCGCGCCGGCATGGTCTCTTGTGGGCACCGAGTTGGACGACCGCTGCCGCCGCCAGGTGGAATCCCTCCCGGGCGTCGAGGCCCTCTACACCTGCCCGCCGGACCAGGTGCCCGGATCGTTCGACGCAATCACGATGATCCACGTCTTGGAGCACATTCCCGCTCCCGGGCCGTTTCTGGCCGCCCTGCTGCTGAAAATGGCTGCCGGGGGCCTGCTCGTGCTGGAGCTGCCGCACCATGCGGCCAATCCCTTCGAGTTGTTGATCGCCGATCACTGCACCCACTTTACGGCGTCGACCGCCGCCGGCCTGTTGCAGTCGGCTGGCTACGACGTGCTGGTTGCGGCCGAGGATTGGATCCCCAAGGAACTGTCCCTCGTGGCCCGCCCTGGTCAAGGGACCAGGGTCACGGGCAAAGCCCCGCGACTGCGTCGCGGGGTCAAGGGGCGTGAAGGGTGCCAGCCACCAGCCGCCAGCCCTTCACCGGCCGCCACCGTCGCCGGGGCGCTGGCGTGGTTGGCCGCCACGGCGGCAGCCGCCAGGCAACTGGCCGCCCGCGGCGACATCGCGCTGCTGGGCACCTCGATTGCCGCCGGGTGGCTGTTCGCCGAATTGGACGGGGCGGTCCGCTTCTTCGTGGACGAGGATCCCGGCCGGGTGGGCAAGACGTACCTGGACCGGCCGGTCCATCATCCCAGCCAGGTTCCCGAGGGAAGCGTAGTATTCATCCCTCAGCCTCCCGCGCTGGCCGCGGCGATCTCGCGCCGCTTGGCCCGTCCCGGCGTCGTCTATCACTTGCCGCCGGGTGTCTAGTGTTACCGTAGCGGAGTCGCCGCCTGATCGGGGCCCGCAGCCCGGTAGACCCTTACGCCGTGCCGCAGCTTCATGCCGATCCCCGGGTACATGAGTTTTCCCGCGCGGCGAATGACGATCTCCAGCAGCGTGTGGGCCACCGAGCAGAAGTTCCGCAGCGTAAAGGCCTTGGTCGCGCCCTGCGCCCGCTCCTTGGGGACCACGGGAATTTCGACGCAAGTCGCCCCCATGTCCAGCAGCCGCGTGAGCAGGTCCGCCTGAAAGCCGAAGCCATACGCATTGGAGTGCCACCGCAGCACGTTGTAGCGGAGGTGTACGGCAACGCCGTTGTAGTACCGCAGTCGATGACCGCCGAGAAGGTTGATCAGGGTCGTGTAGGAGCGGGAGATGAGCCTGCGGGCGGGCGGCCGGGCGCCGGCGTCGGCATGGTACGTGGAAATGATGTCGGCCGCACCCAACCGCTGGAAGACGCTGAAGAGCGTCTCCTGCGTCTCCACGTCGTCGCCGCAGATCAAGCGGTAGTATTTGCCGCGACCCCAGAACGCCGCCTCGGCGTAGTTGTTCGCCAGCCCCTGGTTCTTCTCGTTGACCACCAGGGTGATGGGAATGTCGGGGTGCCGGGCCATGTACTGGCGAACCAGCTCCACGGAGCGGTCGGTCGAGGCGTCGTCCACGACCACCAGATCGAAGCTGCGGCCCGCTTGCCGGGCGGCCGCGACGGCCGTCTCGATCGACGCGATGACGCCCTGCTCCTCGTTGTAGCAGGCGACGAACAGCGTGAGATCGCACGCGTGGGCCGTTTCGCTCGGGGGGACAGTCATGGCGAGCCTTCCTTTGTCGTCGGGCGCACGGGGGTGGCCGCCGGCCCCGACGCATAGCGTTTTCCCAGGATGATCCAACGCGCGGCGTCGAAGACGCGCGCCAGCCGGAGGAAGCGCGCCACCTTGCCGCTCTTGAACCGGCCTTGCTCTTCCACCAGGTGCCCGCCGCGAACCAGCCTGGCGATCCGCAGGGCGGCGACTTCCCGGGCGCCGCAACAGCCGAGCAACTGTTCTTTAGACATCCGTCCGCCGCAGGTCAGGAGTTCCTCTAACATGCGGATCCGCAGCGAGGCGACATTCATGTTGATGAAATTGAAGTAGCCGAACGCCAGGGCCAGATAGGCCACGAGATTCATGGCCATAAGAGCGGCCAGGTCGGCCGGCGATGTCGCCATGTGCCGCAAAGCCCACAGGCTGACCGCCACGCCGGCCGCCAACCCGGCGAGAAAGCCGGCCGCCAGCGGGGGGTAGGGGCCGCGGCGCCCCGCCACCCGGCAGGCAATCAGGTGGGCCAGGCAATACGCGGCCAGGCCCGCCAGCGGCGCCAGTGCCAGCAGTGCATCGTCATCCACCACGGCGGCTCATCCTCCCTTGTCCATTTTCAGCAGCCGCAGCCAGCAAGAGAAGGTCCCGGCCCACAGCAGGCCCTTGGCGGTGAGTTGGTAGTTGCCGTCGGCCTGCGTCACCATCTTGTCGCGGAGCAGGGCAGCCAGGCGGACTTCGACGGGCGAGCGCCCCTCCAACAACGCCGCCAACTCGTCCCGGCTGCGTCCCTGCGGATTGGCCTGCGCCACGTCGAGCAGCAAGGTCATGCTCGGGCTTTGCTCTTCCAATGCGGAGTAGGCCACCACATAGGCCAGCGACAAGGCCACGTGGAACACGGCGAGGTGCGTGTACTGCCAGGGGCCCAGCGGCCCCGCCAGCCCGGCCCCGGGCCCCCAAGACATGGCGGCCAGCCCCAGCGGCAGCATGCCCAGCAGGATCGCCAACAGGGCCGCGGTCTGCCGTCTGGGGACCCTGATCCGCCACAGCACCCAGTGCACGAAAAAAGCGCCAGAAAACTGGGCAAGAGCCAGCCCGGCAATCCGCATGCGTCGTCGCTCCCCAGGCTTGTGCTGGGCCGGAAGGACACGCACAGCGATACGAGGTCTTACCGATTGTTGTGGCGCGTGTCAGTTCAGACCGCACGGAGTATAGCATAACTTCGGCATGATCGTCAAACCCGGTTGAATCCGCGCGGAATCGTGTGCGAAGTCCCCCGCATATCCTGGCCAAGCAGCCACAATGAGGAGCCTTCTCGTAAACTTCTGGGGGAGACGTTGCCAGACGGGGAGGCGTCACTTGATCGAATACCCGCGAACCGATCGTTTTGAGTCGGCGACGATCATCTTGCCCGTGATGAACGAGACCGTCTCGCTCGACGAGACGATCCAAATCATCCTCCGCGACGCGAAGGACAAGATCAAGGAACTGCTGATTGTCGTTTGTCAGCGCACCAGCCCGCAAGCCTTGGCCGTCGTGAGCCGCTGGCGGGAGCAGTTGCCCGATCTGGTAAGGGTCCACCAGCAGACATTGCCGCACCTGGGCGGGGCACTGCGGGAAGCTTTCGACCTGGCCCGCGGCAGCCACCTCGTCATGATGGCCAGCGACTTGGAGACTGATCCCAACGACGTGAAATTGCTGATTGCGGGGGCCCAGAAGAATCCTGCGGCCGTCATCGTCGCCTCGCGCTGGCTCGCGGGCGGAGCGTTCCACGGCTACTCGAAAGTCAAACTTCTCTGCAACCGCATCTTTCAGGTCTTCTTCTCCACGCTTTACGGGGCACGCTTGTCCGACATGACCTATGCCTTTCGCATCTATCCGACGAAGCTCGTGCAGTGCATACGCTGGCAGGAGCTAAGGCACCCGTTTCTCTTCGAGGCCCTCGTGAAGCCGTTGCGGCTCGGCGTGCAAGTGATCGAGCTGCCTTCCGTGTGGAGGACGCGCAGCGAAGGCGAGTCGCAGAATACTTTCCTGCGGAGCTTCGTGTACTTCCGCACCGGGCTGAAGACCCGCTTGACGAGCCGGCGATCGATCCTCAACGCGGAGGCCGCATCCCCATGAAAAAAGTCATCGTGACCACCACGATCCATCCGCCCACGGAGGCGATCGAAAAGTTCCAGTCGCTGGCCGGCTGGGAGCTGGTCGTTGTCGGCGACCAGAAGACGCCGGCCGATTATCGCCTGCGCCGCGGCATCTACGTCACTCCCGAAGAGCAGGCGAAATACGATCCGGCGCTCTCCGAGGCGATCGGCTGGAACTGCATCCAGCGACGGAGTTTTGGGCTGCTCTGGGCCCACGACATGCAGGCCGACGTTGTGGCCGTGGTCGACGACGACAATATTCCGCTGGCAGGCTGGGGCGAGGACCTGCTGGTCGGTCGCGAGGTCGAGGTCGATTACTTCCAGACCGATCTGCCCGCCTTCGACCCGCTCGGCGCGACGAACCACCACCGGCTGTGGCATCGCGGCTACCCCTTGCAGCTTCTGCCCAGGCGCGACTACAGGCGAAAGGCCCGCAAGACGCTGCGGGTGGACGTGCAGGCCGACTTCTGGAACGGCGATCCGGACATCGACGCCGTCTGCCGCATGGAGCACGCCCCGGAATGTCGCTTCGATCCGGGCTGCTTCCCGATGGCCGCCGACAAGATGGGCCCTTTCAATTCACAGAACACGTTTCTCCGCGGCGTATGCCTGAAGGACTATTTCCTCTTCCCGCACGTCGGCCGCATGGACGACATTTGGGCGGCGTACTACCTGCAAGCCAAGGGCTATCGCGTGGCCTGGAACAAGGCCTCGGTCTACCAGCAGCGGAACGTCCACGACCTCGTGCGCGACATGCGCCAGGAGTATCTCGGCTATGAGAACAACTTGAAACTGGTGCACGACCTGGCGGCTGACGCCGAATCCTTGCTGGCCTATCTGCCGGGCCGCTCCGCCTGGGCCTTCCAACTCTATCGGCGGCACTTCGCCTGCGGGGAAGAGCGGAAGACAGGCTTCCCCTGCGAGTTCCTCATGCCCTTGGCGGCAGCGCACCTGGTGCAGTAGCAACAAGGAGTACGCGCCGTGAGCACCGTTGCACTGCCATCCGGCGTGTCGCGCCTGCCGGCCGCGCCGGCAAGGATTGCCGTGCTCGGGCTGGGAGCCCTTGCCGTCTATGCGTGTTTTTCCACGTTCGCCGCGCCCGCCGGCTCGACGGGCGTCGTCGACAGCGAGCTCTTCCGGTACTTTGCTGCGACCAACTTCGCCTATGGCGGCTCAGCCCTTGATCTGAGCGTCATGAGCCCGTTTCAGGGGCTTGCCGGGTTGAGCGAGCCGCTCGGGGTGTGGGTCAACCCGGCCTACGTCCTGCCCCACATCCTCGCCTGTGCGGAGCCGAATTCGTGGGGGTTGATCGTGATGATGTTTCTCATGGGGCTGGCGACCTTCTTTCTGGGGCGTGCCATGGGTTTGCCTGCGTGGCCGGCGATGCTCGCTGCCCAATCGCTGGTCATTTTCTCCTTCCCGCCGATCTATTCCTGGTCGCAAGGCATCACGCATCTCAACGGAGTGCTGCTCTACCGGCTCACGTTCGGCACCGCGGTGCCGACCATTCTGGGGACGCTGCTGCTTGCCGTGTTCAGCGGCCTCGGAAAGGCATCCACCCGCTGGAATATCGCCGCTGTCGTGCTCATGCCCTGCCTGGTCGTGTACTCGGTGTTGTGCGACCCGCTCTATACCCTGGTGTTCTTTTGCCCGATTGCCGTCTTGCTGGCCGGCGTCTTTTTCGGCAGCGGCTCCCGCTCGGTGTTTCGCTGGCGCGCGATCGGGGCGCTGGTCTGCCTGCTGGTCTGCCTCGCCTGCAATCTGCACGGCTTCTACCGCGCGGTGACCGGCTACGCGGCACGGGCCGTGTTCCCCAACGAGCTATATGTCGAGGTCCAGCAGTGGGACCTGTACACGGGGTTGCTCTTCCAGGGAGGCCTGGCGACGGCGGGCGTCATGCTGCTGATAGTTAGCTGCAGCGTGGCGGCGGCGTGTGGAACCGCACAATCCCGCGGCTTCGCCATTTCCGTGCTCGTTTTTCTAGGCGGCGTCACCGCGGCCAGCCTGGTCTACGTCTACAGTGGAATCCATTGGGGCCTGCCGCTGCCGGTGTACTTCGAGGTCGCCGCGCAACCCGCTTACGCGGTCGCCGGCCTGCTGGGGTTGTGGATCGGCCGGAAGAGGCTGGCGGCCCGCTTCCCGGCGTGGAAACTTCGCGTCCCGCGGGCTCTTTCGGGTCCGGACGTCCAGTCGGCGCTGGTATATGTATCCATTTTCGCGCTTCCCTTGGCGGGAATGACATGGGTGCTGGCCGCGTGTGCTGCCAGCCCACCCGGGGCTGCCGGGGGTAGAAACGGCGATGCGGATCAACCCAGGGGAATTGTGCGGTATCTTCAGGACGAGCTGGCCATCGGAGAGGACGGGCGTTTTCGTGGGTCGGTTGCCAGCGTCGTCGGCGTCCCGGGGGGGGGCCTGATGGCCCGCTACGGCGTCCCCGCAGAGGCGCCGTTCAGCAAGGCGCACATCAATTTCCTCCAGGAATCCTACCTGCGCAGCTTCGATCCGCACTTCTTCCTGGCGGGCTTCTGGAGCCTCCGCATCCCGACCCTCGAAGACAACTGCCAAATGGTGACGCCGCCCTTCCATTTCCTGGTGAGCCGCGCGCTTTCTCGTCCCCAGGACTATCACTCGCGGAATTGGACGTTCATCACCAAGGCGAACCCCAAACTCCTGGCCGCCTTGGGCGCGCGCTTCCTGCTGGCAGACAGTCCGCAGTCGGACCCGCGCTTGAGCCTGCGCGCCCGCCAGAGCAACGCCGACGGCGTCACCGTCTACGCCTACGAGATCCAGGGAGCCAACCTGGGGGGCCTGTCGCCGGTGCGAACGGTCGTTTCCACCGATGCCGCGGAGACCATCTCGCGGATGACCGGCGACGATTTTCGCTTTGCGGACACGGCCGTCGTCGATGTCCCCTTGCCCGGCAGCCTGGTCCGCGCGGACGAGGGCGCGCTCTATTTCGAGCATGGGGGCGTGCGTGTGCGGGCCAAGAGCCAAGGTCCGGCCCTGTTGGTGTTGCCCGTCCAGTTCTCCAACTCCTTGCGCATCCTGGAAACGAAGATGAACTCCAGGCAGGCGCCCGTCCGTTTCCAGCGCGTGGACTTGCTCCTGGCGGGGCTTCTTTTCGAGGGCCGGATCGACGTCAAGTTCGCCCACGTCTTTGGTCCGTTCCGCGGCACGGACGGCCGGATGCGCGACATCGAGGACTGCCGGCGGCTCGGGATTCGCGAAACCGGCGAAATCCCCTACCCCCCGAACTACCAGCCCCTCGGCCCCGGCGGACGATGCTTCGAGGGCATTCATGAAATTGCCCTCCCTCGGCCGGGGAACTGAAGGTATCATCGCTGGCATGCTCGATGCGCAGTGAATGCCCGGGCTAAGCCTGGCCAATGACGCTGGGGCGCGAAAAAGCCGGCGCGAGGGACGGACCATGAAGTTGTTGCGGGCGGCCGTTTTCCTGGATCGGGACGGCGTGCTCATCGAGGACCGGGGCCTGCTGGTCGACCCGGCCGGGATCCACATCCTGCCCGGCGTCCCGGCCGCCTTGCGGAAGCTGAAGGAGGCGGGCTTCTTCCTCGCGGTGGTCAGCAACCAGGCGGTGGTCGCCCGCGGCCTGATCAGCCCGCGCGACCTGGACGCCCTGAACAGCCGCATCCGCGGCCTGCTGCAGGCGGCCGGGGCGCCGCCCCTGGATGCGGCCTACTTCTGCCCACACCACCCCGAAGCCGCCCTGCCGCAATACCGCGTGGTCTGCGACTGCCGCAAGCCCCGGCCGGGATCGCTGCTACGGGCCGCCCGCGAGCACGGGCTTGATCTGGCGGCTAGTTTTATGGTGGGAGACCGCATGACGGACGTTGCCGCCGGAGCGGCGGCGGGCTGCCGCACCGTGCTGGTCCAGACCGGCCAGCACGATGCCCCGCCCATTTTCACAGCCCTTACCCCCGGGGCAGGCACCATGCGAAGCACAGTCGCGGGCACCTCTCCCGGAGGGAGAGAGGAGGATTTCGCGGCCGCTGCGAAGCCGCAAGCGGCAGTTGCCGCCTCGCCGAACCATATCTGTGCCGATCTGCCGGCTGCCGCCGACTGGATCCTGGGGGAACGATGAAAGCGATGGTCCTTTGCGCAGGATACGGCAGCCGCCTGGGCGCTCTGACGCGGGAGGTCCCCAAGCCGATGCTCGCGCTGGACGAGCACCCGCTCTTGGAATACCTCCTGTGCCATCTCGCGCGGCACGGCTTCCGCGAGATCGCCGTCAACTTGCACTTCATGCCCGAGGTCATCCGCGACTACTTCGGCGACGGCTCCCGTTGCGGGGTCCGGCTCAGCTACACGTACGAGCCGGATCTGCTGGGGACGGCGGGCGGGGTGAAGAATGTCGCCGGCTTCCTGGCGGATGAGGGGGCCTTCCTCGTGCAATACGGCGACGTGGTGACCAGCCAGGATTTTGCCGCCATGCTCCGCTTCCATCAGGAGCGCCGCGCCCTGGCCACCCTGCTGGTCCATTGCCGCCGCGCGTCCAACAGCGCCGTGAGCATGGACGCCGAGGGGCGGATCGTGGGTTTCCTGGAGCGGCCCAGCGAAGCCCAGCGGGCGGCGGTCCCCTCGACCTGGGCCTTCTCCGGCGTAACGATCTGCGATCCGGACCTCTTGGGCGAGATCCCACCGCAGACCGCTTGCGACCTGCCCCGCGACATCTTCACGCGATTGGCGCCCACGGGCCGATTGTTCGCGTTTCCCTTGACGGGCCAGCGATGCGCCGTCGATTCTTCCGAGCGCCTGGCCGAAGCCCGCGCCGCCGTCCGCCAGGGGCATTTCCGCCTGGACTGATCGGGCAAGAAACTACTGCGGAGCCGGCTCCGCCGGCCGCGTCCGCACCAGCGCCAGCCCCAGCAACAGGCTCAGCCAGAAAAGGATGCCCGCAGCCCTGGCGACCGGGCAGGCCAGCAGGCTCAACGCCGTCAGCCAGACACCGATCACCGCCCAGGCCACCGCTTGATGGTGCCGGCAGCGGTACAGCACGACCGCCAGGGCCGGCGTGGCCGCCGTCAGGTGGTAGCTCCAGACCACGGGCGAGAACCAGAGCGTCGCCAACACCACCAGGGCGATCTGGGCCGGCAGTTCGTCGGACCCCTGCCGCGGCGGGCTGCCCTTCCGGTCGCGCCGGCAGAACGCGGCGATCCCCGCCGCCAAGAGGGCCGTCGTCCCCAGAAACACCGCCTGGAGTTGCTGCGGCGTCAGCTCGGCCAAGATCACGCGCCGTCGGGCGGGGTCCATCGGATTGCCGTGCGACGACAGCAGGCGGCGGACGGTCACCGCCAGCGACTGGTTCGTCGGCCGGTCCTCCTCCCCGACCCGCTCACGGGCCAGTTGCCGGTACATCGTGGCGGTCACCCCGCGATGCCACCATGCCGCGTGTTCGCGCCAGGCCCCCCCGGGACCGAAGGCCGCCAGCGACAGGACTACATCGAAGAGCACGGTAAAGCCCAGGGCCAGCGACGCGGAGCCCCAGCGGCGTTTCAGGAGCAAGTAGCCCACGCCCAGCAGCGGCAGGAGCTTCAGCCAGGAGGCCAGTCCCAGCAGGAGTCCGCCGGACCAGGTTCGACCGCGGCACGCCCGCAACAGCCCGGCCGCCATCAGCCAGACCATCAGCACGTGGAAACTGCCCAGGCACAGGCCGTCGATCGCCAGCGGCGCCGCGAGCAGGCCCGCCACGAGGACGGAGTGGCGACTGGCGGGGTCGTCCCCGGCGAGCAGTTGGCCGTGGATTGTCCGCAACAGCCCGAACCAACTCCAAGTCCCGACGGCATACCAGATTGCGGCCCCTAGCGGCAGCGGCAGCAACGCGAAAAAGACCCAGGGCACGTCTGCCGATGGCCAGTAGCGGATCAAACACGAGGTCGGATCGCGGCTGCCGTGCTCCAGTACGTGCCGCCCGGCCTTGCAGAACCCGGTGAAATCGGTGCAGCCGTCGCCGACGACCCGCGCCACCGCAATCCCAAAGCCCAGCAAGAACGCCGCGACGAGCACTCCCCAGCCCAGCCATTCCCAGGGGATGCGGGCGAGAACGGCCGGACGGCGGGGACGAGCGATACCCCCTCCAGCGATGTACGCCGGCCCAGCGGAATCGGAGGCACTCGCCGTCGGGGACTGCATGGCGGCCGTCATCATCCCCGAGAACAGCCGGCCGGGCAAGGCCGATTTCAGCAAACAGGCACTGCGGCACCGCGGATATTCATCCGCAACTCATCCCTGACCCCTGCCCCCCGATCCCCTTCAGCAGGTCACGTGGACCAGGGCCGCCTTGCGCTGCTTCGAGCGATTGTAGCCCTCGGCCAGCTTGGGCGTGGCAAGAATCTCGCAACGGATCGCCCGCTGGCTCAAGTACCGCTGGGCGTCGTCGGTCAAGTGCGCCTTTCCCTCCTTGCCGGCGCCGACGAACAGCACCTCCGGCCCGCCCTTGCAGACCAGCTCCAATTCTTGCGGCCCGATGATGTGTGCGTCGCCGTACGCCTTCTTGGCCAGCGATTTATCGCGGGGTTTCACCTTGCCGCTCACGGGGATGTAGATGTCGTGGGTGTAGCTCTTCTGTCCGACGACGACCTCGCCGAAGGCGACCCGCGTGATGTCCAAGTAGGTGGGCCGCACGGCGAAGCGCTTCTTGAAGGGGCTACGGCCGGAGCGTTTGCGGGCCAAAGCCACCGCGCCCAGCACCACGGCGTCGTCTCCGAGGGCCGAGAGCAGCACGCGGCCGCAGTCGCGGGCCCCCGGCAGCCGGTCGGACCCGACCACGTTCTCGACGATCGGCATCATGAAATCGCTGCACGCCTCGATCAGTCCGCCCCCGAGCACAATCACCTCGGGGTCCACCAGGTGCCGCACCGTGAGGCAGGCATAGCCCAGCACCTCGGAGGCGTGGCGGACGACTTCCGTCACCAGCGGGTCCTCGGCCTTCAGCGCCTTGCGGATCGCACCGCTGCGGATGACGCTCAAGTCCCCGCCGGCCAATTCCCCGAGCAAGCTCGTGCGGCCCGCGGCCAGGGCCTGGCGGATGTCGCGCTCGATGGCGGAGCGGCTGGCCAAGGCCTCCAGGCAGCCGCGATTCCCGCAGCCGCACTTCGGGCCGCCGATCTCGGCGACGATGTGCCCGATCTCGCCGGCCGATTCCCGCGCCCCCCGCCAGAGCTTTCCGTTCCGCACAATCCCCGCGCCGATGCCGGTGCCGACCCAAATCCCCACGGCGCTGGCGGCCTTCCGCGCGGACCCCAGCCACGACTCGCCGAGCGTGCCCAGGTTCCCGTCGTTCCCCACCGCCACCGGCACGTGAAAACAACCCTCTAAGTGCGCCCCGAGGACCACGCCCGTCAGACTCATGTTGGGCGTGACGATCACGCGGGCCGCATCGGGGTCGACCACGCCGGGCACGGCCACGCCGATGGCCGACAGGTCGCTCGGCTCGACCTTGGCCTCTTCCAATGCATCGGCCATGACCACCTCGATGACGGCCAGCACCTGTTCCGGGCCGCCAGGGTACCCGCTTGCGGGTCGCGGCGTGGGACGGCGGCGCCGCTCCAGGATCTCGCCCGACTCCCGCACCACCGACGCCTGCACCTTCGTGCCGCCGATGTCCACGCCCAAGTACAGCCGCTCGCTCCGCTCCCCCCGTCCCATGGCCGCCCCCCCTTTCGACGGTAATGTGGCACAGGCTTCCAGCCTGCAATCCCTGAGAACCGGCAAGATGCTCATTCTACCCAGCCTCGAAGGGAATTGTAGCTCTCCGCGGGCCCTCGCCCAGGGTGTCTCGCGTGAAACCCACTGATAGGCCGTATAGGACCTGTGGGACCTATCTCCGCCGAGCCTGTCCCGCCAGAAAGTACTGCCTTTTAGAAACCCCTGAGTTGACACCACCCCCTGCGCCCATTAGCCTAGAGTCGTACTGGTCTCGTCTTTTGCGGCAGCACTCGGAGCGGTCTATGGCCAAGCGGAGAGTCGACTACACGGAGATTCTCATTCGCCAGGGGGTGGTCAGTCGGGAGCAGGTGGCCGAAGCCCAGCAGATGGTGAAGGACTCGGGAATCAAACTCCCGGAGGCGCTGGTCCGGCTGGGCTACGCGACCGGCGAAGAGGTGATGCGGGCAGTGGCCGAGGAGCACGGCCTGACTTACGTGAACCTCAACGAGGTGGTCATCCCGCCCTCCGTTGTGGAGTTGGTCCCCGAATCGGTTGCCCGGGAGAATTCGGTGCTCCCGCTCTCCGAGGGGGAGGGACGCCTGACGGTGATCGTCAGCGACCCCATGGAAATCGACACGCTGGACAAGCTGCGATTCATCCTCAACCGCCAGATCGACGTAGCCCTGGCCCCCCGCGAGAGCATCCAGGAGGCCATCAACCGCTACTACGGCCAGACAGTCGGCGAGAGTGCCGACTCGATGCTGCAAGAGTTTACCGACACGGCGATCGACTTCACCGAAACGGTGGACGACGGGCTGAAGGGGGAGGAGGAAATCGACGAGTCCAGCGCCCCGATCGTGCGACTGGTCCAATTGATCATCACGGAGGCGGTGCAGCTTCGCGCGTCGGACATCCACATCGAGCCGTTCGAGGACCGGATCCGCGTGCGGTACCGCATCGATGGTCTGTTGATGGAGCGGGACAGTCCCCCCCGCCGGCTCCTGGGGGCCATCCTCTCCCGCATCAAAATCCTTGCCCGACTCGACATCGCCGAGCGGCGGCGGACCCAGGACGGCCGCATCAAGGTCACGGTCGGCGAGAAGGAGTTGGACCTCCGCGTGAGCGTGATCCCCACCAGCCACGGCCAGTCGATCGTGATGCGGATCCTGGACAAGGACAACATCAAGGTCGGCCTGCGGCAACTGGGTTTTTCGGAGGAGGATTACCAGAAGGTCCGCGGCCTGATCCAACGCCCAAACGGCATCATCCTGGTCACCGGACCGACGGGGTCCGGCAAGACGACGTCGCTTTATGCCGCGTTGAACGAATTGAACACGCCGGACCGCAAGATTATCACCGCCGAAGACCCGGTGGAATACTACCTGCCGGGGGTAAACCAGGTGGAGATTCGCCACGAGATCGGGCTGGACTTTGCGCGGGTGATCCGGGCCATGTTGCGTCAGGCACCGAACGTGATCTTGATTGGCGAGATGCGAGACTTGGAGACGGCACAGGCTGGAATTCAGGCTTCCTTGACTGGACACTTGGTATTCAGTACTCTACATACGAACGATGCGCCCAGTGCTATTACACGTCTCATAGACATGGGTGTACCCCCCTACTTGGTGTCAAGCAGCATCGTCGCCGTCATGGCACAACGCCTCGTCCGCATCGTCTGCCAAAAATGCAAGCAACCCTACACCCCCACCGAAAATCAAATCCAGGCCACCAGCATCACCCCCGAAATGCTGGCTTCCGCCACCTTCTTCAAGGGACGTGGCTGCGGCAATTGCCAGGGCACCGGCTATCGCGGCCGCTTGGGAATATTCGAACTTATGATGATGTCCCCCAAAGTCCGGGAGCTGACGTTCAACCAGGCCCCAACCGAGCACATCCGCCGGGCAGCCGTCGCCGAGGGTATGAAAACGCTGTACTGGGACGGGATCGGAAAGATCCTTCGCGGTGTGACAACCTTCGAGGAGGTATTGCGCACCGCCAAACGATCCGAGTCCGACTGACCATAACTACCATAATCAGGATAAGAATCGCCGTTTTTGTTGGCGATTGCCCTGGATCTGCGAATAATCCTCACGCGGAAGGGCAGTGGTACCGGGGACAGAAAGCGGTTCCTCATCTCTTGACTCTTCGCGATTAGCCCCCACCCCTCCGGAAGAAGCTCGTTATGGGCACTATTCTGATCGACAAACTGCTGCATACGACCGTCAAGCGGAAGGCCAGCGACCTGCACTTGGCGGTCGGCCAGCCGCCGGTGCTGCGGATCGACGGCCGGTTGAAGCGGCTGGAGACCAAGGTCCTCGAGCCCGAGGACACGGCTGCGCTGATGAAGAGCATCGCCCCGGAGCGTTGCCAGCGGGAGCTTCAGGAAGTGGGCGGGAGCGATTTCGGTTTCGCGTTCGGCGACCTGGCCCGCTTCCGCGTCTCGATCTTCAAGCAGAAGGGCCACGTGGGCCTGGTTTTGCGGCAGATCCCGGTGAAGTTGCTGAACTTTCAGGAACTGGGCACCCCGCCGGTGCTCAAGGACCTCATCATGCGGCCCAGGGGACTGGTGCTGGTGACGGGGCCGACCGGTTCGGGCAAGACGACCACGCTGGCGGCGATGGTCGACTATCTGAACCAGAGCGTCGACCACCACATCATCACCATCGAGGACCCCATCGAGTTCTACTTCCAGCATGCCAAGTCGACGGTCAACCAGCGTGAGATCGGCGTCGACGTGCCGACCTTTGCCGAGGCCATTCGCCGCGCCCTCCGCCAGGACCCCGACGTGATTCTCGTCGGGGAAATGCGGGACTTGGAGACCATCGAGGCGGCGATCACCGCGGCGGAAACCGGCCACGTCGTCTTTGCCACCTTGCACACCACCGGCGCCCAGGGCACGGTCAACCGCATCATCGACGTGTTCCCGACCAACCAGCAGGAGCAGATCCGCGTGCAGTTGTCCACCTCGGTCATCGGCATCCTTTCGCAGGCATTGATGCCGAAGATCGGCGGGGGGCGGGTCGCCGCCTATGAAATGCTCGTCGTGACGCCGGCCATCGCCAACCTGATTCGCGAAAACAAGACCTACCGCATCACCTCGTCGATCCAGACCGGCCAGAAACTCGGCATGCAACTGCTGGACGATCACATGTTCCGCCTCTGGCGGCAGGGAATCGTGGACAAGAAGGAGATTCTTTTCCGGGCCAACAACGTGGACGACTTGACGATGCGGATCGCCCGGGCCGAGCGCGGCATTTTCGAGGACGAGGAGGACCAGCGGGGGCGGAAGGACGAGGGATGAAGGCGGCAGGACGTTTAGCGGCCGGGCTTGCCCGGCGCCCGGTTTAACGGCCGGGCCTTTGCAGCGGGAGAACCAGTGATGGCCTTGCGGCGGATCGGACAAATTCTGGTGGACCTGGGCTTCCTCAGCGAGGACCGCTTGGAGGCGGTGCTCGAGGAGCAGCAGCAGCGGCCGGGCGAGCTGTTCGGGCAGATCGCCATCGGCATGGGCCTGTTGACCGACGAGCAACTGGCCCAGGGGCTGGCCGAGCAGATGGGCATGCAGGTCATCAGCCTGGCCGACGTGGTGGTGCCCTCCGACGTGTTGGCCCACATCACCCAGCCGATGGCCCAGCTCTACCGCATTGTTCCCGTCAGCTTCAAGGACCACACGCTGACCATCGCCATGTGCGATCCGCAGAAGCTGTCGATCATCGACGAGCTGCGGAGTTTCCTGGGCTACGACATCCGCGCGGTGGTGGCGACCGAGAAGGACGTGACGCGGGCGCTGGACCGCTACTACGCGGCGGGGGGCGAGAGCGTCGAGACGCTGATCGCCGACATGGAGCAGGACACCGCGCTGGCGGCGGCGGCGGAGGCCCTCAGCAAGAGCGGGGCGCTGGACCTGACCAGCGTCGAGGCCCTGGCCGACAGCGCCCCGGTGCGGAAGCTCTTGAACATGGTGCTGCTGTTGGCCATCAAGGACCACGCCAGCGACTTGCACTTCGAGCCGTTCGAGAACGAGTTCAAGATTCGCATCCGCGCCGACGGCGTGCTCTACGAGATGGTGCCCCCCCCGCGGCACCTGGCCTTCGCCATCACCACCCGCATCAAGGTCATGGCCAACCTGGACATCGCCGAGCGGCGGCTGCCGCAGGACGGCCGCATCCGCCTGACCGTGGGCGGGCACCCCGTCGACCTGCGCGTCAGCGTGCTGCCCACCATGTTCGGCGAAAGCGTGGTGATGCGCGTGCTGGACCGCTCGGTGGTCATGCTCGACCTGGCCACCATCGGCATGGACGCCATCACCCTGGGCAACTTCCGCGAGATCATCCGCAAGCCCAACGGGATCGTGCTGGTGACCGGTCCGACGGGCTCGGGCAAGACCACCACGCTCTACGGGGCGCTGAACGAGCTGAACGTCATCGAGGACAAGCTGATCACCACCGAGGACCCGGTGGAGTACGAGATCGACGGCATCGTGCAGATCCCCATCGACCCGGCCATCGGCAACACCTTCGCGCAGTGCCTGCGCTCGATCCTCCGCCAGGACCCGGACAAGATCCTGGTGGGCGAGATCCGCGACCTGGAGACGGCCGAGATCGCGGTGCAGGCCTCGCTCACCGGGCACATGGTCTTCAGCACGCTGCACACCAACGACGCGGCCAGCACCGTCACCCGGCTGCGCGACATGGGGGTGCCGCCGTTCTTGATCACCGCCACGCTGGAGGCCGTGCTCGCCCAGCGGCTGGTCCGCAAGATCTGCAAGGAGTGCCGCGAGCAGACCATGCCCACCACCGAAATCCTCTCCATGCTCGACCTCACGCCCGACGACGTGCTGGACAAGAAGTTCTATCGCGGGCGGGGCTGCGCCGCCTGCAACAACACCGGCTTCAAGGGCCGCAGCGGACTGTTCGAGCTGCTGGTGATCAACGACCAGATCCGCGAGCTGATCAACCGCAGCGCCTCGACCGAGCAGATCCGCGACCTGGCGCTGCAGACGGGCATGCGCTCGCTGCGCGTCGCCGGCCTGGAAAAGGTCTTCGGCGGCACGACGAGCATCGACGAAGTCATCCGCGAGACGGTACACGACTAAGCAGGGATTGGGGTTAGAGAGCCGGGGGCGTCAGCCCCCGGATAGGGATCAGCGAGCCGCTTGCGGCCTCGCACTGGAGCCAGTACCATGCCGACTTTTCAATTCGAGGCGATGGATCAGTCGGGGCAGGAAATCCGCGACGTGATCGAGGCCGCCAGCCAGGACGAGGCCCAGGCCACGATCCGCCAGATGGGCTACTTCGTGACCAAGCTCAGCGTCAAGAAGTCCCGCAAAGGCGCGGGCGAGAAGAAGGTGGCCCAGAAAAAAGGCAAGACCTTCGCCCTGGGCGGCGTGAAACAAAAAGTCCTCACCACCTTCACCCGCCAATTGGCGATCCTGCAGGACGCCGGCCTGCCCATCCTCCGCAGCCTGAAGATCCTCGAGGGGCAGTCCCGGCCCGGCGCCCTGAAAAACTGCCTCATCGACGTGTGCGACGAGATCGAGAGCGGCTCCACCCTCTCCGAGGCCATGGCCAAGTCGCCCAAGGCCTTCAACCGCCTGTACGTGAACATGATCAAGGCCGGCGAGGCCGGCGGGGCGCTGGAGGTCATCCTCAAACGGCTCGCCGAATTCCAGGAACGCGCCCAGGCCCTCCGCCGCAAGGTCAAGGGCGCCATGATCTACCCGATCTTCGTGATCACCTTCGCGGTGGGCATCCTGACCTTCATCATGTGGAAAATCGTGCCGCAGTTCGAGAAAATCTTCAAGGACTTCGGCACGACCTTGCCCGGCATGACGATCCTGCTGATCAACATGTCCCACTGGGTGTTGAACAACTGGTATCTCATCCCCGGCATCCCGGTGGGCATTTGGCTCTTCATCAAGCTCCTGCGGAAGTTCGGGCCGGGCCGCATGGGCTGGGACCTCTTCTCCCTGAAAGTCCCCATCTTCGGCCAGCTCGTGGAGAAGAACATCGTCGCCCGCACCATGCGGACCCTCGGCACCCTGGTGGCCAGCGGCGTGCCGATCCTCGAGGCCCTGCACATCACCCGCGAGACCTCGGGCAACGCCGTGTTCGAGACGATGTACGGCAAGGTCTACGACTCGATCCGCGAGGGCGAGTCCATCGCCAAGCCGCTGAAGGAATACTCGGGGACCAAATTTCACCCCTTCGCCCTGTTCTTCTGGACCTTTTTCATCCCGCTCGTGGGCGGCCTGTTGTACATCACGCGCTGCCGGCAGCGCGTGCTGGACGACATGGTCGTCAACATGGTCGACGTCGGCGAGGAGACCGGCGAGCTGGACACCATGCTCTACAAGGTCGCCGACAACTACGACGAAGAAGTCGCCGTGCTGACCGAAAGCCTCACGCGGCTCATGGAGCCGCTGTTGATCATCATCCTGGGCGTGATGGTGGGCTTCATCGTCATCGCGCTGTTCCTGCCGCTGATCGCCCTGATCTCGAACCTCAGCGGCGGCGGCGGAGGCGGTAAGTGAGCAGGGATTGGGGATTTGAGATTTGAGATTTGAGATTGGGGATTTCAAGCCGCTTGCGGCTTCGCACGAGTGAAAAGGAGTGAGGAATGAAAACGGATCGCGCACCTCGATTCGCAATCCTCTCGTTCCCACGCTCTGCGTGGGAACGCCTTGAGCGGACGCTCCGCGTCCTTTCCCAGGCCAGCCGGCAGCGCCCGGTCTTCCCGTTCCCGGGGCCGCAGAGCGGCCAACCAGTGCGTTCCCACGCAGAGCGTGGGAACGAAGAGTTTCGCCGCCGCGCCTTCACCCTGATCGAGCTGCTGACGGTGATCGTGATCATCGGCATCCTCACCGGGCTGTTGGTGGCGGCGGCCGTCCCGGTCCGCATCCTGGTCCTCAACTGGCGGATGAAATCGGAAATCAAGCAAATGGAGCTGGCCGTGGAGCGGGTCCGCACCGACCTGGGCGGCGGCCAGTACCCGCCCGACAGCACCAATTCCAACGACTTCTGGCAGTTCTTCCGCCGGGCCTTCCCCCGCTGCTCCTTCTCGGCCAACAATCCGCCGTCGGGCGTGACATTGCCGGGCACGCCGGCCGAGGCCCTGGTCTTCTGGCTCGGCGGGATGCGCGACAGCAACGGCAACTTCGTCGGCTTCAGCGCCAACCCCGTCAATCCCTTCGACACCACCAGCAGCACCGGCCGCATCGGCCCCTTCTTCGATTTCGACCGCACGCGGCTCGGGCCGGGCGCCACCAGCGGCAGCAGCAGTTTCAGCAGCAACCCCTGGAACTGGGCCTACTACCCGCAAAACAACATCACCACGGTCGCCTCGAACAGCGGCAACCCGATCACCGCCAGCGTGCCGCCAGCGGCCGGCAGCGCGCCCCAGCCCTACACGTATTTCAAGGCCGTGGGAGGCGGAACGGCCGGCTCCTATTACAACGGCACGAGCACGCAACCCTCCTGCAACTACGCCACGCCGTTCCTCGACGCGGCGGCCATGAGGACCGCCAGCGCCTCGGGCAGCTCGGCGTATATTTGGATCAACCCGCAGTCCTTCCAGTTGCTCTGCCCCGGCCTGGACGGCATTTACGGGGCCACCACCGACAGCAACCCACCGGCTTACCCCGACGGCACGAACTACGGCCAGAACACGCTGGACGACATCACCAACTTCTCCAAGGGCAGCAAGCTGGAGAGCGACATGCCGTAGTGAAAAGGGATTGGGGATTAGGGATTAGGAATTAGAGAGCCGGGGGCGTTAGCCCCCGGATCAAGGGTGAGATCAGAGGTGCGGACATGAAAAGGGACCGGAGGATGAATAGCGGGCGACAGAGCTCGATTTGCGATTTCAGATTTGCGATTTCAGATTTCCAATTTCAAGTCCGCAATCTGCAGTCTGAAATCCGCAATCCCCAATCCGCAATCCCCAATCCCTCCTCTTCCCCCCGCCGCGGTTTCACGCTGGTCGAGCTGCTGGTGGTGGTCGTGGTCATCGCCATGTTGGCGGGGATTACGCTGGCGGCCTTGCGGAAGGCCCAGGACGCGGCCCGCCTGACCCACACCAAGGCCACCATCGCCAAGCTGGACCGGATCATCATGGCGAAATACGAGTCCTACCGCACGCGGCGGCTGCCCATCAATTTCAGCGGCCTGTCGCCGCCGAACGCGGCCGCGCTGCGGCTCTTCGCCATCCGCGACCTGATGCGGATGGAAATGCCCGAGGGGTTCGCCGACGTCTCAAGCCCGCCGCAGGACCTGGGCCAGGCCGCCAACCACACGGTGAGCACGAACCTTCCCACCGGCACCTACCAACTCAACGAGCCGTCCTTGCAGCGCATCTACCAGGGCGCGATGCCGAAGCAGCCCGTGGACCATGAGTCTCCAAAGTGCCTTTACATGATCGTAATGGCCGGCAATCCGGAAAACCGCGCGTTGTTCAGCCAGGACGAGATCGCCAACGTCGACGGCGGCGTCGACCCCAACTACCCCAACGGCCTGCCCTGCTTCGTCGACGGCTGGGGAAAGCCGATCGCCTTCCTCCGCTGGGCGCCGGGCTTCTCCGCGCCGCTGCCGGGCCAGTCGCCGGCGTCGGGCGCCCTGGGCTGGTCGGACATTCAAATCGCCGACCGGACCGGGCACCACGACCCGTTCGACCCGCGGGGCATCGACCCGCTGGCATACCAGTTGTTCCCGCTCATATACGCGGGCGTGCTCTACCACGACAGCAACGGAGACCACTACGGCGTCACCGAAGGGGTCTTCTCCGCGGCGCTCGACCCGTACTACAGAAACGACAACCTTAGCAGCCTGCCCGGGACGGTTACCAGCGGCTTTCCCACCACGAACCACCACATCGAGTCGCGGTGACGGCAGGGAGGGATTAGGGATTGGGGATTGGAGAGCCGGGGGCGTTAGCCCTCGGATCAGGAGCGGGGATTGGGGATTAGAGGTGCGGACATGCGAAGGGACAAGACAGTGAACAGCGGGCGACAGAGTTCGATTTGCGACTTCAGATTTGCGATTTCAGATTTCCAATCCAGAATCCGCAATCTGCAATCTCAAATCCCCAATCCCCAATCCCCAATCCCCAATCCCTCTTCTTCCCCCCGCCGCGGGATCACCCTGGTCGAGCTGCTGGTGGTGCTGGTGATTCTGATGATCATGGCCAGCGCGACCATCCCGCGGCTGCGGCCGATGTCGGACCGCGCGCGGACGCGGGAGGCGGCCCGCAGCGTCCAGCTCTACGTCAATTCGGCCCGCAACCTGGCCATGACCACCGGGCGGACCTGCGGGGTGATGATCGAGCGGCTGCCGACCGTGCATGACAGCGACAACTGCGAACTCTGCTCGATGACGCTCACGCAGGTCGAGACGCCGCCCCCCTACGCCGGCGACAGCCTGGCCTCGGTCGGCACCGTCACGCTGAAACCCCCGCCTGACAACTTCAACTATTACGTCACTTTCGCGTACTCAACGTCGGTCGACGGCAGCCTCAGCGGCATCGTCCACCAGTACGACCTGATCCAGTTCAACTTCCAGGGGCCCTGGTACACGATCACGAGCAACCCCGCCACCGGCAACGGCTCGCTTTCGGCCCAGGTCGCTCGGTCGCAGGTGCAGAACGTTCCGTGGACGGCGAACGCCTCGTCGCCGCTGCCCTATAAGATCATGCGGCAACCGGTCAAGTCGGCGGCCGCGGCCTTGCAGTTGCCCGCCCCGGCGGTCATCGACCTGACCTGTTCCGGGCCGGACCCGCTGCCGGGAGTGACCTGCGCGCCGGGGAACATGACGGGCTACACCTCGAGCGCGGGCGTGGCGCCGTACTGGGCCCCGAACCCGAGCTCCGGGGCCTGGGCCGCGCCGATCACGATCATGTTCGCGCCCAACGGCTCGGTCGTGCAGTGCTACGAGAACGTCACCCTCGGCCCGGGTAACAACCCCGTCGCCGCGTCGACGGCAACCCAACCGTTCTACCTCTTGATCGGCAAGATCGACCAGGTCGCCTACACCGGCCTGCAGCCGGACCCGCCGACGAAAAACTGCGCTGACCAGACGAATCTGTGGGTCGCCATCAACCCGGCCACCGGCCTGGTGGTCACGGCCGAGATGGATTCCCTCAGCGACCCGAGCCTCACGGCGATGGAGCAGCAGCTCATCAGCGGGCAATCCCAGGACGAGCAGCAGGTCATCGCCGGCCGGCATTTTGCCCGGCAGTCGGACGCGATGGGAGGAAAATAGGTGCCAGGTGTCAGGTGTCAGAGAGCCGGGGGCGTCAGCCCCCGGATCGGAATCAGGGATTAGCGGTGCGGGGTGGGAAAGGAAGCAGGTGAGAAGGTGAGCTTGCAAGGCGTAGTGCCCGTCAAATCCCGGAACCCCTCGTTCCCGCGCTCCGCGTGGGAACGCCCTGAGCGGACGCTCCGCGTCCTTCTCGGCGCCAGCCGGCGGCGCCCGGCCGACGCGTTCCCCGGGCCGCAGAGCGGCCAGCCAGTGCGTTCCCACGCGGAGCATGGGAACGAGGAATCCCCAATCCCCGGGCTGACGCCCGGGGCTCCTAGCCTGACGCCCGGGGCTCGGGTTTTCTCCCGTGCCGGCGTGAGCCTCATGGAAGTGCTGATCTCGGTGTTCGTGTTGTCGATCGGACTGTTGGGGCTGGCCGCCCTGCTGCCGGTCGGCAGCTACACGATCCTGGAAACGGTCAAGGCGGACCGGGCGGGCGATTGCGGGCGGGCCGCCCTCCGCGACGTCAAGGTCCGGCGAATGCTCGACCCGAACTCCTGGACCAACACCGGCAACCTGGGCAGCGGTCCGTCCTTCGTCATCGATCCGCTGGGCGTGGCCAACGGGGCGACGGGCGCTCTGGCCGGCTATGTCCCGCGCATCTCGCTGAACATGGCCCAGGCCGCGCAAAACGTCTTCATGTGGCCGGACGACCTGATCGTCACGCTACCCGAGCTGATGTCGCCCGCCCAGCCCTTCGGCCGCTCGCGGCTCGTGTTCAATTCCAACGACCCGATAACCGGCGGGAACACGCCCAGTTTCTCCGGCGACTATTCCTGGTTCCTGTCGGTGACGCGGACCTTCGATCCGACGCGGTTTCGCACCAGCGCGGTGATTTGCTACAAGCGCGACTTCGGGCCGCCCAACAGCGGCACGCCGGTCGAGCGGGCCGTCCAGGTCTCGCAGTTCTACGACCAGGCCAGCATGGGAGGGCAAAACGTCGCCCTGGGCGGCGGCAGCATCTATCTCGGCGCCAATCATCCCATCAACGACGCGGCCGGCACGGTCCGCGTCCGCGAGAACGATTGGGTGGCCCTTTACAGCAGCTCCAACGGGCTGTGCTCCTGGTATCGCGTGATTGCCGTCAGCCCCGACTCGACCTACTTGACCCTCAACGGCCCCGACTGGCAGGTGACCGGCCAGGACTACCTGATCGCCATCGGGCAGAGCGTTTTGGGGGTCTACACGACGACCGTGGAGCTGGACCAGGACCCGACGTGGCAGCAGTGAGGAGAGGTGTCAGGTGACAGGTGTCAGGTATCAGGTGGAAGGCGAGACCAGGAAATCAGCGAAAGTCAGGCACTTCACCGACCTGGAGGTGTGGCGGCGGTCGCATCGGTTGTTCTTGGACGTGCTAGCCGACTTGGAGCATCTGCCGCACACCCGAGCCGCGGCCGCACTGGCAGACCAGATCGTCCGAAGCCTCGGCTCGATCGGGGCGAACATTGCCGAGGGTTTCAATCGTAGTCAACGGAAGTATCTATCCGGTCTCGACATTGCCTCGGGTGAGGCCGCCGAGGCGGAGAACTGGCTCTACAAGGTTCGCGACGCTGGTTTCATTGATCCCGACACGGCCGCTTCCCGAATCCGCGAATCGATTGAAGTCCAAAAGATGCTCAACGGGCTGGCCCGCTCCATTTCCAAACACCCTGACCCCCGACGCCCGCCCCGTGACACCTGACACCTGACACCTGACACCTCTCGCCCAAGGGCAGCGTGAGACGGAAGCGAGAAGGAAAAACAAAGTATGAGACACCGAACCCCCCCCCGCCGCGGCGTGCTCTTGCTGGTGATCCTGGGCCTGCTGGCCATGTTCGCCATGGTGGCGGTGGCCTTCGTGGTGCTGACGAATTTCGAGCGGCAGCGGGGCGAGCGGGACCGGCGCGTGGACGAGGCCGCCGATCCGCCCGACCGGCAGCTCGACCAGGCCATGCGGATCGTGGTCCGCGGCCAGTCGAACGGGGCGGGCGGGGTGCATTTCCCCAGCCTGCTGGAAAAAATCTACGGCCACGAGACGCTGGGCGTGGCTCAGACCTTGGCAATGAGCCAGCAGCCCACGCCAATCGCGGGCGGCCAGTTGCTGGAGTTCACCGCCCCGGCCGCGGCCCCGCCGATCTATCCAGACGTGTTCCACCGCATCGGCGCGGTGCTGACGATGACCACCGGCCGGGCCGCCGGCCTGAGCACGCGGATCGTCGGCGTCGATCCGAGCAATACCGGCAGCATGCAGATCATGGCCTTCGAGGGAGGCGCGAACTTCACTCCGCAGGCCGGCGACCAGTACATCATCAACGGTGTGCCCTACAGCGGCATGGGCCTGGGCTACAATGCGACCTCCGGCATGCTCGATGCCGCTGGCACCAGCGGCGGCACGCTGGCCCTGCTGCCGTTCGACCTGGGCAATTGGGGCCCGAAGGACGGCAACTACAGCAACATGGACCCGAGCGACTGGTATCCGGCGGGCGGGGCCAACTGCGATTACACCGCCCCCGACCACCAGGACCCGCTGCTGGCGTTCCAGGTTCCCAACGGCTCCGGCATCGCCACCCCGCTGCCCTCGCTGCACCGGCCGGAGTTGATCGCCTACTGGGCCAGCAAGGCGGGCGTCAACAACCCGCAGAACATGGGCAGTTGGGGCGCCGCAAATGTCGCGCTGCTGCGGGCGATCATGGCCCGGCCAAACACCGTCGATCACCTGAACTTCAGCGGCAGCAATCCCTACTTCAACCCCGTCTGGGACGGCGTGACGGCGGGGAGCGGGCAGTGGGACGTGGACAACGCGGGCAGCGGCATGCCCGACAGCGTGTGGGTGGACCTGGGCTTTCCGGTCCGCTATACGGCCGAGGGCAAGCCCTACAAGCCGCTGTTTGCCATTCTCTGCCTCGATCTGGACGGGCGGCTGAACGTCAACGCCCACGGGATGCTGGCCCAGACCCAAGCCAGCCTTTATTCCGGGAACTACCAGCAGCTTGCCGCCGCCACCCCGTCCAGCGAGGTCGCGGTGGGGGCCCTGAGCGGCAACGTGGCGCTGGCGCCTTCCGCGGCCTCGGCGACGCCCAGCACCTCCGCGACCGCCACGCTGCCGCGCGGGCAGGGCTACGGCCCGGCGGAAGTCAACCTCCTGCCCCTGTTTGGCACCAATATCCAGCAGTACCAGAGTCTGCTCACCGGCATCACCGGCACCGGGCTTTTTCCCAACGGCCTGAACGGCCGCTACGGCGAGCTGGGCGGCTCGCCGCAGCCCGGGATTTCCGGGACGCTCTGGCCCGACACCTTCAACAAATGGTGGGACTACCAGGGCGCGAGCTCTACGGCCAGCCTGAACTATTGGGCCTACCGCTCGGCGCCGGGCAGCGCCTGGACCGACGCCTACCTCTCCCCGCCCGACACGCAGGGCTACGGGGCGGTGGCGCTGGACGCGGCGGGGCGGCCGCTGTGGATGTCGATGGGCACGACGTGCATCAACACGCCTTACGACTTGAACCTGTCCCGCAACGCCGCGCACGCGGTGGATTATTCGCCAACCAGCAACCCTAACGGGCCGTTTTACCTTCCCGCGGACGATCCCTTCGGCCCGGCCGAGCTGGAAGCCGTGCTGCGGCCGTTCGACCGGGATGCCCCCACGCTGCCCAAGCGGCTCTTGGCGCTCTCCGCCACGGATTCGAGCAACCCGGCGACCAGCTCGCTCTTGGCCCAGAAGCGCTACGCCGTGACCAGCGAGAGCACCAGCGTGCCGACGCCGGGCCTGGCGATGCCCCCGCTCGTGCGGCAGGCCCTGAACAAACTGGGGATCGACCGCCCGCGGCACGTGGCTGATCTGCTGCGGGCGGCGGGCGCCCCGCAGAACACCTGGCCTTCGCTCCTGCCGCCCGAGATGCTCGCCGGGTTGAAGCTGAATCTCGATCGGCCGTTGGGCTCGGCGTCGTTCACCCCGGGCTCGAATGGGGCGCCCCTGTCGCCCAACGGCTTCCAGCTTTACTCGACGTTCGCCGGCCCCGCGAGCACGTTCCAGTTCACGCTCGCGACGAGCGGCGGCAGCCTGCAAAGCGACCCCACGCTGGCAAACACCGCGTGGCCCGAGTGGATGTTGGCCCGGCAGCTCCAGGCGCGGTATCTGTACGTGCTGGCAACGCTGCTGTGGCAGCCCACCGGGGCGTTGCAGGTCTTCAGCGAGAACGGCACCAACGGAACCAAGGCGCTCAGCCAGGCCCAGCAACAGCAGTTGACCCAGCGGCGGATCGCCCAATGGGCGATCAACGCCGTGTGCTTCTCGACCCCCGACTCGGTGATGGTGCCGTTCAAGTATCCGATTCTGCAGAATTGGCCTCCGTCTGGCGCGCAGCAGTTCACCCAGCTTTGGGCCAACGGCTGGCCGTTGACGGACAACCTCATTAGCACGTCGTCAAAGGACTATAGCGCAACGAATCCGACGTTTGGGGTGGTGTGGGGGGCGAAGCCGCCGGAGCTGTTGCTGACCGAGACGGCGGCCTTCCACGACCGCCGCGTGGCCGACACCGCCTGGAACATTGGCGACCCCAACGACACCCAAAACCAGAGCCAGAAGAAGAAGCGGCTGGACTGGGTCACGATCACGGACAACAATGGGAACCAGCATACGTATTTGACGCTTGTGGACGAGGTGCTCGGCCTGCACCCGTCGCTGGACCAGCCGCGGATACCGCAGGGCTCCGCGTTCATCGAGGTCTTTTGCCCGCGGAGCCCACGGCTGGCGGCCGCCCCCGCCGACCTGTACATGAAGGCGAGCGATCCGCTGGGCGGCGGCAATAGCTGGTACCTCGATTTGGGCCAGCTTGCCGGGGCCCCGCCGGGTCAGCCCAACAGCGCACAGGCCAGCGCGGACGGTTGCAAGTATCCCGTCTGGCGGATCGTCATCAGCGAGAGCCGGATTTTGAAAACGCAGGACAACGTCGGCACGCCGCCGGCGATGGCGGGACTGGCCCCCGGCCTGTCCACCGGCCGGCTGTACCAGTATCCCGACAGCTCGTCGCTGGAGCCGGAGCAGGTCTCCACATCAGGCGGTTCGACCACGGCCCAGTCGCTCGGCCTGGCCCCCAGCGGTGCGTTCAGCCTGTTGACGAACCCGGACGCCACGAACGGCGCGAACGTCACGATCGAGCGGATCGTGTGGCTCGCGCCCCTCTCGCCGGTCCAGGGCAACAACACGGCCCTGGACGGCAACCGGGTCTACTACAATCGCTTCCTGGCGGCGGGCAGCCCGCTGCCGCTGCCGGCCGGCCGCTACGCCGTGGTCGGCCCGGCACGCTCCAACCGCACCCACACCACGGCTATCGGCACCGTGGTGGACGACGTCAACGGCTACCTCGGCACGCCCTCGCCGCAGAGGGTGGCGCTGGCGGCCTCGACCGTCTCGCTGGCAGGCGTCACGGTCCCCGTGTGCGGCACCGCGGCGACAAGCAATCAGGGCTACCCCGACCAGACTATGATCCAGCAGCCGCTGGGCATTCCGGTGGGCGGCGGCGGGCAGGGGGGCTCGCCCCAGGCCACCCCGCTGCCCAACGGCTGGTCGAACCAAACGAACACCTGCCCGAACGGCATCGGCTTGAGCATCTCCGAGCCCGTGTTCTCCGATCCCTACTACCCCGAGCCCACCGCTACAGGCCCCTGCGGCGACGGCGTGACGCAGGTCATGGAATGGTACGGCGACTACCAGATGCAAGGCGGGCTGTTCCCCCAGCAGGCGCTGGACACCGACCCCACCAAGACCTACCCGCTGCGGAAGGACGGAATCCTCCCCATCCCACAAGGCGGCAGCCGCTCCGTCCCGTATTACAAGACGGTCTTCCTGCAGCGGCTGGCCAACCCGGCGGCGGCCTACGACCCGATCAACAATCCCTACCGCACCGTGGACTGGATGCCCATCGACCTGACCATCTTCAATGGCGAAGACCGCGGCGACATCTACAAGCAAGGCCTGATGACGGCGGCGGTCTGGAACACCATTTGCACCACGCAGCAGCCGGCGCCCGGGAGCGGGACCCCCACGACCCCCGTGGACCCTGTCAGTAAGCAGGCGCCGCTGGTCGCGGCGAATTACGGGTGGGACCCGGACGACTGGAACTACCCGGGCGACGCGAGCTTCACGACGAAGACGAATTTCTGGTCGCGGCAGCGCGGCACCGTGACGAATACGGCCGATCCCCATTACTCCGGCAACGTGACCTGGAACCTCTGGGCCCAGATCAGCGATCCGCCCGTCCCACCGGCATTTCCCTTGGTCCAGGGCACGACGACCGCCGGCGGCCCGAACAAGCTTATCCACTTCCCCTTCGACCTGCAGCACACGCTGGGCTACATCAACTCGCCCTTCTGGAACCCGGCCGCCGGCGGCCAGATATTCCCCTTGCAAGCCCAGGCGGGTTGGATCACGCAAAACTCCGGGGTTTCCAACGCCTACGTCGGCGATCCCCTGCTCCCCTGGCCCTGGCTGACCTGGAACGGCCGGCCGTACGTCAACGAGATGGAACTCTTGCTCGTCCCGGCCAGCCACCCGGGGCGGCTGCTCTGGGAGTTCGGCTTCGTAAATTCGCAATCGCAGACGACCAACGGCCCGTTCCAAGACCCCGCCTCGCCGCAAGTCGTGGCCTATCCGCACCTGGCAGACTTCTTCCAATCCGAAGGAGTCGGCCAGACGGGCACGGCGATGGAGCTGCACCGGCTGCTGGAATTCGTGGGCACCCCGTCGCGCTTCGCCTGCGCCCAGACCCAGATCAACCCGCAATACGCGACCACGGGAAGCCACTCCTTCCATCCGCCCTTCAACCGCGTGTCGAATTACCGCGACCCCGGCCGGATCAACCTCAACACGATCCCCAGCCCGGAAGTGCTGCAAGGGTTGCTGAATTACTTCCCGGGGATGGGCGACTCGGCCTCGTTCGCGACGTTCTGGCAGAAGTTCCTTGACACCCGGCACGGCGGGGCGAGCGCCAGCGGCACGAGCGACGCCGCCTTGCCGAACAACACGTATCCGACCCGTTTCATGAATCCCTTCCGCTCGCCCGCCGGCGCCGGCATGTTGCCGGCGGGCCAACTGCCCGGCAACCAGCGGGAGGTCGATGCCACGCTGCTGCGCGGCGTGACGTCCGGCTCCGCGCAGCCGTTGTTCGAGTTGGACGGCAATCTGACGGGCAACAACACCCCCCCCCAGTACGCCGACTACAACCGCAACGCCTTCTTCCGCTACCAGGAGTTCTCGCGGCTGGCCAACTGCGTGACCACGCGCTCCAACGTGTTCGCCGTGTGGATCACGGTGGGCTACTTCGAGGTCCAGCCGGCGTCCAACGGCGTGGATGCCGGCCATCCCGACGGCTGGACGCTCGGCCAGGAGCTGGGCAGCGACACGGGCAAGATCGAGCGGCACCGGGCCTTCTACATCTTCGACCGCTCGATCCCGGTGGGCTTCGTCCGCGGCCGCGACGGGAATCTGGACAAGGGCCTGCTGCTGCGGAGGTTTGTCGAGTAAGGGGTGCGGCTGGCAGGAGTCGACACGGAGGATCACCCGAAGCCTGCTGGCCACCACAATTGCATTCCTCGCCGCCCGCTCACTCCCGGCGGCTTTGCCTGCCGAGTTGCCGCGCCCTCTGCTCTCGTCCGGCGGCGACGGCTCGATTCCTGTCATTCTGACGTGCTGTTGACGGTCTTGACTTCGCCGTTCACCCGCACCTTGACTTGTCGCGGGGTGGGCGAGCGGATGGCGAAGTTCGTGACCTTGCCGTCCTTCCAACTGGCGTCCACGGTGAAGTTGCCGCGGGCCTTCAGCCCCGTGAACGAACCGCCGGCGGCCCACTGCTTGGGAATCGCGGGAATGATGGCGATCTCGCCGGCATGGGACTGCAGCAGCATCTCGGCGATGGCGCCGCTGATGCCGAAGTTGCCGTCCATCTGGAACGGCGGATGGTTGCAGAAGAGATTGCCGAGGGTGTTGTAGGTGAGCAGGCCGCGCAGCATGATGCCGGCCCGGTCCCCTTCACCCAGCCTGGCCCACATGGCGCAGCGCCACGGCCAGGTCCAGGAACGGCGGCTGTCGCCGATGGTGGTGTCGACGCTGAAGGGTTTGTCGCCGCGGTCGTTGCTGCGGGCCTTCAGCGAGACGATGGCGGCCCTGGCGAGATCCGGCGTCCGGGTCAGGCTGATCTGGCGGCCGGGATAGACGGCGAACAGGTGCGAGGTGTGGCGGTGGACGTCGTTGGGCTCGTCGCGGTCGGTTTGCCATTCCTGGAGCTGGCCCCATTTGCCGATCTTGTTGGGGGCCAGGTGCGCCTGCATGTCGGCGATCCGCACTTGGTAGTCGGCGTCGATGCCCAGCGCCCGGGCCGCGTCGAGGTAGTTCTCGAAGAGGTCCCAGATCAGTTGCTGGTCGTGCATTACGCCGTCCTCGCGCGGGCCGTGTTCCGGCGACCAGCCGTTGGGGGCGACCAGGCTGCCGTCCGGCAGACGCTTGAGACGGTCTTCCCAGTACTGGCAGATCTCCTTGATGACCGGATAGGCGATTGTGGCCAGGTACTCCTTGTCCTGGGTGAAGGCCCAATGCTCGAATACGTGCTGGGCGTACCAGGCGCTGGCGGGGATGTTCCATTCCCAACCGTTGCCGCCGAAGATGCTCTGGCTGGTGCGGGCGGTCCAGCCGCGGGTGGCGGCGCCGAATGCTTTGCGCGTGGCGATGCGGCACGGCGTCCGGGCAGCCACGACGAAGTCGATCAGCGGCAAATGACATTCGGCGAGGTTGGTCGACTCCGCGCCCCAATAGTTCATCTGGACATTGATGTTGTTGTGGTAGTCGCTGGCCCAGGGCGGATGGTTGCTGTCGTTCCAAAGACCTTGCAGGTTGGCGGGCAGTCCGCCGGGACGCGAGCAACTGGCCAACAGGTAGCGGCCGTAGTGGAACATCGTTGCTTCCAGATCGGGATCGGCCCGGCCCCCGGCATAACGCTTCAGGCGGCTGTCTGTCGGCAGCGCCAGCACCTCCGGCGCGGTGGCGCCGATGTCCAGCGTGACGCGGCCCAGCAGCGCGGACAGGTCCGCAACGTGCGCGCTCCGCAGGGCGTCGTAGGATTTGGCCTGCGCGGCGGCCAGCTCCTTCGCGACCAGCGGCAGCGGATCGGCGCCGCGCCAGCCGGCGTTGTAATCGGGCTGGTAGTTGGTGCGGGCGTCCGCCAGCAGCGTCAGCTCGTCACAGTCGGCAAACGCGATCTCCTCGCCATCGGCCGCCACTGTGCCGCCTTTGTGCAGCAGCCGGACCGCGCAGGCATGCTTGAGCTTGTTGGGCATCTCGCCGGCGCAGGAGAGGCCCTGCTCGTTCGCCTGCGTTTTGGCTTCCTGGCCCGAGTGCAGGGCGATCCTGCCGGAGAGCGCGCCGGGCTTGCCGGCGGCGTAGCGGAAGACCATCACCTGGTCGGGGTGGCTGGCAAAAGCCGCCCCGGTGAATTTCACGCCGCCTTGAATGAAAACGGTCGTATGGATGCCGGTCGCGATGTCGAGCTCGCGGCGGTAGTCGATCACGGGCTCCGCTTTCGCGCCCTTCCAGGTGATCGTCAGATCGCCGAAATTGCGGTACGCGCCGAAGCCGTGGTCGCCGCAATCATAAGCACCGTCCCAATTGTTGTCGCCCGACCACAGGCTTTGCTCGTTGAATTGGATCCGCTGGCTGGCAATGCCGCCGGACAGCATGCAGCCCATGCGGCCGTTGCCCAAGGGCAGCGCCTCCTCTATTTGCTTGTTGTTGCCGGCCGGCTGCCGATACCAAAGCGTCGCGCCGGCGGCCGGACCGGGCAAAGCAGCCGCTACGAGCGACAGAACAAGGATCAGGGCGCGTTTCATGATGTGTGTGCCTTTCATCGTGTGTCGGTGCCTGGTGACGGGGCCAGCGGCTTACGTGCAGCCAGTCGTTGGAGCCGCGCCCGGCGGTTCTCATGACGCGATCCCTTTTCCGGGTTTCTACGGGGCCTCTCCGCAAGGCCGCGGGCTGCCAAGCGACATCTCCAGTGTGAAAGGACGTGGTTGCGAAGTCAAGCCTGCGGCGATTGCGGCCTCACGGGTCGGGGTCTGCCATGCTCCCGTGGCCGTGAGGAAAAGAACCGGATTTGCGGGGATGCACCATGGTTTGCGAAATGTCTCCGGGTCTTTCAACAAGTCGTCGGGCGACTGGTTGGCTATTAGGCACGCTGCTGTTGGCGTCGCCATGGCTGTTCAACTAAGCCATGAGAGGCGACGGGTCGCCGACCTCGGCAACCACGTGGTGATGCAGTTCACTCCCGCGGGGAAACTTCTGAAGACGCCGGGCACGCGCGGCGTCCCGGGCAGCGATCAGACGCACCTGAACCAACCTACCGACATGGCAATCACCCCGGCGGGCGAGGTGTTCGTCGCCGACGGCTACGGCAACGATCGCATCGTCCACTTCGATCGCCGGGGGAAGTTCGTCAAACAGTGGGGCAAGTTGGGGATCGCCAGCGGCGAGTTCAGCCTGCCGCATTCGATCGTCCGTGACTCGCAGGGCCGGCTGTACGTGGCCGACCGCAATAACGTCCGCATCCAGGTGTTCGACGAGAGCGGGAAGTTTCTCGACGAGTGGCGCAATCTGCTCGTGCCCTGGGGACTGTGGATCACCGCCCAGGACGAGATTTGGGCTTGCGGCTCGTCGCCGATGCCCTGGGTCAACGGACAGACCCACTTGAGCTGCCCGCCCAAGGATCAGCTCGTTATGAAGCTGGCCGCGTCGGGGAAGGTTCTCAGCCTGTGGACGCTTCCCCAAGGCGCCGAAGGCAAGGAGCAGCCCGGCGAAGTCGACTGGCTGCACGGCATTGCCGCGGATTCTCACGGCAACCTCTATGCCGGTGACATCAAGGGCCACCGGGCCAAAAGTTCGTCAAGGTGGACTGACGCCTGCGCGGGGCTGGAGAACGGTCCGGTTGTCTTGCAGGATAGGACAGGTTCTCAAGCGGTCCTTGCGTCAAACCCGAAGCTGTCGGCCGCTCCCGGCCGCGGTGTAGGCTTTGCCGATCGGTTGAGTCGCACGCCTGAGGCGTCTTCCGCCGGGCCGATCCCGCGCCGCATGACGACCATGATCATTGCGGGACGACGGGCGCGCGCTGGTTGCCGCCGGCTGTCGGCGCGGATATGGGATTTGATGCTCAAGCTTCCCGGGAGTAGAATAGCATCCCGTCCATCAAGTTCCGGGAGCTGCCGTGCACACGTCATCCCGCCGCGACTTTCCCAGACATCCAAGTGTGGCCGTGTGCTGGAACTGCAACAGCCAAGACCTGCAAGGCCAGGGTCTGGAGCACAACTTCAACCTCGTCAAGAAGCGTCTCGGCGCCACAACGCACATCCACGAATTGACCGCCGGCGCGTATCCATTCCAGCAGTTAATCAGCCTGCTGGTCCAGGCAGACTACGCCGGCTGGGCTCTGCTGGAATGCTCCAGCATGCCCAAGGACCGCGTGGCCGCGATGGCCGAGCAACGCGTGTTGTTCGAAAGCAAGTTGGCCGCCGCCCAGAAACGATAAAAGCGCGTTCATGGAAAACCCTCGTCTGATAGGAGAGTACGATGCACTACAACAACTGGCTGGTTCCGTCGTTGTTCGTGTGGCTGGCATGTGCGGGTTGGGCGGCCGCCAAGGACGTCGAAGCTGCGCCGGACAATGTTCGGCAGAAGGTTAGCGGGTTGCAGCCCGGCGACACGCTGGTGCTCGCGGCCGGCAAGTACAACGGCGGCATCACGCTCAAACAATTGCACGGGCGTGCCGATGCCCCGATCACGATCCGCGGAATGGGCGCCGAAACGGTGCTCCTGGGAGTCGGCGGCACCAATACCGTCGATATCCTCGACTGCCAATACCTCGTGCTCCGCGACTTGACGTTCGACGGGCGAGGCAAAGAGGTCGATGCCATCAAGGCCAAATACAGCAAGATCGTCAGCCACCACGTCACGATCGAGAACAACACGATCATCAACCACGGCGCCAACCAGCAGATCGTGGGCATCTCCACCAAGGCCCCCGCCGCGGATTGGACGATTCGCGGCAATACGGTCATCGGCGCCGGGACGGGCCTCTACCTCGGCAACTCGACCGGCGGCGAACCGTTCGTCCGCGGGATTATCGAGTACAACCTGGTAACCGATCCGGTCGGCTACTGCATGCAGATCAAGAAGCAGAATCCCCGGCCGGCGGCGCCAGGCTTGCCGGCCGAGCCCGGCACGACGATCATTCGCTACAACGTGTTCATCAAGAGCGATCGCCCCAGTCCCGACGGCGACCGTCCCAACCTGCTGGTGGGCGGCTACCCCGACGACGGCCCCGGCTCCCGCGACCGCTACCAAATCTACGGCAACGTGCTCTGCCACAACCCGCGCGAAAGCCTGTTTCAAGGCACCGGGCGCGTCTCGATACACGACAACGTGTTTGTCGATTGCCCGGGCACGGGCGTAATGCTCGCCACGCACGACCATAAGCCGGTCAAGCAGGCGCTGGTCTACCACAACACCTTCGTGGACGTGGGAAACGCGCTGAGCGTCTCCGGCAATGCGGTCGACGGAACGGTCGTTGCCGGCAACCTGTCGGTTGCCGCGAAGAGGCCCTCGCAGCCGTGGCCCGAAGGCAACGTGGCGCTGAGCGCGGCGCAAGCGGCAACCGCCCTGACCGCGCCGGCAGGGCGACTCGGAAAGCTCGACGTGCAACCGCACAAATTGATCGTGTCGGTCGTGCCGGCCGCGGCGCTCGACAAACTTCGCTTGGACGCAGACTATAACCTTGATTTCTGGGGCGGCAAACGCACCACTTTCGAGCAGGCCGGGGCTTGCCAGCCGTCGTCGCAGCCGCGGCCGATCACTGCCAGGCGGATCTCGTCGCGGGCGCCCCACACACGCCCGCCGGCAAGCCTGGGCAAGCCCACCGCCGCGGCCGTGACCGCAGATCCGCCAATGAACTGACGCCGCGTCATGGAAGGGAACGTCCTCGTGCTCCTCGGTTGCATGATGATGAAGGGTGTCCGAACAAAGTCTTGGGATAAGTTCCAAACCTCAAAGGAAGGAAACATTTCATGAAACTGCCAGGGCGTCTTGCCTGTCTTGCCGTGGCCGCCATTTTCATGGGCGCACTTCCCGCGTCACGATGCGCAGGCAGCGAGGTCGCCACGAAAGCTCCCGCTCCGGTGCAACTGTTCTTGGATACCGATGTTTGCGTGGATGCCGGCGATGTCGCGGCGATTACTTGTTTGCACGGGCTCGCCGATAAGGGCGAAGCCGACATCATCGGAATCACCTGTGTCACCGCCTGCCCCTATGCGCCGGGATGCGTCGATGCGGTCTGCCGCTGGTGCCGTCGCCCGAATATTCCCATCGGCACGCTGAAGGATCCCGGCTTCCTTACCGAGTCTGGATATGCACAATACATGGCCCAACACTGGCCGAACCGATATGGCACCGGCGCGACGAATGTCCCTGACGCGGTGCTCCTTTTCCGGCAGGTCATGTCGCAACAACCCGACAACAGCGTGGTGCTGGTGGCAATCGGCCCGCTTCGCAATCTGGCGCATTTTCTCCAGTCCAAACCCGACGGCATCAGCCCGCTCACTGGGCGCGAACTGGTTGCGAAGAAGGTGAAGTTCCTCTCTGCGATGGCCGGACTTTTCAACAAGATTCAAGACTTGAATCCCAAAACGTACAGCGAATGGAACGTGCAACAGGACATCCCCGCGGCACGCTACGTGGTGCAGAACTGGCCGACTCCGATCATGTTCAGCGGTTTTGAGATCGGGCTGCCGATCACGGTGGACGCTTCCGTCGTGCGAACATCGCCCACGAGCCCGCAAGGCTACTGTCTTCGCAATAACAGCGGCAGGCCCGCATGGGACCAAACCTCGGTACTCTACGGCGTGCGCGGGCTTGCAAATTATTGGACCGGAGCCATGGAGGGCCGGGTCGATGTTGACGACAAGGGCAGAACCACGTGGCACGCCGACCCGGCGTCGCACCAGGGATACCTCATGGCGAAGATGAGTAATCCCGAGTTGGGAAAAATCATCGCGCAGCTCGAAGCGGACGCCGGACATGGCACGCATGGCAAGCAGCGAGACTAGGAAACAGAAGTTGGGACCGGTTTTTCCAGCGGAGTCGCAAGCAACGAGAAACGAGTCAAGACTTTTCGCAGTTATCCCGGGAGATAGCCTTTCTGCGGTAGTCAACGCGACTAGATTCGCTCCACCACGCTCGATCGGGTCGCGACGACTTCTCCCCGTGGATCGAGCAGTTCCACTTTCAGCTCGTACTTGCCCGGGGCCAGCCTCGACGGGTTGAAGGCGAAGCGGCATTGGCCCAGCACGACGCGACCCAACAGCGTCGGCCCGCCGCGGTCTTCCGGGGCGGCGGGAATGATCGTCTCCGCGTCGAAAGGCGCGGACAACCGCGAGAGCGTTTCGCCGCCGAGGCGGGACAGAAGGAAACGGACTTGTGCCGGCGGCGGCCGCCGGTTGATCTTCACGCCCAGAATGCCCACACGATCCGCGCCGTCGTAAATGTCCTGATCGACCGAAAGCTCGAGCGGCGCCGGCACGACCTCGCGGAGGCTCAGGTCGTCGATCCAGACTGTTCCCGGCCCCTGCACCCAGACGCCGAGGTACTTCAAGGCCGCCGGAAACTTCAGCTCGCTGCGAGCCCAGAGCCGATACCAGCCGGCGGGCGTCGGCCCTTCCTTGCCGGTCTGCGTGCTTTGCTCCGCCCCGTCCGGCAGCGAGATGCAGAGTTTCGGGGGCACGCTGCGGCCAGCCCATTTGATCCAGCCGGAGAACTCGTAGCGGCGGCCTCCGTCCAGCGACAGGTTCAGCTTTCCGTCGCCCCAGGCGGGCCAAACCAGAATGGTCACCGCCTGGCTCCCGCTGGCCGCCGGGACGTCGATCCGCACGGACTTCCGGCCGGTGTGGCTCTGCGTGTCGTCCAATTGCCCCGCGCCCTTGCCGTTCCACGTCTCGACGCGCCACGGCTTCATGGTCTCCTCGAAACCGGAGGGCGGCAGCAGCTCGGGTCCATACTTGACCTCCTCGGCGGCCGGCTCGGCCCAGGGGAGCTCCAAGGGCGATGCGCAGGCTGTGCTCGGCAGGGCCACGCCACCGTGGGCCAGCAGCGGCTGGAGCTTGAGGATCTGCCGGGCGACTTGCCAGCGCCATTTCCGCAGCATCGAGGGGTGGGGCGGCGGGGTGCGGTTGCTGGTGTCCAGGGGTTGGAATCCCCAACCGATCCGCCCCAACAGGCCGCGGAGCACGCGGTCGGCCTCGGCGGCGGCCTGTTGCGCCCCGGCCCGGCCGGACGCCCCGGCCGCGGCGATCGATCGCGCCAAGACGCTGAGGTAACGGTAGTCTTTGATCCCCTCGCGGACCGCTTCCCACATCACGCTCGGCAAGGGACCATCCTCGGCAAGGTAGACGTAGCCTTCGTCGTCCTGCCGAAATCCATCGCCCTGGAACAGCGAGTTGCCGCTGTAGTAGGCCCATTGGGCGATCTGCGACGCGCCGGTCTTGTAGCCGTAGAAGCCGAAGAAGAACCGCGCCCCGGCGGGCGTCGGCCCGCAACCATTGTACACGGCATACGGCTGCTTCCGCCCCACGAGCGTCTTGGCGATCTCGGGGGTGAAGCGGTTCGTGTTGAACACGTCGATCGACGCCGACAACGGGCCGATCTCGTCGATCCCCATCGCGATACCGCCGCCAATGTCCGTCCAGGTCGTCAGCTCCGGGCGGTGCTGCTTGAGCAGGCCGTAGTAGTAGACGGCCTCGTCCAACAGGTTGTGGGCGCCCGCCTCGTCCAGCGCGTAGGCGCGCAGCGGCGGCCAGCCTTCCTCCTTGGCCAGCTCGCACACCACGTCCACGGCGCGGAGGAAATCGTGGTCGATCTTCTTGCTGTGCGGCCAGAAGGAAAACCAGGCCTTCTGGTGGTCCCAGAAATAGGCGATCTCGTGCCCGAGCTCGAACGTGACGGGGAACGTGCGCGGGCCGAAAACTCTCTTCTCGGCCGCCATGAGCCGCTTGCACTGGGCGCGGGTCGCAGCGACGTCGTCCTCTCCGAAGTCCCGATCCCGCGTCTTGATGACGACGCTCAGGGCCGGCTCGATGCCGTTGCAGCCGTGCTCGCGGGCGTCGGTGAGTTGTTTCATGAGCAGCTCGTCCGAAGCCGCGGGGTTCGGGAAGAACATGGCCATCTCGACGGGAGCCGGGGGAAGCGCCAGCGGCAAGACCTTTGCGAGCAGCTTGAGCTGGGCCGCCGTTTGCCCGGCCACCTGCACCGTGATCGTGCCCGTGTAGTCGTCCGCCCCGGCACTTTCGGGAATCTTCAGGGTCAACCAAACCCGCAGCGCGGTGCCCTTGGCAGCCGAGACGGCCTTCCGCTTCTCCAGCAAGAACGGCTCCCGCCGGAAGGTCTTGGCCCTGTGATCCACCGGTACGCGGACGCTCCGCACGAACCGCACGTCGAGCCAGTCCGCCGGGATGACCTGGCCCTGGGCGGAGCGAAGGTCGCCCACGTCGATCTGCACGTCTTCCAGGGGTGCAATCGCGTACAGGACGAACGACGCCGCTTCGTACTCGCCGCGGGGGCCGAACAGGTCCAGCGCGGTTACCCGCTCGCAGGCCAACGGCACCGCCTCGGGCCCAACCACGGTCAGCGGATCGGGCGCCGCAATCAGAAAGCCGCGCTGGCGCTCCTCCGCGGTGACCGCCGAGTCAGGGAAGAGCCCTACGGGCTCGCGCACTTCCGTCCAGCCGGCTTTCAGCGCGGGCTCCTGCGGACCGCGGCTGCCCCACGCCCGGAATTGCGCGGGCGGCGCGGCACGCAGGCCACCGCCCGCCGTGAAGAACGTGGCTGCCAGTACGAGGACGACGGTCTGCTTCAGCATGTCTCGTACTCCTTCTGGTCGTCAGGCTCTTGCCATAGCCACAACCGTTCATGGCCCCGGCCACGTCGAACCCAGGGTGACGGCGCTGCCATGAGTGTGAGCCGGCAGCCCAGGGAAGTCAAGCCAAGGGACGGCGCCCGAGGGAAGGCTCGCGCGGTTGACGGAACAAGGCGATCCTGTTCCGGATGCCGGCGAGCGTCAGACTCCGTAATTCCTTGACAGGCAACAAGTGCGGGATTGTTTCCGGTCGATCCAGGTTAAAAGAACTCGCCAGCCCGGCCAGAAACACGGTTTCTTGCCGAGGCGCTTTACTTTTGCGCGGGGGCAGCCTAGCATCGCAACGGTACCGTTCGACTCGATTCTCCGGCATGCGCCGGGGTTGGACGGTTACCGGCCTTCACAGGAGTTGCCACCATGCTGGTGTCCATTCGCTCGTTCCATGCCCGGCGGTTCCCCGTAGCCGTGGCCGCTGTTTTGCTGGGAGTGCTCTCTTTCGCGGAATTGGCGGTGGCTGGCGACCAGTACGCCGCGGTTCCGGGGCAGGTCCGGCAGATCAAGGTCTTGCCCGACAAGGCCCCCGACTGCTCCAGCTTGAAGTCGATTGTCGATCGCGTCACGCGGGGTTGCAAGACGAATGACGAGAAGTGCATTGCGATTTACAACTTCATGCTCTTGACGCACTACCATTTCGCCTATCCCGACATCAGTTGCACGCTGCGTGAGATCAACTGCTACGGCTGGAGCCTGTGCGGCGGCCTGCGTTCCCTGATGGGCAACCTGTGGCACGAGGCCGGTTACCGCTGGCGCCCCACCAGTTGGCCCGGCCATAATCAGGGCGAGGTCTACTATGACGGCAGGTGGCACTTCTTCGACATCTTCCTGAAGTTCTATGCCTGGATGCCCGACCCCAATGCGCCGGGCGGAAGAACGGTCGCCGGGCTGGACGATATGAAGCACAACCCGCGGGAATTGATCCTGGACGCGTTCGTGATGGACCAGGAGCGGCGCGTGCCCTATCCCAGGAATAACCAGTTCAAGCGTTACGGCAAGGCGGTGAACTGGCAGGCCCAGCCGGTTCTGACCTGCGGCGACGGTCTGCAGGACCTGCCGCCGGCGATTCGGGCGCACTCGAAGGGCGACATTGTCGAACCCTCCGCGCCTTCGGAGAGCGCCACCTCCGGTTACACGGCCGACGTGAACCTGGCGCCGGGTTTCGCGTTGACCAACACCTGGGACCCGCTGCCCGGCATTTTCTTCTGGGGCAACAGCGACCAGGCCCCCCATCACACCTGCGGCGGATTCAAGGACACGCGCAACGATCCTGGGGTGGGGCTGGTGTGGGAGCCGTACTTCGATTTGCGGAACCGGCAGTACCGCAGTTACGGCAGCGGCACCCTCACCTTCGCCCCCGACTTCTCCAACGACGCCTGCTTGAAGTCGCTGGCGGCCGTCGAGAACGTCAAGTATGTTTCGGGCGCGCTGGTCCCGGCCGAGGCCGGCAAGCCGGCCTCGCTGACCGTCGATCTGGCCAGCCCCTACATCCTGTGCAAGGCGACCTGCACGGCGGACGGCGCCGACTCGGTCGCCGGCGTGGCGTGTGCTCCCGGCCAGCCCACCGATTTCTCCAAGGAGGTTCGGGGCAAGGCGGCAGCCCAGGTGAAAATCAGCTTCAAGCAGGCGCTGAAGGCCCTCAAGCTGGAAGCCGTGGTGCAGAATAATCCCGGTTCGCTCCCCTACCTCTCGCCCGGCAAGAATGTGGTCAGCGTTTCGGTGGCCGATGCGAAGGCCCTCGGCGACAATCGCCTGGCGGTCACCTACGCCTATCGGCTCGGCAGCCGCGACCGGTCGTTCGAGCGGATGTGCGACGAGGGCAAGGAAGTGGCCAAGGGACATGACGCCAAGTGGAGCGACACGGTGATCTACGTGCAAAAGGTCTATGCTGCCCAGGACCTGCCGGCCACGTTCGAGATCGACTGCCCGACGCCCAAGGGCAGGTTCCCGGTGTATCCGCGGATGGTCTTCCTGCGGCGGGAAGTGCTTGCGCCGGGGCAGAAGCCGGCCGAGCTGCCCGCGCCGCCCGGCACGCCGGCTGCAGGGCCCGGCGAAACGCTGGCTTCGCTGCCCAATCCGTTCCTCGTCGGTGCGCTGCCGCCGCCGGCCGCCGGAGCGGAACTCGCAAAGCAGTCGGTCCTCGTGCCCGCCAAGAACCTCACCTTTGTTTCCAAGGACGGTGAAGTCGCCGCCCGGCATTACGTCAAGTGGACGAAAGACAACAAGGAGATCTGGTTCCTGCTCCTCGATTTCGACGGGCTGCGGCTTCCCAAGGAAGACGATTTTGCCGCGGCAAATCTGGTTTTCTTCGTCGAGGAGGCGCACAAGGAAGCGTCGATGCGGGCGGCGGTCCGCAGCCTGCGTGCGCCGTTCCAGCCGGGAAAGCCGTATGCGCTGACGCAATTGGGCGATACGGTGGGGACTGCGGTGGTCAAGCGGGGCGGCGGCCCGGACGCACCCTTCAAGACGCCGATCCGCTATGAAATCAACGTCAACAAGGCGGTTCGCGCCTGGATCGGCGGCGCCAAGCCCCATGCCCTGGCGCTCTGCATCCAACCGGATCGCGGCGTCGACGACGGCTGGAATGTCCGCTTCACTCCCGCCCAAAACAAGCCGCTCGAGTTGGAGATCGCCACCTACGTCGACGCGAAATAGTCATGACGACTTCTGTGCGCTTGGCAGCGGCAGTTCTCTCAACATCCCTGCTCGGCAGTCTCGCACATGCCGAGCAAACCGTGGCTGCCTTTACCCTCAGCGACCGCCTGAAACACGCGTGGCGGCACGAGCTGGTCTTCTTTCCGGTCGACGGAACCGTCTATGGCCGAGGCGACCTGGCTCTGCTGGGCCCCGACGAGAAGCCGCTGCCGCAGCAATGGGTGCCGGCGAGCCGGGCGCCTGCCGGCAAGAACTCGATCGCCTTTTTCGCCTCGCTCGCCGCGCAGAGCACCAGCACGTACAGGCTGGTTCCGCGCAGTCCCCCGCAGGCGACGGATCTGGTCGTCATGGCCGCAGACGACACCGCCCGGATGGAGAACCATCTCACAGGCATCCAGCTTGGGGGTCCGCAGGCCGGCCGACAAGGACCCATCGCCGCCGTTCGCTTGCGATCCGGACGGTGGGTGGGCGGCGGGGAGCTGAAATCGCCGCTGGCCGCCCAGCGCTGCTCGGGGCAGGTGCTTTGCCGTGGGCCGGTCTATGCGGATGCGACCGTCCAGCTCCGCGGCTTCGCCCGCAGTTGGCTGCTGGCCACGCTGCTCAAGAGCGAAGCGCTCGCGGAGAAGGGCGACAGCACTCCCCTGCCCCAGCAGTATCTGATCCGCCATGGCGACGTGCCGCTGGACATGGTCAAGGACTACGTCCTGCGGTGGAACGACCGTGACACGCCCCACCCGCGGCTCTTTGTCACTGCGACCGAGCTTGCCCGCTTCAAGCAGACGTTCCAGCCGAACCAGGAGACGCTGGCTCGCTTGCGGCAGACGAAGATCAACCCCTGGCAGATGGACGAGGCCGTGGCCTACTTGCTGGCCACGGGCGACGCGGGGCTGGCCCGGCAGTTTGCCGCGGCGGCCCGGGAGCAGTTGCAGCAGGCAGTGGACGAATTCGTGCTCGAAGTCCACTTGCGGACCCAGGGTACGGCCCCCCCTCACCGCACGTTTCCCGTCATGTGTTCGGCGATCCTCGCCGACTTGGCCCTGGGTTCCCCGGCTGTGACGGATGAAGAGCAGGCCCGTATCAAGGCGCAACTGGCCTATCTCGGCTATACGCTGGCCAGTCCGAGCTTCCACTCGTCGGCGCGTGGCTATCGCGCCAATCCGAACATGACGACCACGGCGCGGGGGATGCTCGGTCTGGTGGCCTGCACCATTCCCGGCCACCCGCAGGCCCGCGCTTGGGCGAAGATCGTGCTGGCCGAGATCGAGCACGAGCTCGATGACTGGTGCGACGCCAACGGCGGCTGGCTGGAGGCGCCCCACTACATGACGGTGAGCATGGATTCGATCGTCCTCTGGGGCAAGGCAGGCTAAGGTATCGCGGCAAGACCATCGAGCACTGCGGCGGCGACCGGACCATCAGCAGATAGGCAGCGCGCGCGATCTGCCGGCCGCCCGGCAGGTCCAGTTGTTGCAAACCCTTGTGGGCCAAGGGGTTCGTGCCTGGATCGTGTGAGTATTCGGTTCTCCCGTCCAGGGTCGTTCCCTTCTGCGGAGGGGAGAACTGATGTTGTCTCGTCAAGGACGGTGTCGGTAGCATTCCCGGCATGGTTGCCGAGGGAGTAGCGCTGCTAGAGGC